>Ga0182741_1001121_pt1 | contig 36718 bp, 31 predicted proteins | sample eDN5th37CBELigOP_FD_128874 | JGI IMG/M metagenome (GOLD analysis project Ga0182741, IMG submission 128874) | Enriched Organic Plus compost microbial communities from Emeryville, California, USA - eDNA 5th pass 37_C BE-Lig OP (version 2) (version 2) ... | reverse complement strand
GGCCTCGCCTAGCGATCCGCCGAAGACGGTGAAATCCTGGGAGAAGACGGCAACCTTGCGCCCCTCGACGGTGCCGAAGCCGGTCACGACGCCGTCACCGTAGGGGTGCGAGCGATCCATGCCGAATTGGGTCGCGCGATGCTGGACAAAGGCGTCCAGCTCCATGAAGGAGCCTTCGTCGAGCAGGGCCAGCACCCGATCCCTGGCGCTGCGCTTGCCCCGCTTCGCCTGCTTCTCGCGGGCGGCCTGGTCGCGCTCCTGGATCGCCTGGCGAATCTCCGCGAGCCGGGCGGATTTCTTCACCTCTGTCTGCGCCATCGGGTCTCCCCTTCCCTGCTGGGTGCTCAATGAATACCCAATTGTACCCGCGACGGCCTCACAAATCGCGAAAAACGCGAGCCGGACGTCGCGAGCCACCCAAAGGGGCGTGGGGGTGCGGTTCCTGCGCCGGTAAACTTGCATCAGAACGATGCGGCAGCGGTAGCCACGGATCGGCCGCCGCTTCTCGGGAGGAGCCTACATGCCCGGAAGTATCTACATCACCTCCGCGGAGGGACACACCGGCAAGTCCATGATCGCCCTGGGTTTGCTGGACATCCTGCAGGAGCAGGGGCGCGATGTTGGCGTCTTCCGGCCGGTCTCGCGCTCCCGGACCCACCCTGACGACGTGCTCGACATGCTGCTCCACCGGCTCAACCGTGCCGACCCGGCTGAAGAGTGCATCGGCGTGACCTATGAGGACGTCCATGACGACCCGGACGAGTCGATCTCGAGAATTATCTCGGATTATCGGGTCATCCAGGAGCGGCACGACGTCGTCATCATCCTCGGGTCGGACTATACCGATATCTCCTCGCCGACCGAGCTCTCCTACAACGCCCGCATTGCGGCGAACCTTGCCGCGCCAGTGCTGTTGGTGCTCGGCGGGAGATCGCAGGATGAGGATTCGCCATCGAACTCCCAGTTGATGACCGGGGGGCCGAGGACCGCGGACGAGATGCGCCAATTCGCCGAGATGTCCATCGCCGAGCTGGAATCGGAGCACGCTCAGCTGCTGGCCGTCATCGCCAACCGCGTCGATCGTGAGAACTTCGCGGCGATCCACGATGCGCTGGAGCAGGCGGTTGAGGACGCGGGAGACATTCCCGTGTGGACGCTCCCGGAGGACCCGGTCCTCGTCGCGCCGACGATGCGGGACCTGATGCGGGCGCTCGACGGCAAGCTCGAGCGCGGCACCGAGGAGCAGCTGGACAACGACGTGCTTGCGTACGTTGTGTCCGGCATGTCGATGGAGAACGTGCTCACGCACCTGATCGAGGGTGCGGCGATCGTCGTGCCAGGGGATCGATCGGAGGTGCTGCTGGCGGTTCACCTCGCCCACGACTCGGATACCTTCCCGCAGCTCGCCGGCGTCATCATGAATGGCGGATTCGAGATGTCGCCGCCGATCCGGCGGCTTATCAGCGGCCTCACGACCGACCTGCCGATCATCAGCGTGCCCTATGGCACCTTCGAGACGACACGGCGCATCAGCAGGACTAGAGGGCGGCTGGCGACCGCATCCGAACGGAAGCGGGACCTCGCCATCCGGTCGTTCCGGGAGAATGTCGACCGGGATCGGCTGGTGCAGCTGATCGATGAGGCACGACCGAGCATCATGACGCCATTGATGTTCGAACACCAGCTGATGGAGCGTGCGCGCCAGGATCGCAAGCACATCGTGCTGCCCGAGGGCGAGGATGACCGGATCCTGCTGGCCGCCGCCGAAGTGCTGGCGAGGGGAGCCGCGGAGATCACCATCCTGGGGGACGCCGGTCAAATCTCGGCCGCCGCCGAGCGACTCGGGATCGACCTCGACGGAGCGCATATCCTGAGCCCGCACGATCCGGAGCTGAACGAAACGTTCGCGCAGGAATATGCCCGTGTCCGCGCCCACAAGGGCATGACGGTCGAGCGAGCACGGGAGATCGTCACCGACGTCTCGTACTTCGGCACGATGATGGTGCATATGGGCATGGCCGACGGGATGGTCTCCGGCGCGGCGCACACGACGGCACATACGATCCGTCCGGCGTTCGAGGTGATCAAGACGCAGCCGGACGTGTCGATCGTCTCCAGCGTCTTCTTCATGTCGCTGCCGGACCGGGTCCTGGTCTATGGCGACTGCGCGGTAAACCCGAACCCGACCGCCGAGCAGCTGGCGGACATCGCAATCTCGTCCGCGCGCTCGGCCCGGCAATTCGGCATCGAGCCGCGCGTGGCAATGCTCTCCTACTCGACCGGCGCCTCCGGCGCGGGCGACGACGTCGAGAAGGTCCGGGCGGCGACCGAGCTGGTCCGCGAGCGGCAGCCGGATCTTCTCGTCGAGGGACCGATCCAGTACGATGCCGCGTCCGATGCGGCAGTCGGCGCCTCGAAGATGCCGGGCTCACCGGTGGCCGGTCAGGCGACGGTGTTCATCTTCCCGGACCTCAATACGGGCAACAACACATACAAGGCGGTCCAGCGAAGCGCCGGGGCCGTCGCGATCGGACCGATGTTGCAGGGCCTGAACAAGCCAATCAACGACCTGTCGCGCGGCGCGTTGGTCAAGGACATTGTCAATACCATCGCGATCACGGTTATCCAGGCACAGGGGGCCGGCGCATGAACAACGTACTGGTGGTCAACTCCGGCTCGTCATCGATCAAGTACCAGATCATCGACATGGATACCGAGCAGCTCCTGACCAAGGGGTTGATCGAGCGAATCGGCACCGATCACGGCGTGATCAACCACACCGCGCCGGATGGAGAGAAGCACATCTTCGAGCGACCGGTGCTGGACCACATCGCCGGGTTCCGGGCCATGGTCAAGGCGTGCGACACCTACGGTCCACGTCTGGATGAGGTCCAGATCACCGCCGTGGGTCATCGCGTCGTCCAGGGAGGGGCCCGTTTCATCGAGCCGACGGTGATCGACGACGCCGTGGTCCGCACCGTGGAGGAGATCAGCCCCCTCGCGCCGCTCCACAATCCGCCCAACCTCCTCGGCATCCAGGCGGCAAGGAAGACATTCCCGGACATCCCGCACGTCGGCATCTTCGACACGGCGTTCCACCAGACCATGCCGCCCGAGGCCTACACCTACGCGATCGACACGAACCTTGCACGGCAGTTTCGCGTCCGGCGCTACGGGTTCCACGGGACGTCGCACAAGTACGTTTCCGAGCTGGCGGCGGAATACCTGCAAATGCCACTGGAGAGCGTGAACACGATCGTGCTCCATATCGGGAACGGCGTCTCCGTGACGGCCGTGCAGGGCGGGAAGTCCGTGGAGACGTCGATGGGCATGACGCCGCTCGAAGGGCTCGTGATGGGTACCAGAAGCGGCGACATCGACCCGGGCATCCTGTTCCACCTGCACCGTCAGGCGGGCATGACGCCGGAGCAGCTGGACGATCTCCTGAATCGGCGCAGCGGGTTGCTGGGCATGACCGGTAGTTCTGACATGCGCGACGTGATGGCGTCGGTGGAACGCGGTGACCCACGGGCAGAGCTGGCGCTGGCGACGTATTGCCATCGGCTGAAGGGCTACATCGGCGCCTACTACGCCCATCTCGGGAAGGTCGACGCCATCGCCTTCACCGCCGGCGTCGGCGAGAACGTGCCGGAGGTCCGCGCGCGGGCCCTTTCTGGGCTCGAGAACCTGGGTATCCGGCTCGACGAGCATGCGAACAACGAGCGAGGCGACGGCATCCGCCGGGTCAGCGCGCACGACTCGGACGTCGCGGTGCTCGTGATCCCGACGAACGAGGAGCTGGAAATCGCGCGGCAGACGGTGCAGGCGATCTCGACCGTTTCCGCGTAGATCTGTAGGGGCGGACGCTGATGTCCGCCCCTACGAGCGGAGCATCACGTGATCTCGAGATTCTCGAAGAACGTCCAGAACAGGGCCAGGTCGTCATCGAACTGCGACTCGGCAGTCATGAACTCGAAGACGAGATTCTTGCCGCCATCCAGCGGGATCGAGACCGTCAGGCACAACGTGACGTGGAAGGGCGGGTTGAACGTCGTCTCGAACCGCCCGAGCATCGTCTCATGCGGCAGCGGGACATGCGCGGAGAGATCGGGCGCGTCCAGCTGCTCCATGCCGCGCAGGTAGCGAGTGTCGGGTCCGAACAGGACCGGGTACCTGACCACCAGCCCTCCCAGTTCCTCGTCCATCGCCAGGTCACGATCCGTTGCGTACTGGGCCGCCACTGCACCAGAGTCGGGATGGAAGAGGCTGATCCCCTCGTTCGTCATGAACGAGGTGCCGGTGACTTCCCAACCTTCATCCCACTCGTACCGGAAGCCGTAGGTCTCGCTGGTGAACGAGTTGCCACTTACCGGCGACGTGATACCGGCGTACGGCTCGCCGCTGCCGCGGTAGACACGCAGGCCGGCATCGCCCGCAAGCACGATCGCGCCGTCGGTAACGATATAGTCAGCGACCGAGAAGGCATGTCCTTCATCCCGCGAGGGAAGCTCGAACCGGGGCTCGCCCGACTCCAGGTCGATGGCTTCCAGGATGAACGACGTCCCCTCGATATCGATGTTCGAGACAAGGACGAAGACCAACGAACCGGCTGTTCGCAGGCCGGCATACAGACCCTCCAATGGCCGGTAGCTCCACCTCTTTTCACCGGACACAAGGTCGAACGCTCTCAGCTGGGTGTTGTCCCGCACCAAGACGATACCGTCTTTGCTCCGAACCTCTACCTGGCGCGGAAGCACCTCTCCGTACTCGATCCGGTGATGGACCGCCCCGGAGAGCGGATCGATGATCAGCAGGTCGGACGGCGTCGAGATCAGCACCCGGCTATCGTGGACGACCGGCTCAGAGGAAAAGCGATCGAATCCGTCGACGTCAACGGATATCTCCCACAACAGCGAGCCCTCCGCCAGGTTCCATGCCTGCAGCAGCCCGCCCGGCAACTCGTCCAGTCCAATGACCACGTCAGCGTCGGACGCGAGAAATCGGACGGACCCGGGATCGGTGTCGGTCGACCATGCCTCCTCACCGTTCGTGACCGACCGGGCGACGAGGCGAGTTTCCTCCGCCGTCACCATCAGGTCATCGACGATGGCCGCACGGGTGCGGGGCTCACCGTCGACCGCCCACCTGCCCGCGCCTTGTAGCTCCTCAGCCTCGATGATCCCGGGGGAAGTCTCGGTCGGGCCCGTGTACGCGAAAAGATGGTCACCGGTTGCTCCCAGCACCGATGCCTTGTCCTCGAACATGATCCGGGACGCGCCCGTCCGGATATTGGCCTCGATAACAGGTGTTCCCGGACCGAGGGCATACGCATAGATCGCCGGCCCGACTGCCTGGAGCCCGGCATGCGTGCCGCGTGGCCTCCTGAACGAGAGGTCGGGGAAGAACGTCTCGACCAGCTCGGGCATCCCGTCCGGCACAGGCCCAGGCAGGACTCCCGTATTGGCGGCATCGAGGCCGGCCACGATCATCGAATCGTTGGCGTCGGGACTGGCCTGGAGACGCCGCGCGTGGACAACCGGAAATGGCCTTACGGCCCAAAGCCCGACAGAGCCTGCGGTCGCTCGGAAAAGGTTGCGGCGGGACACCGGCGGACCAAACACGTTCGCCTCCTGACGTCCAAGTACATCTCAATCACGGTGGTTGAGATGGAGACGTCTTTGCCCATGATAAAGTTCCCCCGCCATCTGCAATGCGGGGATCCGGTCGTTCAGGATGCCGGCACGAAAAGACCTGGCCATGACAACGGCGTGGGCGCTCTTCGCTGCTATTGCGTTCGCTGGATGTGTCTCAGGCTGCGAACCCGCCCGGCGTCCTTCGCGCGTCGAGGGACAATCAGCCGGGCCAGCAGGTCCTCCACGGAGGAGACCAGGACATCCGGCACACCCTGGACGGTCAGCCGGCTGGCTCGCGGGGCGAGGTCGTTGTAGGTGCCAGCGATCAGGGGCACGATGTCCAGCTCGCCATGCCGCGTGGCGAACAGCGAGTCGAAGGTCGTGACATCGGACGGATCAGGATCGGTGATGCGCTGCCCATAGAGCGGGTGATCTTCGGGGAACGATTCCCACCGGAACTCATCGTTCTGCTCCATCCAACGGCCGGTAACAGGCCATGACACTGCATCGATGTCGCGAAGTGCCTCACTGAGGCGCTCCAGGTTCGCGGGGGGACGTTTCCGGCACGATATCCAAGTCGCCCGGCGTGCCGACGTCAACGCCCCACGCCTGGATGGCGACCGAGCCGACGAGAACGAAAGCGACATCGTGATGCCGAAGCACATTGAGCAGAACCGGGATCCCCGGTGGCTTCCGTTGATCGGACACGTTTCCTCCGCGCACCAGGAAGGGATGAGCAGGATGTTCCTGCTCACCCACTCCGTTCGAATCAGGCAGCGATCGCCACCATGTCACTGACGTTCCGGTTGCCGCGATACCGGTTCCATGCTTCCCAGATGTCCCACACCGAGTAGGCGATGATCACGATGGCAACGATGCGGTTCGCCTGATCCCCGGCAGCCCACCAGCTTCCGCCTTCGTCGCTGATGCGACGGGCGAACCCGGGGTTGAAGATCGGCTCGCTCGCGGCCAGGGCGAGAATATACCCGACCCAGAGCGCATTCTCGACGGCGGTCAGCACCACCAGACGGAAGGTATATGCTCGCTCCAGATAGCCGGCGATCGCGACGAAGATCGAGGCCGCAAGCACCGCGCCGAAGCCTATAACCCATCCGGTACCGAGATCGGGATTGATCAGCGGGATGCTGTCCCAGCTGCCGGCATCATCGCCGAAGATGAAGAACCCGACGCCCTGGACCTGCTGGATGATGACCAGCGCGCCCATTACGAGGAGCGTCAGCACGGTGCCGACGGTCTCGCCGAGTCCGATCTGGCGGTTGTCGGGAGCGGCCGGAAGATCGTCAATCGTCCATGCCTTGTCCCGGTCGGCTCCCGGATGCGGGCCGATCGCGCGCTCGGCGATAACGAAGCCGACGGTGATCCAGAGGAGGACCTGGATCCCGATCTCGACGGCGGAGCCAACACCCGTCGCAATCCCCTCGGGCAGGGATGCGTCGTCAGAGGCGATCTTCGCGACCATGCCGATCACGGCGATGACCGCGACACCGATGGGCAGGACTCGCTTCAGCACCTCCACATAGAGCGGGAACCATCCCGGTCCGATGAGGTATTGCGGCGTATCCCGGTACTGCTGCGCGAGCTGTCGCGGATCGCCCAGCTCTTCCAATGCGGCGCGGACGGCGGCGTTTTCCGGCTCGCCATTCTCGATCCGAAGCTCGACCATCTCGTCGATCGCGGCCCGGATTTCCTTCCGGACCTCCGCCCGCTGCCCTTCCGGCAAAGCGTTCGCCGCAGCGCCAACATAGCGTTCAATCAGGGAGCTCACGAGGCCCCTCCTTTCCGCAGGATCGCCCTGACACTCGTATCGAGGCGTTCCCATTCCCCGGCCAGCGTACCGAGGATGTCCTTTCCGAGGTCGCTCGTCCGGTAGTACTTCCGGGGTCGACCGCCCTCGGTGTCCCAGTCACTTGTCAAAAGTCCCTGCTTCTCCAGTCGCCGCAGCAACGGATACAGCGTGTTCGCGTCCACCTCGATCCCGGCGGTTTCCAGCGCCTCGAGGAGCGCATAGCCATAGCCGGGCTCCTGGAGGAGCGCGAGTACCGAGAGGACGACTGTCCCTCGCCGGAGTTCCTGTATGTGTGTGGTGAGCACCGCATCGTTCGTGTCCATGGCCATACAATACTGTGTGATACACACTAATGTCAATGCCACATTAGTGGATTGCGAGTATGGCTCTCGTTATCGAGCGATGGGCATGTAGAACCGCGCCACGTACAGACTGCAGCAGCGAGGCGCGTCGGCAGGGCTGGGCTGGGTTGTATTGAATTGAGGCGAATCAGCCGGTTGGCGTGAGGTCCTTGTCCTCCATTTCCCACGCATGATCGAGGACGTGCCACGCTGCGCGGCGGAGGAAGTACCGAACGGGCCATTTCCGCGCCGAGACTCCGCGAGCGTTGTGATCGCGAACCGCCTCACAGACGGCGTCGCGATGGGCCCGTAGACCATCCGGCGTGAACACGGCAGCTTCGGGTGTCTTGACGCCAAGGTTTCGGGCGTAGCTTCGATCGGCGCCAAGGACGTGCTCGACGATCTCGTCGCGATCCCGGCCACCACCACGCGGCCCCTTGCGTAGCTCTGCGGAAACGCGCGGGACAACGTCATCGAAGTAGCGCCAGCAGGCGCGGAGGATCCGGATCTGGCGCTCGCATTCCTCTTCGGTCATGGGCTCGTTCTCGCATTGCGCGGCACGATCCGGAACGCCGAAATCTGTCGCGCCCGAGCCCTGCAATCGCTCGACGATGTCGACCCCTTCCGGGATCGACGGCAGGCTCCCCTCCCCCGCCAGGTCCACCACACGCTGGTAGCGGTCGGTGTAGTCGGCCAGCGTCGCCAGCGCCGCCTCCTCGGTCTTGCCGGACCGACTCCAGCCCGGCCAGTCGAGCGCCGATACGAAGACCTTCTTGCTTCCGCTCTCTGACACGAGACGAATCGGTGCTGTCATGAGATCTCGTTCTCCTCGCCGGTCAGGTCCTTGTCTTCCATCTCCCAGGCGTGATCCAGCGTGTGATAGGCGGTCCGCCGCAGGAGGAAACTCAGGGTCCACGTCCGGCCTACCCGCTTCCCGGTCGCGTGGTAATGCCGCAGGGCGTCGATATAGTCCTCGCGATGCGCCTTCAGGCCGTCCGGCGTCAGCATCACGCCGGGCGGCGTGATCACTCCCACCTTCTTTGCCATCTGGGTTCGCTCGGACCCGAACACGTGATTGATGATCTCGTCACGATCGCGCCCGCCCCCACGTGGCCCCTTCCGCAGCTCCGGCGAAACCCTCGCCGCCACGGCATCGAACTCCGCCCAGCAGGCCCGCAGGAGCCGCAGGCGCCGTTCCCACTCGTCGGCGGACATCGGCTCGCGGTCGAGGGCGCTGGAGGTGTGGGAGATTCCCCAGTAGTCAGTGGACGTGTTGCCGTCGTATCGCTCGACGACGCGAAGACCGGATTGCTGGCGGAACTCGTCACCTAACCCGGCGCGCCCTGCGACCCGCGCGTATCGAGGCAGGTACTCCTGCAATGTCGCGAGCACCTGGGACTCCGACGTGCCGCCTCGCTCGAGTCCCGGCCAGTCCCAGGCGGTGCCCACCACCCTTTTCCCTTTCGGGCCGATCTCGAGAATCACATTGAGGTCGTTCGTCATGGCGTGCTCTCCGGGAAGGTCCGCGCGCATTGGATCCGCGGTCGCGCTGCGTCCAGCTTGCGTGACCATGCTAGCGAACGAGCCGGACAGGTTCGGTCCGGGTTTCAGGAAACACAAAACGGGCCGGCAGATTGCTCCACCAGCCCGTTTGTCTTGCCTTCAGGAAATCGCCGTTGATCCCCGAAGGTGCTTAGTTCTTGTTTTCGTCGTCGTTGACCTCGCGGAACTCACCTTCGACCGTCGTGTCGTCGCCGGCCGTCGCGCCCGCGCCTGCGTCCGTGCCGCTGGCGTCGAAGCCGCTCATGTCCGGGCCTTCGCCGTCACCGCCGGCTGCCTGGTACATGGCCGCACCCGCCGCCTGCAGGCTCTGCATCAGGGCCTCGTGCGCCGGCTTGATGCGATCGATGTTCTCGCGGTCGTTCTCGAGGATGTCCTTGATGTCCGCGATCTTCGCCTCGAGGTCCGACTTGAGGTTGTCCGGGATCTTGTCCCCGTTCTCCTCAACCAGCTTCTCGGCCTGGAACATCATGCTCTCAGCCTCGTTGCGGGTCTGGATCGCCTCACGCCGCTTCTGGTCTTCGGCCGCGTGCTGCTCGGCCTCCTGGACCATCCGCTGGACTTCTTCCTCTGAGAGGCCGGAGGAGCCGGTGATCGTGATCTTCTGCTCCTTGCCCGTCGCGGTGTCCTTCGCCGAGACGTTCAGGATGCCGTTCGCGTCGATGTCGAACGTCACCTCGATCTTCGGCACGCCGCGCGGTGCCGGCGGGATGCCGTCGAGGATGAACCGGCCGAGGCTCTTGTTGTCGCTCGCCATCGGGCGCTCGCCCTGGAGGACGTTGATCTCCACCTGCGGCTGGCTGTCGGACGCGGTCGTGAACGTCTGGCTCTTGCGGGCCGGGATCGTCGTGTTGCGCTCGATCAGCGGCGTCGCCACACCACCGAGGGTCTCGATGGAGAGCGTCAGCGGGGTCACGTCGAGCAGGAGGATGTCCTTGACGTCACCGCCGAGCACGCCACCCTGGATCGCGGCGCCGATCGCGACGACCTCGTCCGGGTTGATGCCCTTGTGAGGCTCCTTACCGAAGAACTCCTGGACCGTCTTCTGGACCAGCGGCATGCGCGTCTGGCCACCGACAAGCAGCGCTTCGTCGACATCACTCTTGGACAGCTCGGCGTCCTTCAGCGCGGCCTCCATCGGGGCCTTGGTGCGCTCCACCAGGCTGCCGACGAGCGACTCGAGCTTGGAGCGGCTCAGCGACACGTTGAGGTGCTTCGGACCGCTCGCATCGGCCGTGATGAACGGCAGGTTGACGTCGGTCTGCTGCGTGCTCGAGAGCTCGATCTTGGCCTTCTCGGCGGCCTCCTTGAGGCGCTGGAGAGCCATGCGGTCGCTGCGGAGGTCGATGCCCTCCTGCTTCTTGAATTCGTCCGCGAGCCAGTCGATGATCACCTGGTCGAAGTCGTCACCACCGAGGTGCGTATCGCCGTTGGTCGACAGCACCTGGAAGACGCCCTCGGAGAGATCGAGGATCGAGATGTCGTACGTACCACCACCGAGGTCGTAGACAGCGATCTGCTCGTCGCCCTTCTTGTCGAGGCCGTACGCGAGCGCCGACGCCGTCGGCTCGTTGATGATGCGGAGGACCTCGAGACCGGCGATGCGTCCGGCGTCCTTGGTGGCGTCACGCTGGGCGTTGTCGAAGTACGCCGGGACCGTGATGACGGCCTTGTCGACCGTCTCACCGAGGTACGCCTCGGCGTCGGCCTTCAGCTTCTGCAGGATCATCGCGGAGATTTCCTGCGGGCTATACCACTTGTCGCCCATCTTGACCTGCACGTCGCCGTTCGGGGCGGCCTGCACGCTGTAGGGCACGAGCTCCTTGTCACGCTTCACGGAGGGATCATCGAACTTCATGCCCATGAAGCGCTTGACCGAGAAGATCGTATTGTCCGGGTTCGTCACCGCCTGGCGGCGCGCGAACCGTCCGACAAGTCGCTCGCCATTGTTGGTGACCGCAACCACCGATGGCGTCAGGCGCTCGCCCTCGGCGTTCGGGATAACCACCGGCTCGCCACCCTCGATGGTGGCCATGACGGAGTTTGTGGTTCCCAGGTCGATTCCGATTGTTCGTCCCATATTCCTTGGTCTCCTTCAGCAATAAGGCCACCCTTCCGTGGCCTCTTAAGGTCGTCAGGCTTCCTTGTTTTCGGTTTCGGTCTCCGGATCACCGGTCTTCACCATCGCGGCGCGGAGCAGCGTGTCCCCGAGCTTGTAGCCCTTCTGGTACACCTCGACGACGACTTCGCCTCGCGAACCCGGCTCGGTGGCGACGGCCTCGTGGACGGCGGGGTCGAACGGTGCGTTGACGCCCTCAACCTCTGTCACACCGGCACGCTCCAGGAGTCCCTTGAGCTTGCGCTGGATCATGAGGATGCCCTCGATCCAGCCGTTGTCCCTCATTTCCTCCGGTACATGCTCGACAGCACGGTCGAAGTCGTCGATGACCGGGAGGAACTGAGCGAGGGTATTGGAGGTAAACATCTCGCCGAGCTTCGCCCGCTCCTGTTCGGTGCGGCGGCGGAAGTTAATGAACTCCGCCCGGCTCCGCTGGAGCTGCTCGAGGTAGTCATCCCGCTGGGCCATCAACTTCTCGATGACCTCCTGGGCGTCCTCCTCGCCAACCTCCGGCGCCGGCTCCGCCTCTTCGGCGTTTACCTCTTCAACATCGGCGTCCTCGGGGATATCCCCGTTGAAGCCGGTCGTCTGGTCCTGTTCGTCTTGAGCCACTCAATCCCTCCCTGTTCCCGGACATCGCGTCCGCGACAGACATCGTTCGTATTGCAGTTCTTTAGTTCGGTGAATACAGCTCTTCCATCAGGTCGCTCATCAGACGGGCCATGTACCGGACAGACGAAATGGAGCGACGATACGGCATGCGGGTCGGGCCAAGCACCCCGAGGATGCCGGTGACCTCGCCGTCGATCCCGTAGGTGGCCATCACGACGCCGAAGCGCCGCAAGGCTCCCGCCGGGTTCTCCTCGCCGATGAATACCTGGACGTCTTCCGCCGGCGTCATCTGCGGCAGCAACGCGCTCAACAGCGACGTACCGCGCAAGAGCTCGAGCACGTTCTGCCCTTCGGCTCCGGCGAATTCCGGCTGACCCAGGATGTTCTCGAGGCCAGAATGACGAACGCGCGTCTCCTCGACCGCGTCCATCCCCTTCAGGCCGTTGGCGATCTGGTCCAGCACGAAAGCCACCAAACCGGAGGCGCCTCGCGACTGGGTCTCGACCTCGGCCCCGCTATGCCCACGCAGGAGGGGGGCCAGCGTACCGGAGATCTTGCTCAGGGTTTCCTGATCCGCCACCTCGGGCAGGTGGAGCATCATCTGCCGCACCGCGCTCTCCTGGGTCACCAGGATCAGCAACGCCAGCCGTGGCTGGAGGGAGATGAGCTCGACATGTCGCAAACGAGCGACGACAGACCGGGGCGCGGTCACGATCGAGACGTTCCCGGCCGTTTCGGCCAGCACGCCCGCCGCGAAATCGACCCACGAATCGAGCTGGGCCTCCACCTGGCGGAACTGGTGCCGGATCATCACCTGGTCACCGGACGGCAATTCGGCACTGCCCATCAGGCGATGGACGTAATACCGATAGCCCTTGTCGGTCGGGATGCGACCTCCCGACGTATGCGGTTGAAGGACGAAGCCCATTTCCTCCAGAGCCGCCATCTCGTTGCGGATGGTGGCGGAAGAAACCGCAGTCGGGAAGACATTCGCCAGGGTCTTGGAGCCGACCGGGCGACCGGAGACGACATACTCCTGAACGAGGAGCCTCAGGACGACCTGTTGTCGTTCCGTCAGTTCCGGGTTACTGGATTGAGGCGTCGCCATATCCACCGCGAATCGTTCTCCTTACACCGATTAGCACTCTTACACTCTGAGTGCTAACACGAAAGATACTAGCGCCTTGATACGGACCTTGTCAAGGTTGGAGGGTACCGTCAGCCCACCATGGCCGGGATCTCTTCGGCCGAGACCAGCTCCGGTTCCCCGACACGCGCCTTCAGCTCGAGTTTCCCCTGACTGAGTGACCGTGTGGACACCACGACCCGCCACGGGATACCGATAAGATCGGCGTCGGCCAGCTTCACACCGGCAGAAGCTTCCCGATCGTCCCACAGGACCTCGATCCCCTGTCGCGTCAACGTCTCGTAGGTTTGGCGCGCGGTATCGACGACACCCTCGTCGGTACCGAGACTCACGAGATGGACCCGCGCAGGAGCAATCGAAGCCGGCCAGATAATGCCCCTGTCATCATGGAACTTCTCAACGACAACGCCCATCAACCTGGTGATGCCGATGCCATAGCAGCCCATGACCGGATATTGTTTCGATCCGTCACGGGCGATGAAGCCCAAATCGAAATCCCGCCCGTATTTCTTTCCAAGGTCGAAAACGTTGCCGACCTCGGACGCGCGCGCGAGGGAGAGAGCCACTTTTCCACAGGCAGGACATACCACTCCCGCCGTCGCATCGCTGATCTCGACGTTGACGCAGAAATCACACGTATCGCAATACAGGATGTCGTCCTCACCAGCATCGGTGAGCACCATGAACTCGTAGGAAAGTTTCTCCGTGAAGGCTCCGCCAGACGCCTCGGTCACTTTCGCCACCAGGCCAAGGCGATCGTAGATGCGGAGATAGGCATCCTTCACGATGGCGTAAAAGCGATCGAAATCGTCCTGATCTTCATGGAAGCTGTACATGTCCTTCATCAGGAATTCACGACCGCGCATGACGCCGGATTTGGGACGAAGCTCGTCACGGAATTTCCACCCGATTTGGTAGACGTGCTGGGGCAAATCCCGGAAGGTCTGGACCCGGCTCATGACCAGTGGCGTGACGACCTCCTCCTCGCTCTGGCCGAGCGCGTAGGCGCGACCCGCCCTGCTCTCCAGGCGAAACAGGACGTCGATCGAATCCCAGCCGCCGGTGCGCACCCAGTTCTCCTTGGGATGCATCATCGGCATCAGGAGTTCGCTGCCGGCGATCGCATCCATTTCCTCGCGAACGACGGCGCTGATCTTGTTCAGCACGCGCAGCCCCAGGGGTAGATAGGTATACGAGCCGGCCATCAGTTTCTCGACGAAGCCGGCCCTGGTAAGCAGCTCGGCGTTGGCCGTCACCTCGACTTTCTGGACATTCCGCGTCGTCTTGCCGAACAATCTCGTGTATCTCACCGATCCACACCCTTCGTCAGCTCGACGGCTGGTCATGATCCGTCCGCTTCTTGCCGAACAACCGGCCGAAGAAGCCCTGCTTCTTCTCCGCCTGAATCGCCTTCTCGATCCGTGCCCGAAGCGCGGGGTCCATTCGCTTCTTCTCGGGCGCCCGGATCACCCGCATATCCGGCGTCACGACGTCGAGGGCTTCCATCAGGCCCAGGTTGCGCTCCTTCGCGTAGTCGACGGCTTCCCGCATCGACGCGATCATCGGGAACGGATCGAACTCCGCCTCCTTGAGCCGCTTCGCCATCCGCTCCAGCCGCTGGTCGATCAGCTCGTCGAGCTGACCGATGAGCCGGTCCGGAACATAGGCGCCGCCCATCATGCCGCCTTGCAGATCGAGCCGGATCGGCATCGCGTCGACAAGGCGGCGATCGACGCCGGCGTCGACGAAGATCCGCGCCGGCGGACGCACCAGCATGCCGAGTCCACGATCGACGCGCGCTTCCCACGTGGTGAAGCCGAATCCTTCCTGCACGAAGACGGGGTGCGCCTGCGCCATCGCCCTCGCCAGCCCGACGGTGAGCCGATTGGCGGCCAGCTCGTTCCCGGTGGCGAGCTCGTCCAGCCCTGTACGAAGGTCGTCGCTCCACCACGGCGCCCATGCCGGATCAGGCTCCCCGCGCCCGGTCACTGCCTCGACGTAGGTGTTGGCAATCCGGACGTCGAAGGGATGCAGCGAGATGAATTCCACGGTGTGCTCCTCTCAGGGCCTCGTTTCGTACGTCTTTCCATCATTGGGCACCGTGTCTCGCGAAGACTGTGCCACATGACGGAATATCCTCCTGTCGGGCATACTGCCATGAGGTACTCGCCATGCATAGAAAGGCCCGCCTGCGTTCATGCCAACCGCCCTGCCCGCCCTGACTCTCGAGCCCGAGCTCAGCTCGAATATTCACCATTCACAGACGCGGGAGCGGTGCCCGGATATCAGGTTCGTCGAGCACTCGACGGACGGTCGCCGCTTGCTCGGCGGCATACGCACGGATGTAGAGAAACCACGGCTGGACCTGCCGGACGGGGCGATCCGGCACATCGACGCCAGTTACGCGCTCTCTCTCGTGATCGACGAACCGGCGTGGCTGGCGGAGCTGGCACGTGTCCTGGCGCCCGGCGGGACGCTCCAGATGGCAATGCCTGCAAGCGGCCCGCTTGCCTGGTTCGACGCCCGGAATGCCTACCGGTACATCACGGATATCCTCGGCCGGGGTCATGCGCCGGACGAGACGTTACCCACTGGCTGGAATCGGCACTACGCAGACCGGGATCTCGTCGCCATGCTCGAGGATGCCGGGTTCACCGACATCCAGATTACACGCGTGGGTGTCGGCCTCGCCGAGCCGGTCCAGCTCGGCGGTCTCATGTTCGGGAACTTCCTGCTCCGCCGTCGAGACGCGGAGCTCCGCCTGCATCCACTTCGGCGGAAGCTGGAGCGTATCGACGAGCAGATCCCGGCTCCCGGCATCGGCACACGGTTCGCCATCACCGCACGGCGGGCTGCAGCCGAACCCGACGATCCGGCAGATGATGACGCCACCGGAAACCGCCCGGCCCCGGAGATCGACCACGAATAGTTCGCATCCTGACCCTCACGTGCACCTGGCCCCGAGCGAGCAATGCGGGCAACAACGAGGAACGCCGCCCCGAATGGAGCGGCGTTCGCGTTTGCACGATTGGATGCCGGGGACTAGCTGAGGACCTTGGTCAAGGCGTCCGGCGCCGGAACCGGCACGTCGACGCGCTTCACATGCTTGTCCACCAGATCCGAACGGCCGGCGACGCCAAGTTCACGCATGACCAACTCGAACCGCGGCTGCAGCTCGGCGTAGATCGCGTCCTTGGTCTCCTGCGGGAGGCTCCACAGCTCACGCTTGAACGGACCGAATGCCTTCTTGCGGGTCGTGTAGTAGAACTGCGCGTCGGTCTGGCCTTCCTTGCGCTCGTCAGCATTGTGCTCGGCCAGATGCGCGTAGATCTTCTCGCGCAGCCCGGAGGGGAAGTGCTCGCTGTCGAAGTAGGCGTTCTGGTACGCCGTCGCGAGGTGGACCTCCACGGCGTCCGCCTGGGCGAACTTGCCGAACGCTTCTTCCGGCAGCGTCGACGCGCCGTGCTGCACCGCGCCGCCCATGCCGTATTTCTTCGCCGCCTCGGAGAGCTTGCCAAGGGTCTCGAAGTCGACCGCAACGTCGGCGATGGTGCCGTCCGGCAGGACGGTTCCACCGTGCTCGGTGCCGGTCTGGACGCTGATCTTGCTGATGCCCGGCATGTCGCCGTACTTCGCCAGCTCCTGCTTGTAGCCCTCCATGAAGGCGTCCAGCTCCTCGACCGTGCTGTTCGTCTTGCCGACCTCGCCGATCTCGCCGCCGATGGAGATCGTCATCCCTTCCGGCTCATGCTCGCGGATCGCCGCGGTCAACTCGGCGGTATGCACGTAGTTGAGCCGCTGCTGGTCGAGCAGAGACTCGTGCGACAGGTCGACGAGTGTCGAAGAGTCGATGTCGATGTTGCCGTACCCGGCCGCAATGGCCTCCAGCGCGTGTTTGCGGACAGCATCGATCTCGGCCTTCGGATCGGCAGCGTACTTCTTCGCGTTCGCCTGGAAGTGGTCGCCCTGGATCATCACCGGGCCCTCCCAGCCGAACTTGATCGCCGCGGCGAGGATCGACGTCGCGAACTCGGCGGGAGACTGCTGGGTATACCCGTTCTCCGACTTCGCCAGCTCGAAGAGCACCTGCTTGGTATCGGTTGCCTGCGCCGCCTTGAAGATCGCCCCGGCGAACTCGACGGTGTCACCGCGCACGTTGATCGCCGGCGTCGTGACGTTGTGGTATTCGCCGCGGGCGGCCGCCATATAGAGATCGTGGATAGAGGCGGGATAGGCGCCAACAGCGGGAGCGATCACGCGGATGAGCCAGCGGGCCACTTCCTGGGCGTCACCGGAGCCGAACGTCGCCGTCCAGGCGAGATCATCGATCAGCCCGGAGCGAAGGGCTGCCGCATCGGTGACCTCGACGCCATCGCCCTCAATCCGAACGACGCCATCGAGCTCCCCGATGAGCGACTGGACATTGTCATGAATCTGGCCTGACATGGTTGTTCCTTTCGCGCTTCGTTGCCGCGTTGGACCATGACCGGGGCCGGGAAGGGCCCAGCGCCTCGGTCCCCTACACGCTAACAATAGCGCAGATTCCTTGCCGGGAGCCGGTAATTAAAGCGCCACCCGGCGCGCATATGCGCGCCGGGTGGCGTCTCGTGATCATCATGCTTCGGGAGGTGATCGCTAGCCCTCGACGATGGTGAAGGTCCCGACCATGCCGCCCTCGTAGTGGCCCGGCACGGTGCAGTAGAACTCGTACTGCTCGCCGACCGCAGCGTCCTCGGGAATGGTGAACTCCGCCGTTTGACCGTTGTTGAGCAGCGGGGTCTGCTCCCCTCCCCAGTCGTCGACCGCCAGGTCGTGCTGGAGGAAGCCGTCATTCTGCAGCGTGACGGTCTGGCCCGGCACCACGTCGACCTCAGCCGGGTCGAACGACAGGGTGTCGAGCGCGAGGATGGTGACCGGATCGGCATCCGCTCCACCGCCAGAAGCGGCCGGCGAGGCCGCCGGAGTCGCAGCGCCGCTCCCCTCGACGATGGTGATCGTCCCGCCCATGCCGAGGTTCGCTGCCGACTCGTTGGTCGCGGTGTACTCGATCACCTCACCAACCTCGATGTCTTCCGGGATGGTGAAGGAGTCGGAGTGACCGGCGCCGACCGGGTCGATGAAGGTCCCCCCGAAGGCCTCCGCGCTCATGCCGTGCGCCACCGTGCCACGGTTGATGAGTGCGATCGTCTCACCCGGCGCGATCTCGAAATCGGCCGGCTCGAACTGCCACTCGGTGGCCACAACCTGGACCGCCGCCTCGGACGGATCGACACCTTTGACCACGATGTCGTCGGTCGAGGCAGCCGCCGCGGGAGAAGCCTCGGCGGTCGCGGCCCCTTCCTCCGCAGCCGCCTCTTCCTCACCCTCGCCGGCCGGAGCCGCGGCGGCGGTTTCCCCGCCGCCTTCCACGATGGTGAAGGTGCCGACCATGCCACCTTCCTTATGGCCCGGGACAGTGCAGTAGAACTCGAACTGCTCGCCGACGGCAGCGTCCTCGGGGATGGTGAACTCAGCCGTCTCGCCGTTGTTGAGCAGCGGGGTCAGCTCGCCGCCCCAGTCGTCGACCGCCAGGTCGTGCTGGAGGAAGCCGTCATTCTGCAGGGTGAGGGTCTGACCCGGGGAAACCTCGAGCTCAGACGGATCGAAGGAGAGGGTGTCAAGCGCGACAATCGTGACCGCCTCACCAGTTCCGCCGGCGGCTGCGCCCTCTTCCTCTGCGGTCGCCTCCTCCTCGGCTGGGGCTTCTTCCTCAGCCGGAGCGGCAGCCGCAGCGTCTCCACCACCTTCCACGATGGTGAAGGTGCCGACCATACCGCCCTCTTTGTGACCAGGGACGGTGCAGTAGTACTCGAAGGATTCGCCGACGGCGGCATCTTCGGGGATCGTGAACTCGGCGGTTTCGCCGTTGTTCAGCAACGGCGTCAGCCCGCCGCCCCAGTCGTCGACCGCCAGGTCATGCTGCAGGAAGCCGTCGTTCTGGAGCGTCAGCGTCTGGCCCGGGGAAACCTCGAGCTCGGAGGGGTCGAAGGAAAGCGAGTCCATCGCCTTGATTGTGACAGCTTCGCCACCACCGGCGCCTTCCTCTGACGCACCTGCAGCGGCAGCATCCTCTTCTTCGCCCTCGCCCTCGCCGGACGGGGCAGCAGCGCCAGCCTCGACGATGGTGAAAGTGCCGACCATGCCACCTTCCTTGTGGCCCGGCACGGTGCAGTAGTACTCGAAGGACTCGCCAACGGCAGCGTCCTCGGGGATGGTGAAGTCAGCCGTCTCGCCGTTGTTCAGCAGCGGGGTCAGCTCTCCGCCCCAGTCATCAACCGCAAGGTCGTGCTGGAGGAAGCCGTCGTTCTGCAGGGTCAGGGTCTGGCCTGGCGCGACTTCGAGCTCGGACGGATCGAACGCGAGCGAGTCCATCGCCTTGATGACGATGGCTTCGGTCTGGGTGCCCCCGCCGCCTTCGCCACCGGCCTGCTCCTCGCCGCCACCGGCCTCACCGCCACCGGACTGCGGCGTGGATGTGATCGGCGCCAGGGTCGGCGGCGCGCCAGCGACGTCCGGGATCTGCGTCGGCGTCAGGTCGGCGTCGGCCGGACTCTCGTTGCCACAAGCCACCAGTACGACACTCGCGGTGCTCGCAGCACCCAGTGCCAAGAAACGTCGTCGGTTCAAGCGGTTCATACCGGCTCCTGCCTTCATACCAGAACGGTCCACCCTCCTCGAAGATTCAACGCCTGTGAACCTGGCGGTGGGACCCTATTCGTGAGAGGAATTGTGTGGGGGAATGAGGCGCGACGATTTTTCGCGCACACGAAAAGGCGCGCGCTTCCCGCCACGCGTTGCGCTCATTGTACCGCGTCTGCCGGGACAGGGCACGGCGGGAACGACGTATCATGCAGTGGTTGTGGCATTGATGCATTCAACCCGGCCCGGGCGCCACGCCGGGCCTCGCTCCGGGATGTTGCCAGGTTCACGATGACGTCTCTCCTTCCTCTCCCCATCGGTCACGCGCACGATCGATCTCGGCGACATCTCGCTTTCCGCGACATTCTTCGCAGGGAACGGGCCGCGGATTTGGCGGATCCACGCCGTTGGCCCGTGATGACATGATTGTCGTCGCCAGCTGTTCCTGGCTTCGATGATGCTCAAATCTCCCACGCACATAATGAACGGCGCGGTTCGCGCCATGGAGACCCAGATATGACGACCTTCCACCCGAAGTCCGCGACGCCGCCCGAATCCCGCTTGGTCGATATCGGCGACCTGTCGCTTCGCGTGACGATGCACCCGGGGACCGGGCCTGACGTCCTGTTCGTCCACGGTATCGCGTCGAGCGGCAGCGAGTTCGATACCGTGCTCGGTCATGTGAAAGATGTGATGCGCCCGATCACCGTTGACCTGCGCGGGCATGGCGAATCCGACAAGCCGGCGAGCGGCTATCATTACAGGGACTATGCGAACGACCTCGACCGGCTGCTGGACGCGCTCGGCATCGAGCATCCGATCATTTTCGGGCACTCACTCGGCGGGATCCTGACGCTGTGGTGGGCGATTCACCACCCGAACCGGGCCCAGGCGTTGATGCTGGAAGATGTCCCGCTTCGCTCCGGCGAAGAGTTCGCACCCGCGTTCGACGGCTGGGAGCAACTCAACGCGCTGCCGTTCGAGGCTGCGAGGGCCTACTACCGGGAGGAGAATCCGGGCTGGCCCGACAGCCTCGTGGAGACCCGCGCGCGGGACATCACAACGACGCGGCGAGAGGCGATCACGGAGCTGCGGGCGGCGTCGATGGCGAATGAGGGGCTGGACACGCTGGAGGGGCTGGAACGGGTTACCGTGCCGGTGCTGTTCATCCATGGCGATCCGGAAACCGGCAGCATGGTGCATCCCGCCGATCTCGCTGCCCTCCCCGATCGGCTGCCCTCGGTGCGGACCGTTCGCATCCCTGGTGGTGGGCACAGCATGCACCGGAACCGGGTTGAGGAGTGGGTGGAGATCGTGAAGGGGTTTATGCGGGACCTGGTTTAGCTTCCGTACCGCCGCACCTTGTGTGCGGCGCCGGGCGGCTCACCAGCCCGGTACGTAAAACCGATCTTCATCCCACTGCGCCGGGTTGCGCTCAATTTAGGCTCGAATGCGATCAAGATCTCGCTCTGTGCGAACGATATGGTCGTAAAAGCCCGTGTGCCAAAGACGACCGTCGAAAGGCGGCCATCCATTTTCTCTGACACCACGCCCGTACGACACCGTTGTCCGCGACTTGAATGCCTGAACAACGGATGAGATCGATGTTCCGCTCACGACCAGAGAATCGGCGACCCCGAATCCTACAATGGCGAGGAAATGATTAGGCATCACGCAGAATGCATCCCACATGACGTCGGGAAAGCGGTCCTCAAGTTGTGACCACTCATCTGCGAGCATGTCACCCGACGGGAAAGGCACGAACGAATCATCATGAACACGCCCAAATCGGCAGGCATGGTGCGCCTCAGTGATGGTTACGAAGTAGTAGCCGGGCTCAGAGTAATCGTGCCCCTTGAGCCGCATACGTCTCGTTACACCCGTACGCCGCCAGGACACATAGTTCGACATCCGCACACCTCACGGTTATGTCATATTAAGACAGCGTAATCGTAGCAGTACGGGACGAAGTGAGCCAGCCGTACCGCCGCATCTGGCGTACGACATTGGCTCTGGAGCGCAGATCCTCCGAGGATCGCCCTACTTTCACGGTCACACACTGCGCGGCGCCGCACACAAGGTGCGGCGGTATGGGGATATGGTTGCGGCCAGGCACCTTCTTCACGAAACTCGAACGCCGGCCAAACGGGCTGGCTGTACGCGACTTTCTACGAGGCTCGTCTAGTCAATCCGCGATCATCTCTTCCACGGTCACGAACTCGTACCCTTCCGCCTGGTACGCCGCAACGAGGCCTTCCAGCGACAGGTAGTCCGCTTCCTGGGTGACGTGCATCAGGATGATCGCGCCAGGTCCGCCATCTTCGGCGTCCGGACCGCATTTCTCGACGATCTCGTCCGGCGTGGTGCCCATCCAGGCAACTGTGTCGCACGTCCAGTACAGCGTGTAGTCGTAGCCGTATTCCGCGAGCAGCCGCTGCCCCTCGGCGTCGTAGTCGCCGTACGGTGGCCGCCAGTAAGGCTTCACGGTGTAGGTGCCGCCGGTGGCCGCCTCGATCGCCTCCTCGGCGTCCAGCAACTCGTCCAGGCGCTGGTCCTCGGTCAGCGGCACGCCATCGGAGGACCACCCGGTCCACGACTGATGGCTCTCGCTGTGGTTGATGACCAGGTGGCCTTCATCGACCATGCGCTTGACCAGTTCGGGATACTCACGCGCCCATTCGCCGGTGATGCCGAAACTGGCCTTGAGGTTGTTCTCGGCAAGAAATTCGAGGATCTCTTCGGTGTAGCCCGTGCCTTCGCCGGCGTCGAAGGTCAACGCGACCTCGCGCCCGTTGCCGCGCTCGAAAATGATGGATGCGCCGGTGGTGTTGACTGGTGGCTGGGGACGGGGCGTCTCTTCCGGCTCGGGGGTCGGGATGAGTTCGGGCTCGTCGGTGGGAGGCTGGGTCGGAGCGGACGTCGGCTCAGGAGTCGGGGGGACGGTCGATCCGGTTCGCGGGGCCGTGGGGTCCGGCACGACGGCGGTCACCTGCGCCGTGGAGTCTGCGATTGCGATGTCTGCGCCGTCCCGCGCATCCCCCATCGCGATCGGACTGAGCGATGAGCCGGATAGCCCCACTGCAGTGGCAATGGCGATGAGCGCAAACAATAGGACCGGCCGGCGCAGGTATCTCATGAATTCCAGAAGATCGGCGCGACCGAAGCCGCGCCGGCTAGAGGCTATCGGGGGTTACCAGATGCCAAGCTCGTCCTTGGCCTCTTCGCTCATCATCTCCGGCGACCAGGGCGGACTCCAGACGAGCTTGACGTCCGTGTCTCCGATGCCCGGCAGATCCTTGAGCGCGTTGTTGACCTCCTGCATGATGACCGGCCCGAGCGGGCAGCCAAGCGAGGTCAGGGTCATGGTCACGAGCACATCACCCGTCTCGTCAATATCGGCGTCGTATACAAGGCCCAGGTCGACGACATTGATCCCGATTTCCGGGTCGTAGACGTTCTTCAGGCCCTCGTAGACGTCGTCCTTGGTGAATTCGACAGCCATTGGGGGAAGGTACCTCCATTGAAAGAATGAACTTCGTCCGGTCGCGGTGGCGTGCCCGGGCGTCTGTATCTAGTGTACCGGGCCGGGGCTAGAAGACCACCAGCATTGTCCCGGCAATCGCCGGCGTCGCCACCACCGCGAAGCGGAGTAGCTTCCGTGGCGCCCTGCGGGTGAACTTCGCACCGACGTACGAGCCGGCAGTCATCCCGATCGTGACGCCAATGGTATGGATGAGCGAGACATCGCCGTGACTGGCCAGCGCCAGGCTTCCCGAGAGGCTGATGAATGTCAGGGAAAGCATCGTCGTGCCCAGCGCCTGGATCAGCGGAAGCCGCATGACCGTCATCAACGACAGTTGCACGAAGGGCGCCATCCCGACGCCGAAGAACGACGACGCCATGCCTCCCAGGACTCCCGCCCCGGCCCCGGCCGCGATCTGTGGCGTCGACACGCGGTAATCCGTGCCCTCCGGATGCGACTTGATGTAGTCGCGCAGCCGCATCCGGAGCCAGACGAGGAACGCGAGAAACCAGAGCGCGGCACCGGCCGCCGGTTGCAGGATGTGCTCGGGAATGTCCTGGCTCAGGTTTGCGCCGACGACCGCGCCGGTCATGCCGGCCGCGCCGATGATGATTCCCGGCAGGATCACGACATTGCCCTCGCGGTAATGCGAGATGCTGCCCGACACGGTTGTGAAGAGCATCGCGGCCAACGCGGTGCCGACCGCCTGGTGGATGGGCAGGCCGAACACCAGCGTCAGGATAGACACCATGACACCGGCCCCGCCGGCTCCGATGAACCCGATCAGCGCGCCGACGGCAAACATGACGATGAGAAGGGACCCCAGAAGCGTCAGCTCTTTCGCTCCTGTGTCCGTGCGTCGTTCAGGTCGACGACATCACCGGGCTGGAAGCCCATGTTGCCGTACGGGCCGGTAGCGGAATCGCCACCGTACGGAGAAAACGCCCCACCGTTCCAGCGCATCACGGTCATCGTCGTCTGGAGACGGTTTCGCTCGCGCGACGATCGCCACCACATGAAGGCAAGCAGCAGCAACGGCACGAGGAGCACGAAGACGACGCCGAAGCGCACGGCCATCGAGATGATCCCGTGGAAGAACCAGCCGAACAAGACGCCGACCAGCATCCCGGCGATGAACGCGTAACGCAGCATACGTGTGCGGTCCCACCAGCCAGGGGGTGTGTAGGTATTGAAGCTCATATGACACCTCCGGAGTTTCGCATATCCGGCCTCTAGCCCCGATTCTGGTAGCCATCGCACGACGGAGTATGCTGGGTCTGTATTGTATCGCCTGAAGCCGGAAATCGGGAAGGTACCGGTCCGGCACCAACACGCCCGGGGAGATCTCATGCCGATTCGCGCCGACGTCCTGCAGTTGAAAGCCCGCGTGTCCGGAGAGCCGCGTTTCCTCGGCCTTCTTCTTCAACGCACGATGGAGGCCGGGGCGATCGACGCGTGGACGACTCCCCTCACCGACCACACCGGCCAGCCCGGTCTGGAGCTGACCGTGATGGTGACGGCCGATGCGCGGGACGAGGTGGAGGCCGTGATCGTCCGGAATTCTTCGGTCCTGCGCATGTTCGCGACTCCCGCCGAGATGTCGTCGGTCGAGACTTCCAGCGAGCAGATCACCACCCGCTTCGGCGATGTCACGATCACCCATCGTCGGTGGCAGGGTCGCATCATCGATATCGAGCCGGATGCAGCGGCCTGTGAGGCATATGCCCGTCAACACGACATCCCGGCCAGCACCGTTTGGCACGAGGCCTACCGGATCGGTGAGGCGAGGATCGGCCAGAAGAGATAGCGCATCGCTTCCCTCCAGCCCTGATGTCAGGCGCCACACACAAGGTGTGGCGGTACGGGCATCAATCAGGCGCCCGGCAGCTTCGCCCGGACCGCCATTGTGATCCGGTGTACCTCGTCCGGCACCATTCGCATCACCGCCGCGACGTAGATCGCCGCGAAGATGGCTCCGGGAACGCCGACCAATGCGACGCGCCAGGCAATCTCGAGGATCCCGGAGGCGTCCGGCGCGGAGGCATCGAGCCCGTACCAGACCAGCCACGCGATGACCCCGGCGATGCCCGCCGCGCCCGCGCACCTGGGAACGAGCCACCTCAGCGCCGGGGATGGCATCCAGCCGAAGCGTTGCCGCCCGAACCACCAGATCACGGTGGTGTGCGCGACGAACTGGGCGGAGTTCGCGAGCACCAACCCCATCATCCCCAACGCGTCGACCAGCGCGAACGCCACCGCGAAGTAGACCAGCACCGCCATCACACCAATGACGACCGGAAGGCGGGTGTTCTGGCGGGCATAGAACGCGAAGATCAGGATTTGGTCATAGGCGGCGACGAGCGTACCAGGCAGGTATCCGAGCAGGGCCAGCGAGATCTGGGAGAGGCCCTCGTCGTTGGTCGCTCCATATCCGAAGAGCAATGTGGCGATCGGTTCGGACAACGCCGCCAGCCCGAAGGTCGCCGGGAAGATGAGGACGGTCACCATCACCAGCGCCCGGCCGAGCGTCGACCGGTAGGCCAGCGTGTCGTTCGCCTGGAAATGCCGCGAGAGCGTCGGTAACGCGGCCAGGGAGATCGCCGCCGCGACGATGCCGAGTGTGAGCTGAACCAGTGTCGTCGCGTACCGCATCGCGCCGAGGGCGTGCTCTCCCGCTCCCCACGCCAGGCCACGATCGACGATCACGGCCACGCTGTTCACCATGAGTCCGAGGAAGACCGGGATATAGAGTCGGGCCATCTGTCGTAGCGCGGGATGCCGGTAGTCGAACGCCAGCCGCGGCAGGATGCCGTTCCGCACCAGCGGCGGGAGCTGGATCACGATGATGAGAAACGCGCCCAGCACCGTACCCCACGCCATCGCCTCGACACCCCAGATCGAACCGAAGAGCGCGGTAACCGTGACGATCGACGCGTTCCGCACCGCCGTCGACAGCGCCGGGGCCGTCACCTTCTCGATGGAATAGAGCATCGCCTGCAGCACCGTCGCGATGCAGAGGAAGAGCGCGGCCGGAAGGACGATGCGCACCAGGCGAATCGTCAGGTCAACGGTCTCCGGCCCGCGCGCGGATTCGTCGCCGGAGATGAGGATCAGGCCGTCGACCACGTACGGCGCGAACGCCTCGCCGGCGAGCACGAGGAGCCCCACGACAACCGTCACGCCAACCAGTAACGTCCCTCCGATCCGCGAGAGCTCGTTCCGGGTGCCGGCCTCGGGCGCGGCCCACTGGGCCAGCACCGGGATCAGCGCGGCCTGGAGCGCCCCGCTGGCGAGCAGGTCGAACAAGAGCGTTTGGAGGTTGTCGGCGACGGTGAAGGCGGCGATATCGTCACCGGTGCCAAAGAGCCCCGCCGCGAGCTGCTCGCGGACGAGGCCGAGCACCCGGCTCAGGACGTTGCCGAGCATGAGGATCAGCGCGGCGAGCGCGATCCCGCCACCTTTCGAGCGTTGAGCGGGTTCGGTAACGCCCTCGTTCACCGGAAGCGAACCCAGGCAATGAGATAGGCAAGCGCGACGTAGATGAGGTCCGGCATCGCTCGGAGCTGCAATGCGCGCGCGACCGGCTCGCTCATCTGGTTGATGAGCTCCATCGGGATGCCGTATCGCTGGGCCAGGAGTACGCGGCTGAGGATGAATCCGCCGGTGATGATCAGCATCGCGCCGACCATCAGGTCCTTCCCGCGCTTGTTGCGGCTGACATAGGCCATGGCCTCGACGACGCCGAAGCCCATGGCGAGGCTGAGATAAAAGCCCCAGTCCGGGATGAACCGCCACAACACGGCAACGACAAGGGCGACCAGAATCCCGGCACCGATCGCCTTCAGCAGCACATCACCCTGCGTGCGGATCGTCGGCAGGCTCCGGACACCGGCGCAGTCCGGGCAACGAAGCCCGACCGGCGTGCGGACGGCGTCCTGCGGGCAAATCGGCTTGCTGCACCGGTTGCAGCGCAGGCCGGTCATGACGTTTGGATGGTAGCTGCAGGGAACCTGGCCGCTGGGAGCTTGCATGAGCGTTACGGATGCACCTTCGCTGGATCTCGGGATACGGACCGATCGGCCCGGACGAAGGGTATTCTACGCCACCGCCGTGGATTGCCCGCTCCGGCTGCCCGGACACATGGTCCGGGACTACGGGCGGCGCAGCCTCTTTTTTGCCGCATCACGCGCCACCAGCGCCGCGAACATGGGCAAAGCCATCTGCCGTCGCCAGCGCCACGGTTCCCGCGCGAGTCGATAGAGCCATTCCAGTCCAAGCCGTCGCACCAGTGGTGGCGCCCAGGGTACATTGCCGGAGATATAGTCCAGGGCCCCGCCGATGCCGATCACGACCCGGACGCCAGCGTCCTCCAACTGGGGAAGGTTCCGATGGATCCAGTGGATTTGCGCCGGCGCGCCATACGCGACCAGCAGCATCGTCGCGCCGCTTTCGCGGATGCGGGCGATTGTCTCCGCATCGTCCTCCGGCCGGGGCGATCCTTCCGCCCACGTGCCGACCACCGACGCCCCGGGATGCTCCGCGATCAGTCGACGACCGGCCTCGTCGGCAACCCCGATCCCGGCACCGAGCAGGAAGACGCCTTGCCCGGTCTCTGCCGAGAGCTCCCCAAGGAACCAACTCAGGGCGACACCGGTCACCCGATCGGCCGCCAGCCCCGGCTCCAGCGCCCGCAGCGCGAGTGATATGCCGACGCCATCGACGGTGATCAGGCGGGATTGGCGGATCGCCTCGGCGAACGCCGGATCGTTCCGGGCTGTCATGACGTACTCGGGGTTCAGGGTCACGACATGCAGGCAACCTTCACCGCTGCGCACATGGCGGCGAATGACGTCCCTGATGTCAGGGTACGTCAGCGCATCGACCGGGACGCCCAACACCTGGGTACGAGTCATGTCCGTGCCCTCACAGGTCAAAATCGATGGAGTCGAAGATCGACCCGGCTGCGTCCAGGAGGCCGGAGAGGCCGTCGCTCGCGCCCTGCAACGAGCTGCCGACCACGTCGGAGAGCCCCTGGACATCGACGTCCGGCATGGTGATATCCGGGATCGAAATGTCGCCAGCAAGGCCGCCGATCCTGCCGATCAGGTCACCGGCGGCGGAGAAGTCCGGCATGTCGCCGCCAATGATGACGACGTCGCCCAGCGTGTCGGCGACATCTCCGCCCGTTCCTAGCCACGCGGGGCGACGCGCACCGGCCTGCGAGAATTTCCTGATCCAGCCCTTGTCGATCCCGAATGCGATCGCATAGGCGAGATAGCGATCGAAAATCTCGCCGGAGGCGCCGAGGTCGCGGTGCTTCTCGATGTCCTGCAGGTAGCGCTTGAAAGCTCGCCACTTCGCGGCGGCCTCCGCGCCTTTCTCCGTCTTGCGTGGCATGTGGCGACTCATGCGGATCATGACTCCCCACATGATCACCGCCGCGATCGTGGTGGCGATGGCGACCGGGTCGACCACGATTGCGACGAGCGCGCCGACGATGATGGAAAGGATCAGCCCGGTCCAGGCGATCCGCCGCCAACGCAGCCGGGTCGTGGCGGGAGACTCGGCGAAGTAGCCGTGCTCGACCAGCTCACGGTAGAGGTCGTCGCGGATGCGCTTCTCCGCGGCGTCGAACTTCGGCCGCACATCGCGCAAGCGAACCTCACGCAAGGGCTCCGGGTTCCCGTCGAAAAGCAGGTTCAGCAGGTCTCGCTCGATCCGGTTCGTGATCTGGTCCGGATGCAGGACGGTGATGATCCAGTCGCCCCTCCCCTTGCCGTTCCCGGCGTCCTGCGTGATGGAGACCGCACCGTTTCGACCCAGGCCGACGAGCGTCGCGACGACGTCGTGGTGATCCGCATGTTCGTCCAACAACGTCCCGGCAGCGCCCGGCGGCAGGTCGTCTGGCGGCTCGCTCAGGATATCGGCAACCAGTCCGGTCTGCGGATCGCGGCCCCGGAAATACCAAAGCATCAGGATGGCGATCAGCCCTCCGACCAGGAGGGCGACCATGCCCGCGATCAACGCGAGTCGGATGATGGCCTCGGCAGTACTCACGAGAAGCGCCTTTCAGGAGCCGGTAATCGAATCAAGTGGCGGATACCTGCGTGGGTCACGAGCATCCGCCCACGCTGCATGATGATAGCCGTGCCGACTTTGGGACACGCGCTAGCTGAAGCTGTGGCCACCGCCGCCACTACTGCCGATCGAGCTCGATCCGCTGAAGCCGCCACTGGAGCTGCTCGACCCGCTCGATCCCGTGCTCGCACCGGCGTTGAAGCCAGCCGCGGCGGTGTTCAACATCGAGAAGATGCCGGAGCTTCCGCCGCCGATCGCGGCAAGGGTCGATGCGCTGGCGCCCTGGAGGCCGCCCCCTCCGCTACCGGATCCCCCGGAGGAAGCCGACGAAGCAGACGAGTCGCGTCCCGGACCGCCCACGAACACCGATGTGTGCCACGTGTGGCGATCACGACGGCCGCGATTGTGGCGTGCGTCGGACACCGCCATGTCGTCGGCCAACTTCGCCCAGCTCGAATCGAACCCGAGCGCGACCGCCCACGGGAGGTTGAGCTCCACTTCTTCCAGGAAACGCTCGGGAGTCGGTCCGGTTCGCAAATCCTTGAGATAGCGACCATACGCCTTCCACTTCGCCGCCTCGACCGCGCCCTCGGTGGTCTTGACCGCCGCCCTGGTCGTCAGGATGGCCGCAACGATTGCGCCGACCACCACGATGATCGCTGGCACAGCGAGGAACGGAGACACCTGCTGCGCCCAGATCGAAACACCGGCGAGGATCGCCGCGAAGACGATGAAGACACCGGCAATGATCCAACCCCAGCGCGCCCGCGTCTTGTGGGGCAGCTCGATGAAGTACCCGCGCTCGAAGAGTTCCTTTTCATACGCCCGCCAGATCGCGCTCAGCGCAGTCTGGCGCATCTTCTTCATGCGGTCGGCAAGGTCGACGTCCTTCCCGACATCGGCGCCACCTGAGAAGAGACCCTCCAGCATCGGCCGGTGCCACGATGGCGCCTCATCAACGGGCGTATTGAGGCGAATCGTGTAGGTCGGCTTACCCCGCTTCTTTTTCTTCCCCTCGCCGAGGGTCACGAACCCGTGGCGCTCGAGATCGAGCATCCCCGCCATCACGTCCTTGAGGTCGACCGTCTCGTCGATCAACGTTCCAGCGAGGGGCGCGGGAAGGTCATCCGGTCGTTGCGGGATGATGTCCGCGACAAGCCCGACCTCCGGATCGCGGACACCGCGCACGACCATCGTGAGGATCATGATGACGGAGACGACAAACGCGAGCATACCGAGGGTGAGGTGGATCCCCGGGAGCATCTCCTGCCGCCCCTCGTACGTGTCGGCATCCGCCTGCCACGCCGGAGCGGTTGCAGAGGTGATCGGCGGAAAGGCAACGGCCCCCCGCAGTGCATCACCTTCACCCAGGCCGCTCCTTTCCCATACGATCCGATCCGCCTCGACGGTGGTGGGATTGGGATCGATCGCCAGCTGATCCTCCGGCACGGCGTCCGGAAGCACGATCGTCAGGCTGGCGGCGTCTATCGGCCCCGTCGCGGTGACGTCCTCGGAGATCGCCGTCCACCGGACCTGCTGCTCGGGCGGGGTTGCGTCCGGATAGTCCCGGATCGCGCCATGCGCCGTGTACGAGATCTCGACAGCGCGAACCCGATCCTCCCCGCCACTCGATGTCCGGTCGAAGCCATAGGTGATGACGAAATCACCACCAACGCGCCGGGCGTTGAATTCGCCAGGATCGAGCGAGGTGGACTGGTCCACCGGACGGCTTGCCGCCACATCACCCGGGACCGCGCCGACCGCCACCTCGACCTCGTCGATCGACTCGATACGGTCCATCGGGATCGTGCGCTTGCCCTGCCGGAACACGCCGTTGAAATCGATCACGATCGACTCCGTCACCCGCAGCGTGCCGTCCTGATCCACCTGCACGGTCACGTCGTACTGCTGCCACGTTACCTGCGGACCGTCATCCTGCGCCATCGACGGCGCTGGGAGTGCGGTGATCGCGATGAGTAATGCCATCATCGCGACGACGAGGCGATGTCCCGTGAGACGGATCGAGGGCATGGTGTGCTCCCCTGCCGCCTGGGCGGCATTGACTATAAGGTCGACCGTACTGACGCCAAGTGTATGCAGCAGAGGGCGTAACGTGTCGCGTCTTCGTGATCCGTTACCGGAATCCGCGGCGACCACCTCCGCTCGAGCTTCTGCTACGCCCGCCACCCGAGCGCGACGACGATCCGCGGGACGAGGAACCGCCGGACGACGAACCGCCGCCGCTGGAGCTTCCCAGTGCCTCCAGCATGTCGCCCATCATCTCGAACATGCCGCTGGACATCGACTGCAGGCTGCCGCCAACGCGATCGCTGGCCGACTGCATATCGCCCCAGCTTCCGGGATCCCAGGAGCCCGACGCCCAACGCCGTGCAGGTGGCGACACCGTTGATCCTCTCGAGCCCGTGCGGGTGCGGCGATTCCGCTGCCTGTCCTGCCGAGGCCCGGACGAGGAATCGCCCCAGATCCAGGTGGACGTTTGCGATCCAGCCGGTGCGGTTGCGGGCCCGCTCCTCGATCCGCCGCTGGCCATCCAGGGTGGACGGTTCATCTCCGCAAGCCATCCGCGCTCGATACCGAATGCCACGAGCCAGGGTTGGTATTCGAGGCGAATTTCCTCCCAATCCGACGTCAGCTCGCGGAACTGGCCCGAGACCAGGTGGTTCTGGAACGCTCGCCACTGCGCGGCGACCTCGGCACCCTTCAGCGTCTTCATCGCGATCTGCGGGGTCAGCTTCATGGCCGCCCACCTCATGGCGAATCCGGCGATGAGCGGGATGATGGCCCACAGCGTCCAGCTGCGTGCCCAGATCAGGACACCGACCGCCGCCAACGCTCCCACGACGGCAAAGCCATTGGTGACCCAGCTCCAGTGCTTGCGGCTCGTCTCCGGAAGTTCCTCGTAATAGCCGAGGTCAACCAGTGTCTGGTCGATCGCCTGCTGAACTCTCTCCCGCTGATGACCGAACAGGGGTTGGAGCGAGGAGAAGCCGACTGTCGTCTCTCGCTCGGGATTCTCGCCAAAAATGATCTGCAACATCGTCCGGGCCCATGCCGGACGAGCGGGAATGTCCTGGTTCAGCGTCAGGTAGTACCGTTGTCGATCCCCCTCTGGCGCCTCCGTGATGGTGATCACCCCTTGCCGGTCCAGATCCAGCACTCCGGCCGCAATGTCCCTGGGATCGACCTGCTCATCCAGCAACGATCCGACGAGGACGGCAGGCATGTCGCCCGGCGGCTCGGTCAGGCGGTCATAGACGGGGCCCACCTTCGGCTCCCGAATCGATCGGAACCAGGCATAAACGAGTGTCAGGCCCCCGATTACGGCGATCCCAACCCCGGCAAGGAGCAGCATGAGCTGGCCGGCGTTCTGGCGAACTTCCCTCTGCTCGATACTCGCGTCTCGCGCATCAGCGGCGGGTTGCCACTCCGGGGCGGTCGCGTCGGTTATGGCGGGGAAAGCCGCCTGGACGTCGAACGCATCACCATCTCCGAGCGACGAACGGGTCCAGGTGATCTTGTCGCCAGTCTTCGTCGTTGGCTCCGGGGCAACAACCAACTCTTCGTCGGAGACGCTGGCCGGGAGATTGATCGTGACCGTTGACTCCCGAATCGGTGCGATCGACGAGGTCTCGGGCGCGATCGCCATCCAGTGGAATTGCTGCCATGGCTCTTCGGCGTCCGGATAGTCACGGATCACGCCATGCGCGTCGTACTCGATGACGACCGTACGGGTGGAGTTCGCGTAGTCCAGGTTGAATCGTGAGACCGGATCGAACGCATAGTCGATGACGTACAATCCGCCCTCCTCCCGCGCCCGGAACGTATTGGGCTCATCGTTGAAGGCGTTCCAGGGAACCTCCCTCGCCTGGACCATCTGCCCCTGGGGCTCGATTTGCCGCGAGGTGCCCGAATCGCGCTCGACACCGCGCTCGAGCGAGATGGAGACATTGTCGATCGATTCGATCCGCTCCATCGGGATCTCGGCGAAGCCTGCGCGATACGTCCCGTTGAACTCGATCTCCTGATACTCGGTGACGTGGATCGAACCGTCGTCACGCACGTCGAGCGTGACGTTGTAGGTTTCCCAGGCAAGGTCCGGGCTGCGCGACGAGGATCCGCTATCCGAGTTGTTCCCTACCCACATGCCAAGGAACACCAGGGCGATCACCCCGTAGAAGACCAGGGTCAAACATCCCTTGGCGATTCGGTCCTCTCGCGTAGAGGAGTCAGTCATGATCGTGCGAACCCTTTCTCAAGGATTGAATGTTCCTCCATGTCCGGGTAACGGCCAGAATGATGGAATTGTTCCCTCAGGCATGGCGAAGGGGCCCGGTATCCGGGCCCCTCGATCATCGTGTGGAGATATTTTTGGGGAGGATCATCCGAAGCCGCGACCGCCTCCGCCCCCGCCTCCGCCGAAGCCACCGCCGCCGGAGAAGCCGCCAAAGCCGCCTCCACCGCCGCCCCAGCTGCCGAAGCTTCCGCCGCCTCCACGGCCACTGCCGCCGCCGAAGACGCGTGACGCGGTGCCCAGCATGTCGAGAATGCTGTCCGAGCCGCCCTGCAGGCCGCCGCCCGCCGCATCGCTCATGTCTTGCATGCCGGGGATGCCAAACCCTCCGCCGCCGTCGCCGCCATCACGGTCACCACCAGCGGAGGTCGAGCCACCCGGTCCCATGAACCCGCCACCGGGCAGGATGATGACGCCACCCGGGCCGCGTCGATAGCCGCGTCCCCAACCGGCGCCACCCGGCATCAGGACCGGACCGGCACCGCCGAACCATTGGGGCATCGCCGTTCCGGCTTGCTCGAATTTGTGGATCCACGACGCTTCGAGGCCGAATGCGGTCGCGTAGGGCAGGTATCGCTCGAAAATCTCCTGGCTCTCGGCAAGGTCACGCTGGTTCTCGATATCTTCAAGATAACGCTTGAACGCCCGCCATTTCGCCGCCGCCTCAGCGCCCTTGAGCGTCTTGCGGGGCATGTTCGTCGCGACCTTGCTCCCAATGAATGCCAGGATGATGGCCGCGAAGATGGGAAGCACGATCCAACCGCTGCTCGCACCGGCGAACGTCAGCACGCCGAAGATGATGATCGCCGCGAGCACCGGTCCGACCCACGCCAGGACCTTTGCGCGTTGACGGGTCTGCTCCGGCGAGGCTTCGAAGTAGCCGTGCTCCACCAGCTCCTCGTAGAAGCCATTATGGATGTACTCAGCCCGTGCAGCGAACGTCGCGTTTGCGTTCTCCAGCGGTACCTCGGTACCAGCCTCAGCACCCGGGCCGAAGATCGCGTCGAGCAGCACCTGCTCATAGTTGCGAAGATCCACCGAGTGATCGAGCAATGTCAGCGTGTACCGCGTGCTTTTCCCGAACCCGAGGAAGCCCTCGGTCTTCTGCTCGTCGAGCCGGATCACGCCTCGACGCGCCAAATCGAAGACGGTCGCGATCACGTCGCGCGTATGCGTCTCCTCGTCGATCAACGTTCCCGCGGCTCCCGGACGCAGGTCGTCGGGCGGCTCGGTCACGAACTCGGCGACGAGCCCGACCTCCGGATCCCGGCCGCGCGAGTACCAGATGCCGACCAGCAACGCGGCCCCGCCTACCAGGAGAAGGAGGCCGGCGCCGAGGAACAGCGTCCCCGCGACGTCCGACCGTTCCCGCGCAAGGGCCTGCTCCTCGCGAAGCTCGTCAAAGCGTTCCTGCCATGCCGGCACGGTCGCGCTGGTGATCGGCGGGAACTGGAGGTTGACCTCGAACTGGTCGCCCTGATCCATGTCCTGGCGCGTCCAGGTGAAGACCTGGCCATCCGTCTCGACGCCCTCCGGCGCCGCCACCGTCTGGGCCGGATCCACCGGCTCTGGCAGCGTGATTGTCACCGTCGAGCTACGGATCGGTGCGACGTCGGTCACTTCCGAGGAGATCGCGATCCAGCGTACCTGCTGGTTCGCTGGCTCCAGATCCTCATAGACGCGGATCGCGCCCGCGACGTCATATTCCAGGATGATGACGCGCGTATTGTCCTCGGCAGATGCGACCGCACTCGTCGGCTCGAACGCATAGTCGATCTCGACCCGGCCCCTGGTCGTGGTAACCGTATAGGTACCCGGCTCTTCCCGGAAGGACCGCGTTTCTTCGGCAGGTTGCGGGGTATCACCGGACCCGTTCGCAATACTGACCTGGACGTTGTCGAGCTCCTCGATCTGGTCGGTCGGGATGTCAGCAAAGCCGGTGCGAAAGCGCCCGTCGAACTCGACGACCTGCGTCTCGGTGACGTGGATCGTACCGTCCTCGTTCACGGCCAGCTCGACGTTATATTCGGCCCATTCCACCGACTCGCCGGATTGCGCGCTCGCCACAGGCACACCCGCGGGCAGGAACAGGAGCGCAATCGCGAGCCAAAAAGCCAGGAGGCGTCGCCGTTGTCCGGTTCGGTCGCCGGTTCTGCTCATCACCATTGAATGAAAACCGCCTTCTCTACACTCTTCAGCCATTCCCCGTCTGGCTCGAAGATACCGCCCGTCATGGGTCTTGCCCACCGACGCGGCATGCCTGCGAGGATCATCCTGCTGGTGAAACGCAATATCCGCGCCGACCGGTGGGGAGCAGATAGTGAGACAAGGTCCCGTTAACGATGTATCATTGCGACATGACAACGCACGAGCATCCTCACCAGCCTCACACCCTGACCAAGGCCATCGTCGAGAAGACCCTTTCCGGGCATGGATACCGGCTCACCGCGCCGCGCCAGGCGATTGTTGACGCGGTCCTGCGTCATACGCGCCCCTTCTCGGCCGAACAACTCGTCGCCGAGCTGGCGGAGTCTCCGGACGGACCGAAGATCGGCCGTGCGACGGTGTACCGGACGCTCGAGGTCCTCGCCGCGATCGACGTACTGACGCGGATCGTCCAGCCGGGCGGCCATCCGACCTACATTTGTGGCACCCCGGGGCACCGCCATCACCTACTGTGCGAGAACTGCGGAAAGACGGTCACGTTCACTGCCTGTCCGGTCGACGACCTCGTCCATCGACTGACCACGGACACGAACTTCGAGATCCGGGACCATGTCCTCGAAGTGTTCGGCGTGTGCCCGACCTGCCAGCACCACGACAGCGCCCGAACCATCCCGGCCTGACGACCATTTATTGAAACGAAGTCTCAATAAATGGTATCGTGGGCCAGCCACATTGCGGACCG
>Ga0182741_1001119_pt1 | contig 36812 bp, 31 predicted proteins | sample eDN5th37CBELigOP_FD_128874 | JGI IMG/M metagenome (GOLD analysis project Ga0182741, IMG submission 128874) | Enriched Organic Plus compost microbial communities from Emeryville, California, USA - eDNA 5th pass 37_C BE-Lig OP (version 2) (version 2) ... | reverse complement strand
CCGCGATCTGGCGTCTTGACCCGGGCGCGGCGCCACGATGCAGCAGTCCGCCGACACCGCTCCCGTCGCACCGCTCGGTCGCGCTGTCCTTGTCGGCCTGATTGGCTCGGCGATTCAGGCGTCACGCACGCCGGCGCTGCATGAGCGGGAGGCGGCCGAACTGGGGCTGCGCTGCATCTACCAGTTGATCGACCTCGATGTGCTCGGGCTCGGCGTGGAGGCGCTGCCGGAGCTGCTGATTGCGGCGCGGCGGCTCGGCTTCGCTGGCGTCAACATCACGCATCCATGCAAGCAGGCGATCATCCCGCTCCTCGACGAATTGGCTCCCGACGCGTGCAGCGTGGGGGCGGTGAACACGGTCGTTTTTGCCGGGAAGCGGGCCATCGGCCACAACACCGATTGGTGGGGGTTTGCCGAGAGCTTCAAGAGCGACCTCGCGGACGTCGCGCGCGCGAGAGTGGTGCAGTTTGGCGCCGGCGGCGCCGGGGCTGCGGTGGGCCACGCGCTGCTCACGCTCGGTGTCGAGGAATTGGCCATCGTCGATGTCGAGACCGAGCGAGCGGCGCGCCTCGCCGCGGATCTGGTGCAGCGTTTCGGCGCCGGACGGGCGGTCGTGCCCACCGCGGCCGACGCCGCCGTGGCGGTGAGCGACGGCATCGTCAACACGACGCCAATGGGCATGGCGAAATATCCCGGCATGCCGCTTCCCGCGGAGTGGCTGCAGGAGCGACACTGGGTGGCCGACATCGTCTATTTCCCACTGGAGACCGCCTTGCTGAAAGCGGCGCGGGCGCGGGGCTGCCGGACGATGGATGGCGGCGGCATGGCCGTGTTCCAGGCGGTCGGCGCGTTCCAGTTGTTCACGGGGATCGCTCCGGACGCGGCGCGGATGCGGCGTCACTTCGAGCGCATGTAGTCGACCGTCAGGTTCCGCGCGGCGCGACGAAGACTTGGACCGCGGCGGGCCGGATGGTGAAATGCGCCGGCGTCTCGGTCACGATCTCCCCGTCGGCGTTGACCGGGCGCGGCATGCGAGTGCGGATGTCGAATTCCTGGGCACGGATAGCGCGCACCTCGTTCCAGGCGCCATGTTCGCCATAGCGGAACGAGCGTGCCATCAAGGCGAGCTTCCAAGCCCGGGAGAGTTCCAGGCTGTAGAGGTCGAGGTGCTGGTCGTCGATGGCTGCGTCCTTCTCCACCGCATTGCCGCCGCCGTAGTAGCGGCCGTTGCCGACGGCGATCTGCAGCGTCTTGACGCGAACCGCTTCCTCTCCGCTGGCAATGGTGGCGTGGAAGGGGCGGGCGCGCGCCAGCACGCGCACCGCGGTAACGGCATAGCCGAGCCGGCCGTAGCGGCGCTTCACGTCCCGGGTCAGCTGCTGCGCCAATTCGGCAGACAGGCCGATACTGGCCACGTTGAAGAACGGGTGGCCGTTGACCAAGCCGAGGTCGATCCGACGACGGTTGCCCGCGACGATGATGTCGGCCGCGGCATCGAGATCCACCGGAATCCCCAAGGTGCGGGCGAGATCGTTGGCGGTCCCCATCGGCAGGATGCCCAGCGGCAGCCCGGTGTCGACCAAGCCGGGGGCGGCGGCGTTCATGGTGCCGTCACCACCGCCGACGACCACCAGGTCCACGGCGTCTTGATGCTCCTTGATGCACCGGGCCATCTGTTCGCGGTCGCCGCATTCGCCCTGGATCGGCGTGATGCCATGGTCCTTGAGCTTATCGGCGGCGAGGCGGAGAAGCTCGCCGCCGCGCCGGCTGCGGGTATTAACAAGCAGCAGCGCGCGCCGTCCCTCCATGGCGGTTCCTATCCTGCGTGGGTGTTGGGCCGCGGCGCGGTCGTCGCCGCCGATCCGCCGGCGGCGGCCTCGCGCCGGCGACGCGCCCGCCGCGACAGCATGTTCAGGCCTTCGATCAGCGCGGAGAAGGCCATGGCGGCATAGACGTAGCCCTTCGGCACATGGGCGCCAAAGCCGTCTGCGATCAGCGTCATGCCGATCATCAGCAGGAAGCCAAGCGCGAGCATCACCACGGTCGGATTGGCCTGGATGAATCGGGCCAACGGGTCCGCAGCCAACAACATGACCGTCACGGCGACGATGACGGCGATGATCATGATCGGCACGTGCTCGGTCATGCCCACCGCGGTGATGATGCTGTCGATTGAGAAGACCAGGTCGAGCAGCAGAATTTGCGCGATGGCTCCGCCGAAGGACAGGGTGACCGGCCCCGCGAACATGTCCGGCCCTGGGTCCGGGTCGACGTTGTGATGGATTTCCTTGGTCGCCTTCCACACCAGGAACAGACCGCCGGCGATCAGGATGAGGTCACGCCAGGAGAAGCCGTGCCCGAACGCCGTGAAGATCGGCGCTGTCAGCTGGACAATGAAAGCGACCGTGCCGAGCAGTGCCAGACGCAAGATCAGAGCAAGACCGATGCCGATCCGCCGCGCGCGGGTCTGCTGGGAAGCGGGCAGCTTGTTGGTGAGAATGGAGATGAAGATCAGGTTGTCGATACCGAGGACAACCTCCATGGCGATCAGGGTAGCCAACGCAATCCATGCCTCGGGATTGGCCGCCAGCGTCCAAAGGTCGGTCATGCAGGTCAGATCTCCGGTTTCCAGTGCGCGGAAGGTGGCCCTTGCGGCAGCTTTGTTCAACCCGCCGTGTCAGCAAATGCGCCCGCCCGGCCGGACTATTCCGGCCGGCGCGAACAGTTGCGGAACATTTCGGAAAGGAAACAGTTCCGCTGCCGGGCGAACGGAGGGTGGCGCGCTCAGATCCGGGCGTAGATGTCCTCGATCCGGACGATGTCGTCTTCGCCGAGATAGGGGCCGGACTGGACCTCAATCAGGTCGAGCGGCACCTTGCCAGGATTCTCCAGGCGGTGAACGGTGCCCAGGGGAATGAAGATCGACTCGTTTTCACGCAGGAGCGTCTCCTCGTCGCCGCGCGTGACCAGGGCCGTGCCGTTGACCACGACCCAGTGCTCGGCACGGTGATAGTGCTTCTGCAGCGAGAGTTTCCCGCCGGGTTTGACGGTGATGCGCTTGACCTGAAATCGCTCGCCGGCGTGAATCGGCTGAAAATAGCCCCACGGCCGGTGGACCTTCGGATTTTGCCAGCCAGCGCTGTGATTGCGGGCCTTGAGCCGGGCGACGATCTTGCCCACCTCCTCGTCATATTCCTTGGCCGCAACCAGGACGGCATCAGGCGTCGCGACGACAATCATATTATCGAGACCGAGCGCTGCCACCAGCGGGCCCTCGCTGCGTACGTAGCAGCCGCGCGACGCACTAATTTCCGCATCGCCGATGGCGACATTGCCGCTGTCGTCCTCGGCCTCGATCGCCGCAATGGCGGACCATGTGCCAACATCGGCCCAGTCGAACAGGGCGGGCACCACGATGGCCCGCTCCGTCCGCTCGATCACCGCATGATCGAGCGAAATCGCCGGAGCCGCCAAGAACTGGGTGCGATCGAGGCGCAGGAAGTCAAGGTCGGTGGTCAGCTCCGCGAGCGCGGCGTCAGAGGCGGCCAGGACGGCGGGGGCGTGCCGGTCGAACTCCTCGATCAGCGTACGGGCGGTCGCGAGAACGAGACCGCTGTTCCAGAAGCAGTCTTGGCCGGCCAAATAAGTCTGCGCCGCACCGACGTCCGGCTTCTCCACGAACCGGGCCACGACGAAGCCGTTGGTGGAATCGAGCGCCGGACCGCGTCGAATGTAGCCGTAGGCGGTGGAAGGTTGCGTCGGCGTAATTCCGAACAGCACCATGTGGCCCGAACGGGCGGCGGGAATGGCGCGAGCGATCTGCGTCTTGAACGCGAGGTCGTCGCGAATCAGATGATCGGCCGGGCACAGCAGCAGCAGGTCGTCGGGATCAGCATGGGCGAGGTGCAACGCCGCGACGGCAACCGCAGGTGCGGTTCCGCGACTCTCCGGTTCGAGGATCAAGCGCGCCTGTCGCAAACCGAGTGCACGCAACTGCTCGGCGACGACAAAGCGGTGTTCGTCCCCGGCGATGACGAGGAGCGGGTCAAACAGATCGGAGTCCGTAACCCGCAGGGCGGTCTGCTGGAGCAGGGTGTGATCGCCGAACAATGGCAACAACTGTTTCGGATAGCTCTCGCGGGACAGCGGCCAAAGCCGCGATCCGGTGCCCCCTGAAAGGATCACCGGGGTGATGCGTGCAACTCCGTCCGACATCGCTCGCTCCCGTTCGCGGTCTGCGCCAGGGCGCCGGAGCCGCGTTGCTCGCCATTGATCACCGCCCGGTACCGCGCGTACCGGCTGGCCGGTGCGCTGCCCATTGCCGCCGCGGCTCATCCGCACGCTCCCTGGCGGGCGTTCGACTGACCACGCCACCATTCAACCAGCCCGGCCAGACCGTCCGCGAGCGATATCCGCGGCTCGAAACCGATCGTGCGGCGGGCGGCACTCGTGTCGGCGCGTCGGCGCGGAACATCGCTGCCGGTGCGGTCTTCCCAGTAGATCGGTTCGATGTCGGGATACCCCATCAGCCGGGAAAGCTGTCGAGCGAGCCCGAGCTGCGAGGTTTCCTCCCCGCTGCCGATATTGAGCACGACGTCGGATGCCTGCGTCAGCGCGGCGAGCAGGCTGGCGCGTGCGGCATCGTGGACGTGAAGAAGGTCCATCGTCTGACGGCCGTCGCCAAGAATGACCGGCGGTTGTCCTGCGGCGAGCCGCTCCATCCACCGAATCATTGCCTCGCTGTGGCGTCCCTGCATGTCCATGCGTGGGCCGTACAGATCGAAATAGCGCAAGGCGACGTAGCGGGTGCCGTACATGTCGCTGAACGCCCGCAGTAAGCCTTCGGCGAAGCATTTCGCCGCGCCGTATAAGGTGCGATTGGCGTAGGTGCTGTGGCGCTCGGTGGTCGGGAATGCTTCGGCCATGCCGTAAACAGAGGCCGAGGAGGCGAGCACGATCTTGCGCACGCCGCTCTTGGCCGCGCACTCGAACAGGTTGAAGGTGGCATTGACCATCACTTCGAGGGCGCCACGTGGATCGGCGGCGCAGTCGGCGGTCCGCAGCGCGGCCTGATGAAACACGGTGTCGATGTCCTGCATCAACTCGCCGATCAGCACCTCGTTGCGAATGTCACCGACGACGAGGTGGACGCGACCGGACCGCAGCGGCTCCAGCAGGTTGTCGGCGCGGCCGCGGCTCAAATTGTCGAGCACCACGATCTCGCTGCAGCCCGACTGAACCAGCAGTTCGACCACATGGGAGCCAAGAAACCCGGCGCCGCCCGTCACCAGAACCCGCTGCCCCCGCAGTATGTTGGGAAGCCGCGACTGCAAGCCGGGGACGGTCCCACGCGAGCGCATGCGCCGTGACGGCTGCTGCTGCGGCCCTTCGCCCGCGAGCGGCTGCGGTGGCATGCCAAGCGCCTCACCATCTCCGCGCAGAGCGGCCGGAAGCGGAATGCCGCCCGGCATGGTACGTCCGCGGAGGAGCCGTCTCGACAGTTCGCCGCAGACGTCGATGGAGGTTCCTGCGAGACTTCCCATAAAAGGCACGGTCGCCATCGGCTTCGGACCTTGAGACCCGCAAGATGCGCAAGCTAGGCGCGGTTCGATTGCGTCCTTCGACGTTAGCTGACGCCGCGGCGCAGAAGATCCTCTGAATTCGGCGAAATCTGCTGCGCCGAAGGGCAAGGCCGGCGGCAGGATGGGCGGATGGCTCCTCCTTGGGGATTTGCCGTACGCCCGCGAAGGAGTGAGCGCTTACTGACAAGGCGGTATTCAGGACCGCGTCGCGGGACCGGGCGGGCGACGTTTCCGATGCGCCGCGATGTGCGGCGACTGGCGGCGGGTTCGTTTCTCCTCGCTCCCGGGTGCCGTCGTTCGCGTTGGGCGCGTCGACGTCTCCGCGGGCACGCAGACACGCAGCTTGCGGTCCCTCGAAAGGCAATTGCTACGCCCTTTGAGGGCGTTCACGACCCGGATACTGCGGCCTACCTTGGCGTCGTTGTGGCGGACAACGGAAATCGCAACGTGCAAAGCACCATGGGAACGCTCGGGTCGACGCTGAGAGTGGCGTATGACCGCCTCTCGTCAGCTGCGTTGTACCGCAGGCCGAGTGAGGCGCGGGCGCTGCCGGTTTGGGGCGATGGATTCGCCGATGATGCGCTGGACCTGCTCTGGCGTCGGCGCGACTGGAACAGCATCGACGTTGACGAGCTGGTTCTACTGATCCCGTCCCTCATGCAATTCGAGCGAACGAAAGGCGTGGGCCGTCACTTGCGACAAGCGCTGTGTGCGCGCGTGAGGTTCGTCGTCGATGCGATGGCGGCCGAGACGCCCAGAAGCGGTGAACCGGCGCGTGGCGACCTTTTGAATGCCATCGATCGCAGCGGCGTTCTGGCCGCGATGACAGCGGAGACGGCTTTCAAAGAAGGAGATCTGCTCGCGACGAGTTGGTACGGGTGCAACGCACTTCGTCCGGAGTTTCGCCGCGCGCCGCACGCCGCGTGGATCAACGAGCTCGCTGTGCTCGCCGGCATGGATCGGCTGCTGCGCGAAGCTTCACGTGGCGAGGACACTGTGCACGTGCCGGTCTCACGGCTTGATCCGCTCATGGGCGAGGCTGATGTCGTGTCAGCGGTCGTCCATAGCAGCATCAATGCGGCTTACGCTTTGCCGCATTTGGCGGTGTTCCACGAGACGTTCACGCTGGCGGCGTGGTTGGGATTTCTGGTGCGTGGCCGCAGGGCGTTGATGCCACGGTTCATTGCCGAGTTGGTCGTCGAACGGCTGAAAGAAGGCGGCGCGACGGTCGCGGACGATCCCCGTGAAGCCGTGCTGCGCGTCCATGCGGAACGCGCGATTGGAACGCCGCAGCTGATGGCCACTGCGCACCGGGTGCTCAGGCGCGGGGACCCGGCCGTGGTTCGGCCGCATCCACGCTTGGCGGATGTCGGCCGTGTCTTTTGGAACCCGCCATTGGCGGACGAGCTCGCGCGACTGCCTGCCCCTCACCCCTCATTCGAGTTGTCGACATGCTAGAACGTGCGCCTTGGCTGGCCGGGTCGGGCCAGCGGGAAATCGGACGCGAGGGCGGGCAATTCATCAGTCATGCCGACATCTTTGCCTTCGTCAGGCGCTATGCCGGCACGATCGCCGCCTGCGTGCTGACTGGAATCGGCGTGGCGGGAGCCTATCTGGTCACGGCCGAGCCGATCTTCACCGCGCGCTCACAGCTGCTGATCGATCCCAAGATGCCGCAGTTTTTGTTGGAGCAAAGAAGCGAGGTGAACTTCTCGCTCGATACCGCTCAGGTTGAGAGTCAAATTGCCGTGTTGCGGTCGGAGCGGATCATCACGTCGGTGATCGAGAAGCTGAACCTGACCGAGGATCCCGAGTTCCAAGGGCGAGGGACATCACCACTGAAGACGCTCACTGCGGCACTGCCGGAGTGGCTGCAGAGCCAGAGTCTGCTGGAATGGTTTGGCAGTGCCGACGAGGACATCGTCCTCTCCGATCCGGTCTTGTCGGATTTTGAGCGCCTGCGCCGGGCCATCGGGACGTTCGATCGCGGTCTGACCGTGAAACGTCTCGGATTCTCCTACGCCATCGAGATTGCCTTCAGCTCGCGCGATCCGGAAAAGGCGGCGGCGATCGTGAACGCGGTGACCGATACCTACATCCGCGATCAACTCGAGACCCAAGCCCAGGCAGCGCGGCAGGGCAGCGACTGGCTGGAAGAGCGGATCAAGAAGATCCGCGCGCAGATGAACGCCGCGACCCACATGGCTCAGGAGTTCCGCGCACGGCACGATTACCGGATCGGCCGGCGGCGCGATCCCAGTGCCGAACCAGAACCCGCTGCCGATCCCGGCAAGGCTGCGCGCGAGGAGTACACCCTGGAAGAGCTCGAGACGACTGCGGAGACCTACCGCAAGATGTACGAGAGCTTTCTGCAGGCCTTCACCGCGTCCGTGCACAGGCAATCCTTCCCGGTGTCCGACGCGCGGGTGATCACGCCGGCCACGCGTCCGCTGGCCAAGTCCTATCCACGCACGAAACTGGTCTTGGCGCTGGGCGCCATGATGGGCATGATGCTGGGCTGCGCCATTGCGGTGGTGCGATACGGGCTCGACCGGAGCGTTCGCTCGTCGCGTCAGATCCGCGATGAGCTCGGGATCGAATGCCTGGGCGAGCTGCCGCGCATCAAGAGCCGCCACGGTGGCCGGCGCGGGCTCGGCGGGCGTCTGTCGCGCCGTGGCGCGCATGCGGCGGCGCATTTCGACGAGGTCACCCGGCTGCCGTTCTCGCAATTCAGCGACGGTCTCAAGAGCGTCAAGGCGGCGATCACGCTGGCCAATGCGGCGCAGCCGGTGCGCTGTATCGGCGTAACGTCATCCATGCCGCGAGAGGGTAAGAGCACGGTGGCCAGCAACCTGGCTGCGCTGTTCTCACGTTCGGGCTCTCGAACGCTGGTGATCGATGCCGACACGTACAAGTCGACCTTGACCAAGCATTTTGCCCCCGAGGCAACGACGGGCTTGATCGAAGCGGTCGAGGATCCGACGCAGGCCAAGCGCGGCATCGTCCCGGCCAAGGGGGGCGGCTTCGACTTGCTGCCTGCCGCGAACGGCCCAATGGCCAATTCTGCGGACATTCTCGGCTCCGCCAAAATGCGGGCTCTATTGCAGGACCTGCTGCAGAGTTACGACATCATTGTCGTCGATTTGCCGCCGTTGAAGTCCGTTGTCGACGGGCTGGCCATCAGTCCTCTGCTGGACGGGGTGGTTCTGGTGGGCGAATGGGCCGCAACGCCGATCGACCTGCTGTCGGAGATGTCACGGTCGCTGCGGTCGGCGAAGGCCACACTGCTCGGGGTGGTGATGACCAAGGTCGAGGGGGAGGCGCGCCCGACCTACGGCAGTCGCCGCGACGCGGCCTGACACCGGCGCCGCGGAAGGCAGCGGAGCCGGGGTCACTCAGCTCTCGGCTTCGACGCGTTCCACAGCCCCTGCAAGGCTGTCTGCCTCGGCCCGCAAGGCGGCAGCGAGTTCGCGCGCCTGTACGGGATCCAGCAGAACCGGGGCTGCATCTTCGATCTGCAACGCGACCAGCGCGGCGCTGTGACGGCCCACCGCCCAGCGGCGTGCCATGACGATCTGAGACTTCTTTTTCGACGTTCGCATCAGCTTCTGCTCCTCCGGCGGATCGGACGTCCATCGTCTGCACCGCAAAGCTCATGCCACTTCGTGTGGCACGCGCAGTTGTTCCAATCCTGGACGACGCGGTGCGATGATGCCGCGTGCCAGAGCAGGCGCGGATGGCGCGCGTCATCACTCGCCGCTCGACGGTATTACTCAGCCGATTCCTGGGCGTCGTAGCAGTATGCCCAATCCCGATGTGATGCAGCGGGCGACGTGCGTTTGCGCGCCCCCGGGCGCCCGTATGCGCAAACACGCCTGTCAAAAGGCGTAGAAGCGGCCGCGCGTGCGCGAGCGGAGGAGTCCGTTTTAGTGCGGTCGGACTAGGGGAGGGGTGCTGTAAAGGCGCGCACGGCAACCGTTGCGAAGATGGAATCACGCGCGCAGCGCGGAATGGTTGCGGCTGTTGCGCCGGCGCGGCGGTGAACAACCTCGCAATCGAAAGAAACACCTCGCGGAGAGTGGGCGAATTAGCGGAAGTATACGGTGGGTGTCAGGCCCGTAATCATCGATTCAAACTGGAATGACCATGAATTGTCTTCGCGCGATCGCGGGAAATCCGATGTCTGTCGCAGAAACGGTAAAGTTGCACTCCGGTTCGAAGCTCAATGCGGGCTGATTTCGCCTGTGCCGAAGGAGGTATTCACCTTCGCCAGAATTGCCAAAGGCAGCCTCGCTTTCTAACATCTCCTTATACTTGGTTAACTTTGGTCAAAAATGTTTGCGGAGGTTGCCATGCACAATCCGCGTGAGATTGACGGCGCGGGAGAGATTGCCTGGACATATTCTGCCGGGTCAGCCCTCGATCGTCGTACGCGAGAATTGCCGAGCGTTCCCCTTACCCCGTCGGAAGACGACCCGGCGGCCACTCCGACCATTGTCGTCATCGAAAAGCGCGCGTTGGTGCGCGAGTGCCTGACCCGGTGTCTTAAGGTTGCATCGGGTCACAATGTGATTTCGTTCCCAAGCGTCGAGAGTTGGCTGGAAGTGGCCGACAATTTCGGCGCGTCGTTGCTCGTCCTGTGTACCGGGGGCAAGCCAAGGGATTCCGAGGCCCACCGGGAGATCACCCTGCTGGCAGAGCAGTCCAATCGGCTGCCGACCATCCTGCTGTCCGACGTCGAGGACCCAGACCAGATCGTCGACGCGCTCAATATGGGGGCGCGCGGCTACATCCCGACCAGCGTGCCACTGGAAGTCGCGGTCGAGGCCATGCGCCTCGTCCGCGCGGGCGGGGTGTTCGTGCCGGCAAGCAGCCTGATCGCGGCACGACGTACCGATGGCTCGATCGCGGCGCGGCAGACCGGCAACGGGTTGTTCACGGCGAGGCAGGCCGCGGTCGTTGAAGCGCTGCGGCGTGGCAAGGCGAACAAGATCATCGCTTACGAGCTGAACATGCGCGAAAGCACCGTGAAGGTGCACGTGCGCAACATCATGAAGAAGCTGCGCGCGCGCAATCGGACCGAGGTCGCCTTCATGGCCAACAGTCTGTTGCAGTCCGAGGACTGCTAGGCAGTCCACACTTCGCAATATGCGGCGGGGCCCCGGCGCGGGGCTCCGCCGCAATTGCATTAGGCCCCTTGCGCCAGCTCAGCCTGTCAGCGCCGCTTCGCGTCAATCGGCGTGTGAAGCCGCAACGAGCATTTCTTCGTCATTCATGCCTGCAATGACGTCGTCCGGCACCGCCACGGAAGCGGCCGGAGTGGCAAGTAAGCATATTGGCGTGCGGACAATCCGGCCGGATTACTCCCTTTGCCCGCCTTGTCGCTCGGCGCGACTTGCGCAGAACTAGGTGCAATGAGGGACACTCGCGGGTCGTGGCTGGGACAGATGCGAAGCCAGTTTTCCCAAGCGCCTTCTCTCGTCAGCCGCTCCGGCGGCCAGACGGTTGCTGTGGATGCGCGGGATGACTTGGCTGCGGGCGGCACCAACGGCTTCCGGGCCGGCAGCGCATACCCACCGACACGCGTGATTCCAATCGGCATCGGCAAGAGGAGGCGCTTGATCACGGGAGCCGTCGAAATGACGAGCGCGGGTAGCACATCCGAAGTCGTGGCCGGAGGGCCGATCCGGCTGGAGCAGCCGGTCGGCGGCCGACCGAAGCGCGTCATGGATCTGGCCATTGCGATCACCGCATTGCTGCTGCTGTTCCCGGTGATGCTCATGGTCATGGCGCTGATCAAGGCGACAATGGGCGGGCCCGTTATCTTTTCTCACGACCGGATCGGTTACCGCGGCCGTGTGTTCCGCTGCTACAAGTTCCGTACCATGGTCGTGAATGGCGATGAGATTCTGCAGCGGCATCTTGCCGAGAACGCCGCGGCGGCGAAGGAATGGTACGAGACGCGCAAGCTGCGAAACGATCCGCGCATCACCCTGCTTGGCCACATGCTGCGGAAGTCGAGCCTGGATGAACTGCCGCAACTCATCAACGTCCTGCGCGGCGAGATGAGCTGCGTCGGCCCGCGCCCGATCATTGTAGATGAACTGCGCCATTATGGTCGCGACGCCTGCGAATACCTGCGGGCGCGGCCTGGGCTCACCGGCGCTTGGCAGGTGAGCGGCCGGAACTCGCTCGAATATGCACGCCGAGTCGCTCTCGATTGCAATTATGTGCGGAACTGGTCGGCCTGGCGCGATCTCGTCATCCTCAGCAAGACGGTGGTCGCGGTAATGCACTTCGACGACACGGCGTAGCGATGACGCGGGCCGCCAGCACAGGCTCAGTTCAGCTGACGCGAGCGCAGCCGAGACCATCCGAAGGCCAACAGCAGGCCTATCAGGTAGGCCGCCTCCAGCACCAGCAGCGTCGAGACCGTGGCAAAGAGGGCGGCCTGCATCGACGCGCCCGAATAAAATTTGAAGACAATGGTCGCGATCGCAGTGAGGAGGGTGGCAACGAACAGGGCCGGCACGCGGAAGCGCAGCCCGAGTATCAGTCCCACCATGCCGACCGCCAGAAGTGCCCAGACCACGGAAGGTCTCCTGCAAGCCGGGCGAATCAAAACAGAGTCGGCCGCCCTCATAAAGTGGCAAGAGCGGTTCTCCACTTGCGCCAGGCAGTCCTTAACGGGGTGTGCGATCCAGCGGGTACGCGGTACGCACCGCCCGGCCGGTCGCGCCAACGGAACGCGACAGCGGTGTCGGTGCCAGCCCGATGCGGCGCGATCTCGCGCCGTCCTTCCTGCGTGGTCCCCGGTGACCTCGGGAGAGATGCATGCAGGTGTCGCTGATAGGCGTGCTGGTCGCAGCCGCGCTGCTCATTCTCGCGCGCCGATCGTCGTCGCCCCTGCTGGTGGCGATGATCGCCTCCTTCGCGTTCGGAGCGACTGCGATCGTGACGCTGCCGTCGCTTGGCGGATCCTCGCCATTGCTTTTCACGGCGTTCGCGGGCCTGCTCCTAATGTCGACGCTGCGGCGGCGACATCTGGGGCGGGATCTCGGCGGCATACTCACTGCCTATCGCACGCCGTCGGTGGTACTCTTCCTTGCGGTGTATGCGGTGACCGGCGCGATGCTTTTTCCGCGCCTGTTCGCGGCGCAGACGGGTGCCTTCGTGCCATCCCGCTCGACCGGCCTGGTGTACGAGGTGCCACTGGAGCCCACGGCCGGCAACATCACGCAAACCGGCTATTTCGTCGTTGGTGCGCTGACGTTCTTTGCGGTCTGCGTCGTGTTGGGGCGGCGCGAGAATATCGATGCCATCCGTCGCGGATTTTTCGCCTGGTGCACGCTGCACGTGGCTTTCGGATTGGCTGATCTGCTGGGCAAGGTCTCCGGAGCCGGCGACATCCTGAAGCCGATCCGCAGCGCCACCTATGCCATGGTCACGAACGTGGAGGAGGCGGGCTTTGTGCGGATTGCGGGCGCCCATGCGGAGGCTTCGGCCTTCGCCGCCGCGTCGCTGGCCTGCCTGTGCTTCACGTTCACATACTGGCGCAGAACGCAATCAAAGGCGGCCCTGCTGTTATCCCTCATTCTCGGCATACTGTTGTTGCTGTCGACCTCGACCACGGCCTATGTCGGCGGTGCCATCCTGACGATCCCCGTCGTCTTCGCCATCGCCCGCTCGGCGCTGGTCGGGCGGATTTCGCGCCAGGACATTCTCGTCCTGCTCGCGCTGGCCATCGGCGTCACCATCGTGCTTGCGGTCAGCGTGTACGATGCGCGAATCCTGGATCCGTTCGTACAACTGTTCGAACGGACGGTGGTCAACAAGGCCTCGTCGGCATCAGGGCAGGAGCGTGCCTATTGGAATGCCAAGAGCTTGCAGTCTCTGGTGGACACGGTCGGGCTGGGCGTCGGTTTCGGCAGTTCGCGTGCGTCGAGCTGGATCATCGCGGTGCTGTCGCAAGCAGGCATCATCGGCGCACTGCTGATGGCAGCCCTCATGACCGTTCTGTTCGCGGGCGTTCGGGGCCTCGGTTCGCGAGCGGATCCGCAACTGAGTGCCGTTTCGGCCAGTGTCAGTGCCTCCGCCCTCGGAAGCCTGGTGGCGCTCTCCATTTCCGGCGGCAGCGCCGATCCCGGTCTGCCGGTCTTCATCGCGCTCGCCGTGGTTCTGGCGTGCCGACAGCATGTGCGCGCCGAACAGGAGGAGCTAATTCTGGCGCGGGCAACGGGAGAGGCTTTTGCAACGTCACGGTGAAATAGAGTCGGCCCCAGCCGGGGGCGATCCGCTCCAGCGCCCAGTCGGCCGCGATCGCCAGTGGCAGGAGGGGCCGCCAGAACGAGAAATAGTAAGGGTCGGCATAGCGACGCAGCGTGATCGATCTCAGGTCCGCCGCGCGCGCCGCGCGCTCGATCTCACCAGCGCGATTGAGACGGTACCGGGTCGGGAAGGTATCGACTTCCGGCCGCCCGTAGAGCCTTCGCACGAGCCACTGGTTGAAGCGGTGGGGCAGCAGGCCGGTGACGCGGCGCAGCCAGGTCACGTAGTGGGCGCCGCTGATGGAGTGCCCGATGTAGAAACCGCCCGGCCGCAATACGCGGCGAATTTCGCGGAAAAAGGCTTGTGGGTCTTCGACATGCTCCATCACCGAAACGCTGACGACGAGGTCGAACCATTCGTCCGGAAAAGGAATGCGGCCGTCTGGCCCAAGTTCGCGGAAGAACGCTGGGCCAACGAGATTCGGGTGAGCATTGAAGTCGGTGCCCCAGACCTCGCGGTCCGCGTCCCGATGCGGCGAAAGCATGCTGTTGTCGCCGCAGCCAAGGTCCAAGATGCGACCGCGCACGGGCAGGCGCACCAAGACCTCGTTCTGCAATCCATCCACGTGATGAACGTCATCCGGAAAATATCGTCGCAGCATCGCATCCATGGCGCCACTCCCCGTTGCGAAAGAAGCCATGATGTCAGTTGCGGTTGCGCTGCCAATTGACCCGGAGGCGACATTCGCCTCCGCAAAAGGTGGTGCGGAAGCGCCGTGCTACGCCCTGCGGGGGAGGTGAAAGATGGAGTTCCGTCCGACACGCTTCGAGGATGCTTGGCTGATCACGCCAGAGCCGAAACGCGATGAGCGTGGCTTTTTCGCGCGCACCTTCTGTGTCCGCGAATTCGCCGCCCACGGTCTGGAGACGTGCTTCGTCCAGCACAGCACATCCTATTCGGCGCGCAAGGGAACATTGCGGGGAATGCACTTTCAACGGCTGCCTCATGCCGAGGTAAAGGTTGTGAGCTGCCTCAAAGGTGCCATCTGGGACGTGATCGTCGACCTGCGCGCGAATTCGCCGCATTTCGGGGAATGGGAAGGTTTCACTTTAACGTCGGAGAACCGCTGGCAGCTCTATATTCCGCGGGGCTTCGCGCACGGGTTCCAGACACTGACCGACGGCACGGAAGTCGGCTATCTAATTTCAGAATTCCACGCTCCAGAGGCGGCGGCGGGACTGCGCTATGACGACCCGGCCCTGGCAATTCGCTGGCCGCTACCGGTGTCCGTCATTGCGGAAAAGGACCGAACCTGGCCTGAGCTCGCGTCAGCCTGACACGGTTCACAAGACGACTTCGGCTCATCGCCCCTGCGCTCGAGCAAGCCGCTGCGGGCCAGCCGATAGGCCGCGTCGGCAATGATCCGGAACGGCAGCCCGGCACGTTCGGCGATATCGAGCAGGCTGTGGCGACCGTCGGACAGATTCAGCACCCAGAGCAGCGCCATGCGGCGTGCGGGGCCATCCTGGTCGCCCCCGATGTCGGAATAAAGCCCACGTCGGCCGAGCTGAGGCTCGCATCTCGGCTGCGTGTTGATCCATATCGCGTCGTTCTCGACGATCTCTATCGCGTGCGCGATGGCGCGGTAGGAGGCAGCCAGGAAATCCGGGTGGATGAAGTCGAGGTTGTCCGCCGACGTATGATATTCCGGAAAGGTGCCGAAGGCGCTGCGCTGGAGAAGGCCGACGGGCAGGTCGAAGCCCGGCGAGCCGTATTGGCGCTCGTCGTAGCCGTAAGGCGAGAAGTCGACGATCTGCGCCGCTGGTGCGGCGTGGCGCAGCACATGGGCCATGGCGCGGTCGATGACGGCGTCGCCGCGACGGCTCCGCTTGTAGGTCGGTCCGCCGGCATCTCCGACCCCCGCGACAACGAGACCGTGGCGGATACGGTCCGCTGCCTCCTCGTTCCGCGCGAGCCAGGTGATCGCGCCAATCGTTCCTGGCGCGAAAACGAAGCGATAGCTGTAGCGGGTGCGTAGGGGCGCGAGCCGCGCTGCGAGCGTGGTGAGCAACGCCAGTCCGGAGCAGTTGTCGTTGGCGAGGGACGGGTGGCAGATGTGGGCGGAAAGAAGAAACTCCTCACTGCTCTCGCCGCGATGAAAGTGTTCCGCATAGGTGAGGCTGCCGTGGCTCAGCGTCGCATCGATCTTCACCTCGTAAAGGCCGTCGGGAAGAGCCTGCAGGCGCGAATGGGCCATGCAAAAGCCCCAGCGCTCGGCATAGTAGGAGGTCCGGTAAGGGATAAGGTCCGGCTGATCCGGCAGCGTAAAGATGTGCTGCTTGAGTTCGGATAATGGCAGAACGGCGTGAATGGGCTGACTGTAGTTGATCACGTGAAGATTGGAGTCCCGCAGATCGAGCACGCGCTCCCCGGCGCCGTTCTTGATGTGGGCGTCGTGCACGTTCCATTCGTGCGGAATGGTCCAATCGAACACGCGCGTGCCGGTCGGCACTTCGTGGGTTTCCAACGTGGCATGACGCCCGAGCCGGGCGATCGTCTCGCGCACGCCGTTTCCCGTGATGCTGCGACAAATCGGGTAGATGTCGGCGGCGAGGGTAAAGATCTGCTCGCCGATGCCGGGGTCGTCGAGCCGATCTGCCAAGGAGAACCACGCCACCATGGCCCGTCGCCCGATCAGGCCGGAACAGCGGCCGGCAAGGTGCGGCGTAGGTCGGAATCAAGCAGGCCGTCGGCCATCAGCTTCTTGATGTGGCCGATGCGCTGATACCGCGTGCCCTCGAACTCCTCCAGCGTAACGCCGGAGCGCCGATATGCATCGTAGAGCTGCTCGGCGCCACGCCGGACATCCCATTGCGGCTGAAACGCCGGCAGGGCGCGGGCAATCTTCTCGAAGCTCACCCGGTAGGAGCGCGTGTCGGGGCCGGCATCGGCGGCGAACTCCAGCCTGCAGTTCGGCACGACCGAGGCGACGACTTCGGCGATCTCGCGAATGCGGTAATTGTGGGCGGTCTGCCCGACATTGAAGGCTTCGTTGAAGACGATGTCGCGCGGCGCTTCCAGCGCGGCCAGGAATGCCCGAGAAATGTCCTCGATGTGGACAATCGGACGCCAGGGCGTGCCATCGGACTTGAGGAAGATGACGCCGCGGGTCACCGCCCAAGCGACGAGATTGTTGAGGACGATATCGAAGCGCAGACGCGGCGACAGGCCGTAGGCTGTCGCGGGGCGGAGATAGACTGGGCAGAAGTTGGCGTCGGCCAGGCCGGCAATGTCGCGCTCGGCCCAGACTTTGGAACGGCCATAGGCCGTTACAGGATTGAGCGTGCCCGTCTCGTCAATCATGTCATCGCCAGCACGGCCGTAATTGCTGCACGAGGAGGCCAGAAGGAACCGGGGCACACCGGCCCGCTTGGCCTGCTCGGCGACATGAACGCTGCCGCGATGATTGATGTCGTAGGTCACCGTCGTATTGAGGTCGCCGAGCGGATCGTTCGACAGGGCAGCGAGATGGATCACGGCGTCAAAACCCTCGAGATCGCGCGGCGTCAGGTCTCGCACGTCCTTCCGCAGGTGAGGGATTGAAGCGATCGCACCGCCGGCCGCGTAGGTGCAGCGCTCGTAAAGGTCGATGTCACAGCCCGTGACGTCGTGGCCGGCGCGAAGCAGGAGCGGCACCATCACGGTGCCGATATAGCCGCAATGGCCGGTGACCAAGACTTTCATCGGAGACTCCCCCTCGTCGACCTCGTGCCAGATCAGAAAAAGCCTAGTGGATCGCGATCTCGGGGTGCAGAGCGCCGATCGGCGAAACGCGGTCGACAGGATCGGTAGGAGACCCAGAGGCGGCAAGTGCGCGATCCGCCGAGTGGGCTGTGATGTCCACTTTAGACGGATAGCCTACGTCGTCGGGCGAGGCGGACCAGACAAATCGACCGCGCCGCGGGGCGCAGCCGCAAATTGCGAATCTGCGAACAAGGTGGTGGCCAGTGCTGCCTCCTGCCGCGCCAGCTGGTCGCGAAAGGCGTTGACCACGGTGCGGATGCGGCGCTCATGCTCGGCGCGCTCGGCCATCAGGGCGTCGAACTGAACCATCAGGCGCTCGAGGTCCAGTTGCTCGACGTGCTGGCAGAATGCTTCGAGACCCATTTCGGCCATCAGCGCGTCGTTCTTCGGCGCATAGCCGATGGAGATCAGCGGGCGGCCCATCCGCAGGGCGCAGACGACATTGTGAAAGCGGGTCGCAACGACCAACTCGGTGTCGGCCATCTGACGCATGATATCGTGCAGTGAATGAGCCGGTGCCATGGTCAACTGGCCCGGCGGAGCGGCTATCCCGCGGGCGTGGATTGCCGCGCTCACCGCTTCGACCGCTTCCCAATCGACCGCATCGCCCACCAGAAGGCGGACCCGGTGTCCGCGATCAAGCAACCGGCCGACGAAGAGGGCCATCGTGTCGATGTAGCGAGCATAGATCGCCTCCTCCAGGCCGGTTCCGGCACGCCAGCCCCGGTAGGCCATGATGCCGACGCCGACCGCGGGAGGGGCGTCGGGGCGCGGCGGAACGGCCGGAGGAGCGGACAAGGCGAAGGCGAGGTCGGGATAGACGGTGTCGGCGTCCCGATGGCACCCGATGCTGCGCATGAAGTCGCGGGACGCGGCGTCGCGGTAGGATCGGTAATTGGCCATGCGCGCCGCGGCCTTCATCAGCATGCGGCTCAGGGGATGCCTGATCGGTCCGGCACCGACGCTGACGAAGGCGATCCGTGCGCCGGCGAGGCGGGCGCCGAGACACCACAGGAACAGGGCGAGGGGCATGCCCATCGGCCGTTCTCGGAAATCGTCGAGAATTCCGGTTCCGGGCACGATCAAGATGTCGGCGCCTCGCGTGCGAAGGAAAGCGTGGATCGCATCCATCAGTGTGCCGGGGATCTTGAACAGCAAACGGTCGATGCGGCGGTAGAGGGGCGAATCCGGGCGCGGCCAGTCGATCGGCAGCGCGGTAATGCGCTGTGCCGCGGTAATCACCGCTGGCTGGGCGGTGACGCAGGTCACCTCGGCCTCGGGACAGATCGCGCGCAGAACATTCAGCATCGCCTCAAGCGAGCCGTCATTTCCAAAGTTGCCGCAGCCGAATAGGCCGAAGGTCAGGATGCGGAGCGGCATTGTCGGTCTCCCAGGTTTGCACCCCGGCTATGGATGCGACTGCAGCAGCAGAACCCAATCGCCAAATCCTGCCTTGTTGCGTCCGGGCGGAACGAACGTGCGCGCGTGCTGCGCCGTCATGGGTGCCTCGTCCACCTCGGACCAGGAACCGTCCGACGGATCGTACCAACGCGCAATGACGCGCGGGCCGGCGAGTGCGGCGAGCTGAACGGCCACTGTGCGCAGGCTGGGTAAATAGATCAGAGCAAAGGAGCCGTCGTCGCTGCGTGCCGCAACTGCGCGATCGGCCACCGAGCCGAGGCCGCCAATCAGAACGGTGTTGTCCGCATCTGGCTCCAGACGCCACCACGGCAGCGAGGTCATCAGCGTGCGGAGGTGCATCATGCTGACCGAGCCGCGGTCCCCCAGCGCCTGACGCCATGTGACCGGCGAGATGTAGAGGCCCGGGCCGTCGAAATGCCAAATGGGGTTGTTGCCGAAGATGTGTCCGGCCGCGCCCGAGAGGAGGGCTTGATAGGCCTGGGTTCGGACGCGCCGCTCGGTCGCACCGTGCTCGTATTCATAGGCGCTTTCGATGAGGATGAACGGCTTGCGCTCGGCGCGCGCGTGCTGACGGAGCGCCGCGGCATGGACCGGACCATAGGTGTAGACACTGTTGAGCACGAGCCATGGAGCGTCGCGCCAATAGTCGTAGGCAGCGGTTTCGCTGGAGCAGTGCGCCGTATGCAACGGCGCGCCAGATTCTTCTTGGATCCCTTCGACGATCGCCTCCGCCAGCGCGCGATCGGGCGGATTATAGTCGCCGCCATGGACCCAGATGATGTTGTCGGCGCCAGCGTAGCGCCGGCCGAGATAGCGGCCGTATTCGCGCAACTTGTCGAGGCCGTTCGCCGCCATTTCCCGATACCAGCCTTCGGGGCCGCCGCCCGCGCCCATGTAGGAGGGGGTCAGCAGCACCAAAAAGCCCTTTTCGCGGGCGCGGCGAAGGACCCAATCCGCGTGGACGAAATAACGCTCGTTCGGGGTCGCATAGTCGCCCGGCGTGAGGAAAGGCGGATCGCCGTAGATATTCGCCGGAGAGTTGGAAGCAAAGCGGCGCTCGAGCAACGAGACGAGCAGGGTGTTGAAGCCTCGCGCTCGGCGGTCCTCCAGATAGAGTTCCGCATCCTCCCGCGTCAGTTGCGCGATCAGCGACCAGGCGGTGTCGCCGTGTATTAGAAAGGGGCGGCCCGCTGCGTCCTCAATGTGACGGCGCCCAGGCTGAACCGTGAGGGGAAAAGCTGCCCGACGACTCGCCACTTCGTCGGCGATGTCCGCGGCAGGGGCGGCAGCGGTCCGTTCGCTCGCCTCCGATACGACAAGATCTCCGATCAGAAGCGCCAATGCCAAAGCAGCCGCTGCGCCCAGATGCCGTGCGCAATTGTGAAGGTTGCGTTCGGAAGCGATCATGGGGCGGCAATCGCCTCGCTGCTGTTATGACGCCGCATCACCGGTTGCGATGGTCGCCCGACGAGAAAGCGCGAGACGCCAGCATCGAGCGCATCGCGATAGACGGCGAGCGCCCCGTCGATAGCCGAAACGGTGCGATCGATGTCATCGTCGCCGTGGCAGTAGCTGACCACAAGCGAAGGCATGAGGACGCCGCGACGAATGGTCTCCTGCAGCAGCAGCGTGCGGAAGGCCTGGGACGGCAAGCCGTCCAAGTCGCGCGTAACGTAGAGCAGGCAGGAGGGCCGCCCGACGATCTCGACGAATCCGGTCAGGCCGTGCTGGACGATCACCTGGTCGATCGCGGTTTTGAGCCTGGTGCCCTGACGGATGAGATGCTCGATGACGGGTTCGTCACGATAGATCCGCATGGTGGCGAGCGCTGCGGCAAGGGCGTGTGTCTCGGCGCCGTGCGTGGTCGACAACAGGAACACGCGCGGCCGGTCGGTCGCATCCAAACCGCCGAGGCGCATGATCTCGCGCCGACCGGCCAGTGCCGATACCGAGAAGCCGTTGGCCAACGCTTTGCCGAAACAGGACAGGTCGGGGGTGATGTCGTAAACGTGTTGGGCGCCGCGCTGATGCCAACGGAAGCCGGTGATCATCTCGTCAATGATCAACAGAGCGCCGTTTGCGTGACAGAGATCGCGTAGGCGATGGAGGAAGCCGTCGCGTGGCTCCTCCGTTCGTGCCGCCTCGAGGATCAGCGCGGCGATCCGACCGGGATGGCGCGCGAACAGTTCGCGGGCGCTGTCGAGATCGTTATAGCGGAAGGTGAGGGTCAGAGCCTGCACCGCTTCCGGGATCCCGGCATTCATGGGGGTGGTGCCGATGAACCAATCATCGGTGGAAAAGAACGGGTGATCCGCGCAACAGGCGACCAGATCGCGCCCGGTATAAGCTCGCGCGAGCCGAATGGCCCCCGACGTCGCATCGGACCCGTCCTTGCAGAACTTCACCATCTCGGCACGATCGATCAGGGCGAGGAACTGTTCTGCGCATTCGAGCTCGATCGTCGCTGGGCGCGTGAAATTGCAGCCATGGGCGAGTTGCGCCCGGACGGCGGCGATCACCGGCGGATAGGCATGGCCGAGACCAACGGCGCGGTTGCCCATCCCGTATTCAATGTATTCGTTGCCGTCCGCGTCCCAGACGCGACAGCCCATGCCGCGGGCGATAAAGCCCGGCGCCAGGATCGGGTACTGATCGTCGCCTTTGGCGTAGGTATGGCAGCCGCCGGGGATCAGCCGATGGGCACGAGCCTGAAGCGACGTGGAGGTCTGGAACTGATTGAACCGCGGGCCCACGGCCGTTCTCCGGTGAGAGCACATTCAATTGCTCGGACGGGCCGCGGCACGCGGTCCCCGAAACAGGACGGGATGTTGTTCGCGGAACTCGCTGGAGGCGAGTATGCCGCCCTGCAGGTCGCCCCGTGACAGCGTGCCTTGATTGATCTGCGTGACATATGTCGCGAAGCCGTCCCCGTCTGGATTGCGGTTGAGCAGCAGGCGATACATGAGCGTAACGAACTCCGCCTCCTTCAGGCTCTGCGTGTTGTAAAGAGACCGGAACTCCTCGGACTCAAGCATGCTGTTCAGCATTTCCTCGATCGAGGCGCCGTTGGCGAGAGTCGTGCTCCAGCTGTTTAGTCCGGACCCGTCCGCGGCGCGGCCGAGGATCAGGCAGAATGCATAAGCGACCCGATCGGGGGGCTTGGGATCCGCCGTCGTCAGCGCCTTTAGGTCGCATCGACGCCGCGGAACGGTGCGACCGGAGGGTGGTGCCGGGGCGGCAGCTGTCTTCAGCGCCTCGCTTGGCGGAAACAGGATCGGGTGCCGGGCGCGGAACTCGTCGGAGCGAATGATATCGTCGCCGATCGCGGCACGCGTGAGGGCGCCCATATCGAGGGCCGAGGCATAACTGGTTAGGCCCGTCTGATCCGGATCACGGCCGAGCAGGAGGCGATACATCAGCGTGACATAGTCGGTGCTGTTCAGGCCGAATGTGGCGTGGCGCGAGCGGAACTCGTCTGACAGCAGCATGCCGGCGACCATCTGCGTCGGGGTGAGACCATCGCGCAAGGTCGCCGCCCAAGCTTTCTGTCCATCCGGATCGGGGCGACGGCCAAGGGCGAGGCAATAGGCATAGGCGATCTGCATGGTCTGGGTCGCGTCGAGGCGATCGAACGCGCTCGGCTCGCATTGGCGCTGCACCACGATCGGAAGAGTGCCGCCGCGGATCTGCTCCTTCACCGCGAAATAGGCCGGCTTGGCGTCGCCGACCCGCCAGCCGCCCTTACCATTCGGGACCACGCGGACAAGACCCATGACCGCCTCGAAGTCGGGCGCCCAATAAGGCTCGTCGAACAACTCGTAAATGTGGGCGGCTTCAACGTTGTATTTCTCCCCGAGCTCCCGCAGGCGCGCCATCAGGTTCTTAATTCCCTCGGCCTGTTCCTTCTCGCCGTTCTGGCTCCCGTAGGGATTGTTGAACTCGGTTACCCAGATCGGTTTCTTGTAGGCCGCCAGCGCCTTGAATGCCCATTCCGGGTCGTCGCCGTAATAGTGCCAGACCGAGATGTCCCAACGAATGCCGTCCTGCTGCAGACGTTCGAAGGCGCCCGTGTGGCCCCACCCGGCGGTGCCGATCGCCTTGCGCACGGTCGGATCGGCCGAAACGGTTCCGTCTGACAAGCCTTTCAGGACCGCGCTCACCTTGCGCCAACGCGGCGTGTAGTACTCCTTCGCGGTGACGCCCCCTGCCGGTCCCCAATTGCAATTGTACTGTTCGCCGTTGTCGAAGTGTTCGCAGGGCTGAATGATGGCGAAGTTCTCCATCTCGTTGCCCAGTTCCCAGATGCGCACGTCGTCCTTGAAGGCGGATACGAGAGCGGCGGCGAGGTTGAAGGCCTTACGGTAGAGGTCTTCGGTGCTATCGTTCTTGAGATCGGCATTGCCGGGCGTAATCACCGGAAGGACGGTGATGCCGCGTGCTTTCGCGGCGCGGATCAGACGCGCCAGCTCCGGGGCCCGTCCCGTATCTGTGATGTTGACGCGATAAGATTGCGTACCAAGATCCTTCACGTGGTCGAGCTGCTGTTCAATGCTGATGCCCGGATAAGCGGTGAACGGGTGACCGTTCACGCCCCAGAGGAGGTCCGCCTGTGCGGCGTTCGCCGCGCAGGCGAGGAGACCGAGCGAAAGCAGGGAACGGATCGTCATCGCATCGCCTCCGTGGGGATCTTTCTCGTCCGTCAGGGGGAGGCGCCGGTGCGGGACAGCGCCATCAAGGTCCAGCCCAGCCCCATCTTCTCCTTCAATCGCTCAAAGTGATTACCGACGAAGAGACGGACGAGGCGGTTAAGCTTGTAGGAATTGACCAGCCGCAAAACGCCGCGATTGCCAATGGGCGAGACGGTGAACAACGCGATCACCTGGAAGTCGGCGGAAAGCAGTGTTCGCAATTCCCGGGCATCGACCCAGCGGCGCAGCTGGCCGGGTCGTGGTGGCGGCACGTTGTTGCGCTCCAGGATCGGCCGGTTCTGTGTCGCCAGCATCAGGTATCCGCGCGGATGGAGTAGGGTGGCAATCTTGTGCAGGAATGCCGGCTGATCAGCGACGTGCGACAGGACCTCGAGGCAGACCGCGACGTCGTAAGCATCGCGCGGCAGGTCCAATGTCATGAAGTCGCCGGCGACGAAGCGTGCCTCGGGAACCCTCATGCTGGCACGGGCGAGGACCTCGTCGGCGAGATCTGTACCCGTGACCTTTCCGAATTCGGTCAGTGCGCCGCAGAGCCAGCCGGATCCGCAGCCGATGTCGATAATGTCAAGGTCGCGCCGCCCCAGCCGCGCGATCCAGTTCAGCACCACTTCGCGCTGCCGCAAAGAAACGTCTGGCAGCTCGCGTTCGCGCGTTGTGCCATTCCAGTCGTTCCAAAACGAGCGCTGCAGCGTGAGCGGCGCTTCGGGCCCTTCGCTTGGCTGCGTCATTGAGGCCTGCCCCATGCTGGCATCGGCATAGCGTCACGGCGAGGTTAAGGGCGCGGCGCAAACAGGGGCAATTGCGCATCCGAGCAATGACCCGGTCTCGATGGGCGCTACGCCCTCGGTAGTACGAAGGGTCCGGGAACCCATGGGTGACGTCGTCCGCCCTCCCATGCGCAGGCAATGCGCAGAGGGATGGGCGCGCGCTACGTCTTTCGAAGGGGGCGGAATGGCTGCTTTCTGCCAAGGCCACAGGCACCCGTGCTCGCCGTATCCTGGGTGGCAAGGCATGGACAAGTCACAGACGCGGAGGGGGGATGACGGTCGTCAGGCGGGCATTTCTGTTCACCTGGGGCGAACGTTATGTGAGCCTGGGGATCAATTTCGTTACTGTGGCGATTCTGTCCCGGTTGCTCACGCCGGAAGAAATCGGAATTTCCGTCCTCGGCGTCACTGTGCTGGCGCTCGCGGAAATCGTGCGCGATGTCCCGAGCAGTTATCTCGTGCAGCACAAGGACATCACCCGCGCCGACGTTCGCACCGCCTTTACGGCAATGCTATTGGTGTCGCTCGTCTTTGCTGCGGGCCTTGTCGGCGGTGCAGAGACAATCGCAGCGAGCTATGGGAACGCCAATCTTGCCCTCTACCTGCAGGTTCTGGCGCTGGCGCTGCTGCCGGGTCCGCTCGAGCGGCCATTGATGGCGCTGCTGAAGCGCGACATGGCGTTCGACCGGGTCGCGCTGGTCAATATCATCACGTGGAGTATCAATGCCGCTGTGACCATCACGCTGGCGTGGAATGGTTTCAGCTATATGAGCTTCGCGATCGCAGCCGTGGCAGCCAACATCGCGGCGGCGATTGCGGCTTATGCTGTCCGGCCTGAGCCCTGGGCATACCGCCCAAGCTTGCGCGAATGGCGTCATGCGCTACGCTTCGGCGGCTACACGACCACCTGGGCCCTGCTGTCGCGGGCTTCGGAACTGCTGACCTACGCCATACTCGGACGCTTGCACCATTTCGACGCGGTCGGGCTGTACAACCGCGCTTTGGTCGTGAGCCAAGTGCCGGAAAAGCTGCTGCTCTCGGCCGTCGGCCCCGTTGCATTTCCGGCTCTTGCCGCCGAAGCGCGGGCCGGGCGCAGCTTGAAGCGGCCCTATCTCACCGCATTGTCGCTGATCGCTGCCGTACACTGGCCCGCGCTGTTGCTGCTGGCTTTGCTGGCCCATCCCGTCGTCACAATTCTCTTGGGCGCGCAGTGGATGAGCATCGTGCCGCTGGTGCGGATCATGGCGGCGGCGGCGCTGTTCTCCTTCGCCTGGTTCCTGACGTACCCGACGCTGATGGCGGCCGGCGCGCTGCGAGACCTCGTTCTGTCCAGCCTGATTGCGGTGATGTTCCGCGCCGTCGTCATCGCCGGTGCTTCCGTGTATGGGCTGAAAGCGCTCGCGCTGGCGTTGTTCGTGATGATTCCGTTCGAGAGTTATGTGGGCATTCACTATATCCGAAAGCACGTCTATTTCAGTTGGGCGGAATTTGCCGCGGCGCTGAGGCCGAGTGCCGTGATTGCGCTGTGCAGTGCCATCGGACCGGGCACTGTGATCGCGCTGGCCGGACCGGAGCCCTCGGTCGGCGCCGCGGCGATCGCCGTTGTCCTGGCGGCGATCGGCTGGGTGGCGGGGCTGCGCGGCACAGGACATCCGCTGGGCGGCGAGATCGTGTTGGCGCTGACGGCGATTCGGCACAGCCGGGTGGGCCGGCGGGTGAGCGAAGCCGGCTTGCGGCTGATACGGCGGCCGCGGACCGTCTGACGCCGTCAGGCAAGCAATCCCTTGCGCAGAAAGAAGCCCTCGGCATAGCGCTCGGGCGCGCGGCATTCCATCCCGCGCAGGCGCGCCAAGCCACGGAACGTCTCCGGGTCAAACCAGTCCTTGCTGCGTTGCGTGCCGAAGTGCGTCAGCAGGAGCTCGACTTTGCGCTCCATCACCGCCGCCGGCAAAGCGACATAGAGATTGGGTTGGCCGAGATCGCCATCCCACTTGGGGATCTCGTATTCCAGTACAAGATGATTCCGGAACGTGTTGCGCGTCAGGCGGCTGACCTCGCGATGGTCCTGGTGCGCATCGTCGACGCGATGGGTGAGGACCAGGTCCGGATCGACGCGCGACTTCACATCCTCGAACCAGGCCTTCACCTCCGCGCCCTGATACGGAAAAAAACCATCCTTGAAGCGACCGAGCTCGAACCGGGCTTGAACCGCGCCGTCCAGAAAGGCCCGCGCCGAGGCCTCCGCCTCATCAGCGCGATCCCCTGGTGCACTGAGCACGCACCAATGAACGGACAGCTGCACGCCGGCGGCAATCCAGGAGAGGATGGCGCCACCGGCGCCGATCTCGATGTCGTCCGAATGCGCGCCCAGGCAGAGCAGCGTCAGGCGTTCGCCCGGCCGGGCCAGTCCCAGCGCTCTCATCGTCCGGCAATCACCAAGTTCTTGTCGTCGCTGCGGCGGTCACAAATACGCCAGGGCATCTTGCCCTGCTCGACCATGTCCTCGAGGATCTGCCGATCCTTCAGTGTGTCCATCGACCGCCAGAAGCCTTCGTGCTTGTAAGCCATCAACTGATCGGCCTCGATCAGCCGTCGGAACGGCTCCAGCACCAGCTCCTCGCCCTCACGCATGAAGTCGAATATGCCTTTGCGGAAGATGAAGTAGCCGCCATTGATCCAGATGTCGGAATGATCCGAGGTGCGGAACGCCTGGACACGCCCATCGGCATCGATGTCGGCGAGGTGATAGGTGAGCGGCGGCCGTATGGCGAGGAAGCAGGCGAGTTTTCCGCTCGCTTTGAAAGCGGCGATCATCGCGTCGAGATCCGCATTGGCGAGGCCGTCGCTATAATTCGCGAGGAACATGTCCTCGTTCTCGACCTGGGCGCGAACCGCCCACAGGCGCTCGCCGATATTCCGCCAAATGCCGGTATCGATCAGCGTCACGCGCCAGTCCTCGGCAGGCTCGCCAAGCAGTTCGACATTGGCGCCGTAACCGGACACGACGCAGTCGGCAAAGGCCTGCGGCCGATATCCCAAGAAAAAATCCTTGATGATGTTGGCCTTGTAACCAAGGCAGAGAACGAAGTCGCGATGGCCGTACTGGCTGTAGTACTGCATCACGTGCCATAGGATTGGCTGATGGCCGACAGGTATCATCGGCTTGGGAATGTTCTCGGAGTATTCGCGAATCCGGGTGCCGAGCCCGCCGCAGAAGAGCACGACCTTCATGGCTGCCACTCCTCGGGATCGATGACCGTCGTTTCGGGAATCGGCACCACGAACTTGCCGCCCCAGTCGCCGATATGGCGCATCTGCGCGACGATCTCGTTTTTGAGATTCCACGGAAGAATGAGGACGTAATCGGGTTTCGCCGCATCGAGCGCGGCGACGGGGTGTATCGGAATGTGCATGCCTGGGGTGAACCGGCCATGCTTGTAGGGATTGCGATCAACGGTGAAATCGAGGAAGTCGATACCGATGCCGCAATAGTTAAGCAGCGTATTGCCCTTGCCGGGCGCACCATAGCCGCAGATCGACTTGCCGTCGTTCTTCGCTGCAATGAGGAACGACAGAAGGCTTCGCTTGGTCCGCCGGACCTGATCGGAGAAGGCGGAATAGGTGGCGAGATCGCGCAGGCCGAGTGCTTCCTCCCGTTCGAGCAACGCGCCGACACGCGGCGTTGGCGTGTGGCGGGAGTCATTGCGGGCTAGATAAACCCGCAGGGAGCCGCCGTGCGTCGGCAATTCTTCGACATCCACCAGCGACAGGCCGTGGCGGGCTGCGATCTTCTCCATGGTTGTGAAGGAGAAATAGGAGAAGTGCTCGTGATAGATGGTGTCGAACTGGTTTTCCGCCATCAGCCGTTCGAGATGAGGAAACTCCAGGGTCACCAGCCCGTCGGGCTTAAGCATCCGGCGTATGCCAGCGACGAAGTCGTTCAAGTCCGGAACTTGGGCGAGGACGTTGTTGCCGATGATGAGGTCCGCCTCGATCCCCTCCGCGCGCAGGCGCTCCGCCAGGGCGACACCAAAGAATTCGGTCCGGGTGGGGATGCCCTTGGCGACAGCAGCTGCCGCGACATTGGCGGCGGGTTCGATGCCGAGAACGGGAATTCCCAGCGGCAAAAAATGCTGCAAGAGGTAGCCGTCGTTGCTGGCGAGCTCTATCACCAGGCTGTTCCGGTCCAGCGCCATCTGGCTGGTGATCATGGCGCAATAGGCCGCCGCGTGAGCGACCCAGCTGGTCGAGTAGGAGGAGAAGTACGCGTATTCGCGGAAGATGTGTTCGGGGCTGACATACTCCTTCAGCTGGACGAGGAAGCACCGCTCGCAAACCAGGACATGGAGCGGAAAGTATGGCTCCATACGGTCGAGCTCTTCCGGCGCGAGGAAGCTCTCGCACAGCGGCGACATGCCAAGATCCACAAAGGTGTGCTCAAGGGAGGCGCCGCACAGCCGGCAGCTTCCGGCGGTCAGCCGCTTGGGCTCCGGAACGCGACGAGCCGAGTGAATGTTCATGCGTCTGCTCCCAACGCGCCGGCTAAGGCGCCGCGCGTCAGCGCGCGGCGGCCTGAGCCAGCTTCTCATCGAAGCGGAGAATCTTGTCGCTCGTGGCGGTGCCGTCGTCGTACATGCGGATGATCTCTTCCGGCAGGGCCTGGAGATTGGCCGCGCAGAGATAGTCGCGCATGGTCGTTCCGGTGCAGCGGGAGTCGAGGTTTGGTGCGCCGCGGCGCTGGCGCAGGTCGTCGACATGCACCGTCCGAAAATCGATGCTGTAGCGGGCGAACCCGGTCGTGTTCGGCACCGTCTCGTGCAGCTGCGCGCCGGAGAACAGGACGACGCCGCCGGGGGGCGGGAGATAGCGCACGGTGATCGGTTGCAGCTCCTGCTGTGGTTTCGGCTGTTCCCTGGTGTCCGCCTTCACGTGCTGGGCTGCCGTGGCGCGGTTCTTGGTGTTCCATTCGTAGTAGTTGTAGATCTCGGAATTGTTGGCGACGGGCTCGTCGAAATAGCGCGGGTAGAATCCCATCGCGTTGTTGGGCTCCAGCGGGTAAACCGGGATCCACCAGTTGAGCTGGCTCATCGGCGCCGAGTACCAGGTGTCGCGGTGCGGGTGGAATGCATAGGCTATGCCCGACGAGAGGAAGTGCGACGGATAAGCCGACCGCAGGCGCGGCACGTCGAAATAGACGCGATCGAGTGAAACCCCGTGCTCGTTCAAGATTGCGGGTAAGAGTTTCTTGCATTCCGGATGGTGAATGAACGAGGGCTTCAGGGTCGCGAGAAGTGACGCCACCTCCTCGGGGGTGAGATGCTCGTGCACGGTGCGAGGATCATGGGGAGCGAACGCCTCCTCCAGCATGCGCCGTGCCAGCGCAATGAGTGCCTTCGTCGCTGGCGTTGCCGAAAGGATGATGATGTCGCCTGCATAGAGATGAGCGCGGCGCGCATCGTCACCAAGGTCCGGATCGAAATAGACGGCCGTCATTGTCGTGTCTCCCCGATACAGTGGCGTGTGCTGGAAGGCTTACGGTCCGCCACGGCACGGCGGCAGCACGCTGCGCGCGCATGTCCCGATGGGCGTCAGGCTTCTCCACCAGCCAGAGGAACGCTAGCAATGCGCGCCGGAGATGGGTATGGCGCCAATGGGCGTAGTGAGGATGAAGCTCTACGGCCTTTTGCCAATCGCCCGCGTCGCCGCTGAACTGGCGGTTCCGTGAACGCGTCCGGCAACCGCTGCCATTGCCAGGGCACCGAGGCGTGCAAGCGGCCGGCCTTTGCGGAAGAGGTATTTGACAGGCGGAACGACCGCCATTGTGGGTGCCGTTCTGAACGCATAGGCGAACAACTGCGCAGCGGAACGGAAATGCGCCCGCGCAAGGTCGCGAATGCCCCACCAATAAGCATGCTCCGCGAGGCGCCGGTGGACGGTCTGCTCCAGCTGCCTCGCCTCGGGCATGGTGCGACCCTCGCGCGCGAAGAAGCTGGCAAAGGCTGCTTGGCGATGGCCGAGCTCCGCCACGCGTGCCGTGACGATGGAATCCGACATATTGGCGCCATGCAGGCGGCGGAATCCCTGGACCGCTCCGGTCACTGCGACGCGGGCGGGGGCCGCGAGACGTAGTAGCATTTCGAGATCGTCCGTATAGGGCAGTTCCGGCCGATAATAGCCAGCGGCCTTCTGTGCCGAAGTCCGTACCAGCACCGCGCCGGCGGCGACGTAGCCGGCAGGGTTCCGGCACCGCTCGGAAACGAACTGCGATCCCTCGACGACGTGCCAAGGCGCGTCGCCACCGGTTTCCGCGGGAAGCGTCTCGCCGTCGCGAAATTCGCGGTCGGCGCCGATAGCGAAGCTCACGTCCGGATTCTGTTCCATGACGGCGACCGCGCGTTCCAGAGCGCCGGGCGCGAGCAGGTCGTCGGCACACAAGATCATTACATAGTCCGATGCCGCCCAATCGACGCCTTCGTTAAAAGACGCGTGCGGCCCCAGATTCTTGCGCCGAGCGCGTACCTCGATCCGGCCGTCGGGTGCGGCCAGCCTCCGCGCAACGGCGACGCTGTCGTCGGTCGAGGCATTGTCGATAATCAGGATTCGCAACGCGTCGACGTTTTGGCGGAGGACGCTCGTAACGCAATCGGGAAGAAAGCGTCCGTACTGGTAACACGGAATGACGATGTCGACGCTGGCCGTCATGGCTTGCTCGTCCCGTCGATTTCATCCATCAGCTCGAGATAGGTCAGCGCAACAGCGCGCCAGGTATACTGCTCAGCGCGTGTGCGACCGGCGTCGACCAGACTTTGACGCAGGCGATGGTCTCTCTGCAGGCGCTTAACGGCCGTTATCCAGGCTGGTCGGTCGTCGGGATCGGCATAAAGTGCCGCGTCGCCGCAGGTGTCGGGCAGGCTCGGTGCTGACGAGGCGACGACCGGGCAGCCGCGTGCCATGGCCTCGACCGCCGGCAGGCCGAAACCCTCGATGCGTGAGGGAAACAGAAAGCAGAGCGCCCGCGAGAAGACGGCGGCGAGATCGTCGTCGCCGATGCGGCCAAGACAGCGGATGTTTGCGGGCAGCGGGCCGCGGTTGGTGACGAGCGCGGCGGGATCGAGATCCCCCGCCATCCAGACGTCGAGGCCCAACCTGTCAAGGGCCGGCGCGATCTCCAAAACGATCTCAGTGTTCTTGTAGGCTTGGCGCTGCGCGAGGCACAGAACGAAAGGCCGTGTGCCTTCGAAATCGAGCGTGGCCCGTCGCGAATCCCAGCGCTTGGCATGGTCGCTTCCATTCGGCGCAACGACGATCTTCTCGGCGGGGGCGACGCCGAAATCCACGAGGTGGCGTTGCGAAAATGCAGAGACGGTGGTGATCCGGGCTGCCCGGCGCCCGAGTATGGGCAGAATGATGCGATGGGCCCAGCGAAACAGCCGGCCGTAGCTTTCCGGGGCAAGGCGGGTATGGAGGTCGTGGACGCAGACGATGTGTTTGCGCGCCGCGATCGGGGCGAGATTGCAGAAACTCAACAGGCCACCGGCGACGTAAAACGGCAGCTGAGCCTGCGCCCAGAGCTGCGGCAGCCGCGGGTGCGCGTATTCGGGAACGATCCGCACGGGGATCCACCGCACGTCCAACGGATCAGTTGGGACGCGCGGCGCGACGATGTCTAGGCGGAGATCGCGCGCGAGGGGATGGCGCTCGGCGATGAGAGTGTCGAGGGCGAGCGTCACCTCGCGTGCATAGCGGGCGACGCCGTGCGGGCGCAGGGCGAGAAAATCGCCGTTAATCGTCCATCGGCGTGTGTCGCCGCGGATGTCCGCCATCGGCGTGACGCGTTTGCCGGCCCATGGCGCAAGCCGTGCGCGGTGCTGGACGCGCAGATGCCCGCCGGCTGTTGATCCAGTCGGTACGAACGGGACCTGCTGCCAATCAGGGTTCATCCTGTCATTATCCCGCGAGCAGCGCGGACCAGCGCGCCAGATAGCGATCGAACGACAGTTCGGCCGCATGGCGACGGGCGAGAGCAAGGCGGCGGGCACGTTCCTCGGGTGCCATGTCGACGAGGAGCCGCAGCCCTTCGGCGATGGAGGTGACGGAAGTCGGATCCACCAGGATGGCGCCTTCCCCCACGGCCTCCTGCTGGGCGCCACCGGCGCTCACCAGGGAAACCAGGCCGTGGCGGGCTGCCTCGAGAGCGGGGAGGCCGAAGCCTTCCAGGAGGCTCGGGAGCACGAAGCCGGCTGCGTTTCGATAAAGCCAGCGTACCTCGGCATCGTCGAGATAGCCCAACGCATGCACCCCCGGCGCAGCCGCGGCGGCTGACTGGACCTCTTGCGCCGCGTTTCCACGCGGCCCGCAAAAGACATAGGAATAGCCGCGCTCACGCAAGCCAGAGCGGCCGACGGCCTCGATCACGCGCACATGATTCTTGCGCTTCTCCAATGCACCGACGGTGAGAAGGAAGGGAGGGTGGATCCCGGCTGGCGCTCGGTCGGGCCCGATATCGGTTTCGGCCCTGACATAGAGCGGGATGACTTGCAGGAACCGAAAATCGGCTCCGAACGCGGCCACGAATTCCCGACGCGAGGCCTCGCTGACGAACACCATGCCAGGTTTGGCCTGGCAGATGCGGCGGTAAGCATCCGCGTAAAGTTCCCCTGTCTTGCGGTCGAACAAGTCAGGGTGGCTGACCGGGCCGATGTCGTGGCAGAGCACGATATCGCGCGCGGACAGGTCGGCACGCAGGACATAGAGCGGGTCGAGAAACAGCGTCGGTGCGGCACCGGAACGGGGCAGGTGCTCAGTGATCGGCAAGTGGCCAAGCTCGAACAGCATGGCGCGGCCCAGAAGACGGCGCACCAGACCGCGCGGCTCAGCCTTGCTGAAGGTCCGCCAATAGCGAATAGCAGCGAAATGCTCCGGCAGCTGTTCGAGAATGTCGCGGCCGATATAGTACGCGCCCGTCCGATTGATCAGGGCGAGGGAGAAGTCGGCGACGTAGCGATGGGGTGTCGTGCCGGCGTCCATACGGTATCCTCAAGCCGCGATTGTCCGCGATGCTATCATTCGCGCGTGGAGCGCGGCAGCGTCGCAATGGGTGTAGCGATCGGCGGCGATCCCCTCACAAGGGCTTGCCAATGCGCCCTGATACTGCCTGGCGGCGACGGTCCGTACCGAAAAAGTCGTAGCAACCTCCCGCAGGCTCGCGGCGCGTCCTATGCTGAGCGGGCGTGGCAATGGAGTGGCGTATGCGACGGCACTGGCACATCAATGGCCGCTACCTGACGCAGCCCGTCACGGGCGTGCAACGCTATGCCCACGAGATCGTCGCCGCGCTCGACACGCTTCTGGCGACCGCACATCCACTGGCATCCGACCTGGAACTGACGCTGATCGCTCCGGCGCATGTCACGGTGCCTCGCCTGCAGGCGATCCGTCATCGCATCGTGAGGGGAGGCAGCGGCCACGGCTGGGAACAACTGGCGCTCGCTGCCGCCGCGCCACGACGGCTGATCAGCCTCTGCAATACCGGCCCGCTGGCAGTGCGGGACCAGGTCGTTTGCATTCACGACGTCAACACGCGAACCTGTCCGGAAAGTTACGCGCCGGCGTTCCGTGCATTCTACCGGGTGCTCCATCCGGCACTGGGATATACGGCGCGCCATATCGCCACTGTATCCGACTATTCCGCGGACGAATTGGCACGCCACCGCATCTGCCGGCGTGACAAGATCATGGTCATGCCCGACGGGCACGAACACGCGATCCGGTGGAAGCCAGTCCATTCGACGCGCACGGCGGCAGCCGCCGGCCGCCGCACAATCTTGATCATCGGCAGTCCGGCGCCGCATAAAAATGTCGACCTCATCCTCCGCTTGGCGCCGGACTTGGCAGCCGCGGGGCTTCGGGTCGCGGTCGCAGGGCTGCGCGATGCGAAGGTCTTCAACAAGACGCCCGGTCTTCGTGATGCCGAGAACGTCTTCTGGCTGGGGCGGATCACGAACGAAGAACTGGCGGCTTTGCTTCCCGATTGTCTCTGCCTCGCGATGCCGTCATTCGTGGAGGGTTTCGGTCTGCCAGCGCTGGAGGCGATGGCCCTCGGTTGCCCCGTCGTGGTCTCGGACCGAGCCAGCCTGCCGGAAGTGTGCGGCAATGCGGCGCTCTACGCGGCACCAACCGAGCCGGAGGCTTGGCTGGCGCATTTTGTACGACTGGCCAGCGACGGGGCGTTGCGGCAGACGCTCGTGGCACGTGGGCGCGCCCAGGCAAGACGGTTCAGCTGGATGCGGTCGGCGGAGGGGTGGCTGGCGATGATGGCGCAAATCGACGGAATCCCGGTCAGGATACCTGTGGAGGGTACCGTTCTGGCAACTTGACGCCGTTCAGGCTGCGGCGTGCATAGCCCGCACGGCCTGGAATGCGACCGCGATTTCGCGATGGAAGCGCTCCACCGAAAAGCGCGCGGCGTTGTCGCGGCAGGCGTCCGGGGTGATGGCGGCGTGATGCTGCTCGAAATGCTCGACCGCCTCCGTGACGGCGGCAACCGTCTGCCGCTCGAACAGAATGCCGGTGGGCCGGTTCGCCGCGCCGAGGCGGCGGACGATGTCGCGAGCTCCGCCGCGGTCGAAGGCGATGAGGGGTGTGCCGCAGCCCTGGGCCTCGGCCAATGCGATGCCGAAATCCTCACAGCCGGCGAAGACCAACGCCTTTGCCTCCGCCACCATCCTGATATAGGCGCGGCGCGGCAGAAATCCGGTGAAGGTCACATTGGGACCCGCGAGCGCACGTAGTGCCGCCGATTGCTGACCTTCGCCGACGACGACGAGGCGTCGCGTCGGCATTTCGGTGAAGGCCTGGATGATCAGATCGGTGCGCTTGTATGGCGCGAGGAACGAGGCGGCGACGTAATAATCGTCCTTGTCAGGGACGTATTGAAGCTCGTCGAGAGCGACCGGCGGGTAGACCACCTGCGCATCGCGTCCATAGATGCGACGAATCCGGGCGCGGACATAGTTCGAATTCGCCAACATCAGGTCGGGCCCGTGGGCGGTGCGCGTGTCCCATGTTCGGAGCTGGTGCAGCAGGTAGCGGAACAGGAAGCCCTTCGGCCCAAAGCCGAGGCGACCTTGCTCAAGATAGGAGAACTGCTCGTCCCAGGCATAGCGAACGGGGCTGTGCACGTAGCAGAGATGCGGTTGGTCAGGCCGTGTCAACACCCCCCGCGCAAAAGCCGCGGAGGAAGACAGGACTGCATCGTACTCCGTCACATCGAACTGCTCGATCAGGAAAGGACAGAGGAAGAAAAGAGACCGGTAGAAGCGCTCGACTTTGGGGATTCTGTTGGCGACTGAGGTATGAAACGGCACGCCAGGAAAGTGCTCGCGTTTGACCTCGTCATCGAGGAAGTCGAATAGTGTAAAGACGTCCGAGCCGGGAAAGAGCCGACACAGCTGCTCCAGCACCCGTTCCCCACCGCGAAAGGTCGGACACCAGTCGTGCACAATGGCGACCTTGACGTCACGGCCCGGCAGCGGAATTGGCCGCTCGCGGCGGCCGCCGGTGGGTGTCGGGGCAAGACGCGAGGCAGGTGCGGCGGCTTCGGCTTGGCGAGGTCGCGACATAAGGTTTCCTTCCCGCAACGCCGGCTGTGCATGGTCGTGAGGAATTGTCAGCGGGCGCCGGTGCGACAACAAGCCGAGCAAATGGAGCGGTGAGGCGATGCGCGGAGCGAATCTCCTCCGCCGAAGGGCGTAGCGGGTCGCCTTTCGACCCATCGCGGATGGCCGATGGTGACCCGCAGCCGCAATTCGGATCCCGCGCCGCTGCAGCGGTTCCGCCTTAAGCGCAAGCTGTAGCGGCGGGCGGGCACGGCTAGGCTTCGCGTATGCGTCCGTCGCGAAACGGCGGACCCTCCCTGCTTGCCAACCGGATCGCCATGAAGATCGCCGTCATCATTGCCACGATCGGCCGCAAGGCCCTCCTCACAAAGGTGCTGAAGCAGCTGGAGAAGCAGACCCGGCTGCCCGACGAGGTCATCATCTCGACGCCGGATGCAACGCATGTCGAGCCGTACCAGTCACGCCATTTCAACATTACCTATGTCTATGCGCGGACCGGACTGGCGGCGCAGCAGAATGCGGCGCTCGACTACGCGGTGCGGCGGTTCGACGTCGTCACGTTCCTGGACGACGATCTGCTCATCGTGGACGATTATCTTGAGCGGCTGGCTGCTGCGTTCGAGGCGCATCCCGACTGGGCGG
>Ga0182741_1001117_pt1 | contig 36844 bp, 37 predicted proteins | sample eDN5th37CBELigOP_FD_128874 | JGI IMG/M metagenome (GOLD analysis project Ga0182741, IMG submission 128874) | Enriched Organic Plus compost microbial communities from Emeryville, California, USA - eDNA 5th pass 37_C BE-Lig OP (version 2) (version 2) ... | reverse complement strand
GCGATCGCGCGCCTCCTTGGCCAGGATAGACGCCGCGCTGATGCACGCCACCAACCGATCGCCGCCGACCACCGGCTCGACCGGGTAGTCGAGCTGTGGGCAGCGGTTGCCGTCCACCACCACGAACTCCGGCGCCAGGCTCAAGCCGGCCACCGCGCGCCGCATCGCCAGGAAGGTCGCTTGCAGGATATTGAGCCGGTCGATCTCCTCGACCTCGGCACGGCCAACGCACCAGGCCAGCGCCCGCGCCTGGATCTCTTGCTCGAGTTCGGCCCGGCTGGCGGCGCTGAGCAGCTTGGAATCGGTGAGACCATCGATATGGGTGCCGGGCGCGAGAATCACCGCGGCAGCCGTCACCGGCCCGGCCAAGGGTCCGCGTCCCGCCTCGTCGACACCGGCCAGGCGCTGGCAGTCGCGCCAGAACGCCAGCCCGATCTGCGGCGCTAGCTTAGGCACTGCAGGACCGCCTCCGCCGCCCGCTCGTTGGCGTCGCAGCGCAACTGCCTATGCATGGCCAGGAACCGTTGCCGCAGCCGCTCGCGGCCCGGCGCGTCGCGCAACTGCGCCAACAGCGCCGCGGCCAGTGACTGCGGCGTGGCGTCGTACTGGATGAACTCGGGCACGACGTCCTCGCCCGCCAGCAGATTGGGCAGCGCGAACCGGCGGGTCTTGACCAGCCGCAACAGACGGACGATCCAATAGGTGCTCGGCGCCACGCGGTAAGCCACCACCATCGGGCGCTTGAGCAGCATCGCTTCCAGCGTGGCCGTACCCGAAGCGAGCAGCACGGAGTCGGCCGCGCTCATCGCCGCGGCGGACTGGCCGCGCAGCAAGGTGGTCCGCTCGCGCACCCCGGCCGCCGCCAACGCGGCGCCGAACTCCGCCTCCAGCTCGGCCGAAACCATGGGGGCGACGAAACGCACGTCGGGCAGTTCGGCGGCGACCAAAGCCGCCGTCTGGGCGAACAGCTCGCCCAAACGCGCCACCTCGCCACGCCGGCTGCCCGGCAGGATCGCCACCACCGGCGCGTCGGGCGGCAAACCCAGCGCGGCACGCTGCCCGGCGCTATCCACCTCCAGCGGCAGGCGATCCGCCGCCGGATGCCCCACGTGCACGGCGCGCACGCCCTGCGTGTCGTAGAAATCCTTCTCGAACGGGAACAGCGTGAGCATGAGGTCGACAGCGGCGCGGATGCCCTTCACCCGCCCCTGCCGCCATGCCCATACCGAGGGGCTGACGTAATGCACGGTCTTCACCCCGGCCTCGCGCAGCCGTCGCTCCAGCCCCAGGTTGAAATCGGGTGAGTCGATGCCGATGAACACGTCCGGCGGATCGGCCAGGAAACGCTCGAGCAGCCCGCGCCGTATCCGCAGCAGTTCCGGCAGATGGCCGAGCACTTCCACCAGCCCCATCACCGACAACGACTCCAGCGGGTAGTAACTGTGGAATCCTTCCGCCAGCATGGCCGGGCCGCCGATACCCTCGAAGCGGATATCGTGCCGGCGCGCCTTCAGGGCCTGCATGAGGCCCGCGGCCAGCAGGTCGCCAGAGAGTTCTCCCGCGACGATCGCAACTCGCATGCTTTATTAGAAGGTCATGGGGCGGCGAGAGCCAGCGGTCCGCCGCCGTGGATGCAAAGCGCTAGCGGATGATGCCGCGCTCACTGGTTTCCAGGAACTTGCTGAGCAGGGCAACCTCGGGGAAGTTCGCCGCTAGATCCGCCAGTTGGGCGATAGCCTCCTCCAGTCGCAGACCCGAGCGGTAGAGGATCTTGTAGGCCTGCTTGAGGGCGCGGATCGTCTCCGGCGACTTACCGTGCCGGCGCATGCCCTCCACGTTCATCGCCTGCGGCGTGGCCAGCTGCCCGCGAACCATCACGAACGGCGGCACGTCCATGTTCACGTGGCTGCCGAACGCGGTGAAGCTGTACGCGCCCATGCGGCAGAATTGCAGCACCAGCGAGTAACCGCCGAGGATCACGAAGTCGTCGACGATCACATGGCCGGCCAGCGAGGCGTTATTGGCGAATACCGTGCTGTTGCCGACGATGCAATCGTGGGCGATGTGGCAATACGCCATGATCCAGTTGTCGTTGCCGACACGGGTTACCCCGCCGCCCTGGACCGTGCCTCGGTTGATGGTGCAGCCTTCGCGGATGAGATTGCGGTCGCCGATTTCGAGCCGAGTCGGTTCACCGCGGTACTTCTTGTCCTGCGGCGCGGCTCCGATCGACGCGAATTGATAGATGCGGTTGTCCCGACCGATGGTGGTCGGACCCTCGATGACCACATGCGGGCCGATCCAGGTACCGTCACCGATCTCGACGTCGGGACCGATAACCGTGAACGGGCCGATGCTGACATTCGCCCCGATCTTGGCGGAGGGATCGATAACGGCGCGCGAGTCAATCACGCTCACAACTCCCTCATCGCACAGCGAATCTCGCATTCGGCAACGAAATTGCCGTCAACGGTCGCCTGCGTTTCAAACATCCATACACCGCGGATAGCCCGCTTCAGCTTCGCTTCCAGCCGCAGTTGATCGCCAGGGATCACCGGGCGCTTGAAGCGGGCATTCTCCACGCCTACCAGATAGAAGATGCCATTGGGCCGGTCGCCCGCGGTCTTGAACGCCAGCAGGCCACAGGCCTGCGCCAGCGCCTCCAGGATCAGCACCCCCGGCATCACCGGATGTCCGGGAAAATGGCCGGCGAAATACGGCTCGTTCATCGTGACGTTCTTGATCCCGATGAGCAGCTCGCCCGGGACGCACTCCACCACACGGTCGATCAGAAGAAAGGGGTACCTGTGCGGTAGCAGGCTGGTAATGTCGTTGATATCCATCGTAGCGATGCGCCCTTCCACGGACTTCACGGGTCCTTTTTCAGCTGCGCCTTCACGGCGGCCAGCTCGGTTTCGAGTTCGCGTAGGCGCCGGTACATTTCATCCAAGTGATTGAACCGTACGGCCGACTTGCGCCAGGTGTGGTTGTCCACCATTTGTGTGCCGCTGGAGTAGATACCCGGCTCGGTGATACTGCGGGAGACTGCGGTCATGCCTGTGATCACCGCACCGTCCACGATGGTCAGGTGACCGGCCATCGCCACGGCGCCGCCAATGGTACAGCGTTTCCCGATCGTTGTGCTGCCGGCTATCGCGGTTGCGGCAGCGATCGCAGTATGAGCGCCGATGCGGACGTTGTGGCCGACCTGGATCTGGTTATCCAGCTTGACCCCTTCCTCCACCACGGTATCGCCCAAAGCACCGCGATCTATGCAAGTGCAAGCACCGATTTCCACGTCGTCGCCGATACGCACGCTGCCGATCTGCGGGACCTTGACCCAGCGTCCCTTGTCGTTGGCGAATCCGAAACCGTCCGCGCCGAGAACAGCGCCGGCATGGATCACCACCCGATCACCGACCACCACGCCGGTACCGATCGTGACGTTGGCGGCGATCCGACAGTCGCGGCCGATCACGGCCCCCGCCTCCACCACCGTCCCGCTGCCGACGCGCGTTCCGGCGCCGATGCGCGCGCCCGCGTGCACCGCCGCCTGCGCGTCGACCGAGACCCCCTCATCCAGCACGGCATCCGGATGCACCCAGGCGGCAGGATGAACGCCGGGCTCTACCGCTGGCGGCGGATTGAGATAGGCGGCAATGCGCGCGAACGACAAATACGGGTTGGTACTGAGCAGGGCCGCGACCGGGCAGTGCTCGGCCTCGTCGGGATGCAGGACCACCGCGGTGGCCTGTGTCGCCCCCAAGTAGCGCCGGTAGCGCGGGTTGGCGAGGAACGTAACCGCGCCGGGTCCCGCCCCCTCCAGAGTCGCCACGCGGTCAACCCGCGCGTCGGGATCGCCCCGCAGTTCCACCCCGGCCCACTGAGCCAGCTCAGCCAATCGAACGCCGGCTACATCGGCCACGTCATCGTCCCCGCTGCTATCACACGCACCGGCTTACTTACCGGCCGGCGCGCGGAATTCCTGCTTGAGGCGATCGACCACCTTGTTGGTGATGTCGATCTGCTCGCTGGCATAGATCACGCCGTCGCCCACGATCAGATCGAACTGCTCTTCCTTCGCGACTTGGTGGATAACTTCGATGATGCGCCGCTGCAACTTGGCCAACTCCTCGTTGCCGCGGATGTTGTAATCCTCACGCAGCTCGTCCTGCATGCGCCGCAGTTCGCGGGTACGCGCCAGGATGTCGCGCTCGGCGCGGGTACGGTCAGCTTCCTTCATCACCGCGGCGTCGCGGTTGAGCTTGGCCTCCAATTCCTTGATTTCCTTCTGCGCCCGCACCAACTCCTGCTGGCGGGCGGAGAATTCCTTCTCGAGCTTCTCTCGAGCAGCCTGAGCCTGCGGCGCGTCGGCCGAAACCCGGGCCGGATTGACGAATCCGATCTTCAGCTCGGCGGCGTTCGCGGCACCGGCCACGCAAAGCGCCAGCGCAAGACCGATTCGGCACAAGGTCTTCTTCAAAATAAGTCTCCGATGCGTAACTAGAAGAAAGAGCCCAGCGAGAACTGGAAGAACTCGGTCCGGTCGCCGGCCCGGTCATTTAACGGTCGGCCCAGGCTGATTGTCAACGCGCCCAGGGGCGACAGCCAGATCACGCCCACGCCGGTGGAATACCGCAGTTCACCGAAGTCGATATCCTCGTGTCGGGTATCGAAGACATTGCCACCGTCGAGGAAGGTGAACATGCGCATCGACTCGATCTCGGTGAACGGCATCGGGAAGGCCAGCTCGATATTGCCTACCACTCGCGAGTTACCGCCGATCGGGTCGTTGTTCTCGTCGCGCCGACCCAGCGAGTTGCCGCGGAAACCGCGGATGGTGTTGATACCGCCGGCGTAGAAGTTCTCGAAGAACGGCAGTTCGCCGGTATCGCCGTAGCCGTCGCCGTAGCCGACCGTGCCATTGAGGCTCAACGTCAAGTTGTCCGTCAGCGACACGTAGCGCTTGTACGTGTAGGTAAGGCGATAGAACTCGAGGTCGCTGCCGGGAACCGCCACTTCGATTCCGATCGACTGCCGGGCACCACTGCGCGCGAATATAGCGCGGTCGCGGGTATCGCGCTGCCAACTAAGGTTGAATTTGAAGTTCGTGTACTCGTCGCCGTAGCGGCCGACGAAGTCGTGAAGCCGCTGCGGCGCGTGCTCGCCGAGGTCCAAGCCCAGTCGCTCAACGGAGACACCGGCGAACACCGTGTCGTCCTCGCTGACCGGAATACCGTAGGTCGCGCCGAGGGAGAAGGTCTTGGTGTCGTACTCCGCCAGGTCCGCCTCTTCGGCGTTGGTCTCGCGGTGGCTGATCGTCAACTGGCGGCTGATACCGGACGGCGTGTGATAGCGATCGAGGTAACTCAGGCTGTATACGCGGTTCACGGAGCTGTTGTTCAACTCCAACCCCACTCTATCGCCCGATCCGAGCACGTTGTCCTGCTGCACGGATATGCTGACGATAACGCCCTGCGACTGGCCGTAACCCAAACCCGCCTGCAGGCTGCCCGACAACCGCTCGCGCACCTTGAGGTTGACGTCGACCAGGTCGGGCTCGCCCGGAACCTGCGGCGTCTCGATCGCGACGTCGTCGAAGAAACCGAGACGCTGCAGCCGCTGGCGCGAACGCTGTACCGCCGCGGTCGACAGCGCCGCTCCCTCCAGCTGCCGCATCTCGCGCCGGATGACCTCGTCCGCCGTGCGCTCGTTGCCGTGGATGTTGATTCGCCGCACGTACACCCGCTTACCCGGGTCGACGTAATAAGTAAGTGCAACCTTATTATTGGCGTCGTCCAGCTCGGGCACGGCGTTGACGTTGGCGAAGGCATAGCCTTCCTCGCCAAGGCGCTCGCGGATGCGGCGCACCGACTCGGTGACGCGCTCGCGCGAATATAGCTCGCCGGGCGCGGTGACGATGAGCTTGCGCAGCTCCCCCTCCGGCAAGATCAGATCGCCGGCCAGCTTGAACTGGTCGATCCGATATTGTTCACCCTCAGCCAGGTTGACCGTGATGTAGATACCACGGCGGTCGGGGCTCACCGACACCTGGGTGGAGGTGACGCTGAAATTGATGTAACCCTGGTCCTGGTAGAACGAACGCAGCCGTTCCAGGTCCGCCGCCAGCTTCTCGCGGGCGTACTCGTCGCGATCGGAGAACAAGTGGTACCAGCTGCGCGGCCCGAGCTCGAACACATCCCTCAGATCGCTGTCCGAGAAACGCTGGTTGCCGACGAAATGGATGTCGATGATCTTGGCCGGCTCGCTTTCCTTGATGTCGATCCGCATCGCCACGCGGTTGCGCGGCAGCGGCGATACCGTGCTCTCGATCTTGGTATCGTACTGGCCGCGGCTTTGATAGATGTTCCGTAATTCGCGTTCGACGTCGTTGAGCAGAAAGCGATTGAATACCCGCCCTTCGGCCAGGCCGATGCCCTCCAGCGCCTTGGTCAGGTCCTCGGTGGAGATGGAGTCGTTGCCGACCAGGTCGATCTTGCCGATGGACGGTCGCTCGACCACCTCGACGACCAGCGCATCGCCGTCGCGATTGAGCGCGACGTCCTGGAAGAAGCCGGTGCGATAGAGGGCGCGGATAGCCTCCGCCACGCGATCGGCATCGATACTTTCACCCACCCGGATCGGCAGGTAGTTCAGCACGGTGCCCACCGGAACGCGCTGCAGGCCCTCGACCCTGATGTCTTCTACCTTGAAGTCTTCCGCGGCGTGCGCCCGCGACAGCGCGAGCGCCAACACCAGGGAGGGGAGCATTATTCGCATTATCGGCCCCGCCGAACCCGCTTCACTGCACCAGCAAGCGAGTAATGTCGTTGTAGAAAGCCACGGACATCAGTAGCAATAGCATCGCCACGCCGATCTGCTGACCGATGTACTGAGCCCGCTCGGACAACGGCCTGCCTCGAACAGCCTCGAGCGCGTAATAGAACAGGTGACCACCATCCAGCACCGGCACCGGCAGCAGGTTGAGCACCGCCAGGCTGACACTGACGATGGCCAGGAACTTGACGAAGTAATTCAGGCCGAGATCGACCGACTGCCCGGCGATCTGCGCGATGTTGAGCGGCCCGCTGAGGTTCTTGATCGAGGCGTCGCCGACCAGCATTTTATACAAAACCTTCAGCGTCAGACTGCTCGCCAGCCAGGTTTCCTCGACTGCCCGCGGCAACGCGCTGAGCGCGTCGTAGCGCACCTCGCGGAAAATCGAAGGTTCCACGCCCAACTGACCGATTTTCCTCCCCTGAACCTCGGCGCTGCCCAAGGTCGCACGGAGTTCGCGCTCGCCGAGCGGGCCCTTGGTCGACAGCACCACGGTCTGGTCCGGACGCGCCGACAGATACTCCGCCATCGCCTTCCAACCGTCCATCGGCTGGCCGTCGATCGCGACGATGCGCTCGCCTACCACCAAGCCGGCCCGATCCGCGGCGGAACCCTCGCGCACCCCGGCCACGACCGGCGGGATGTCGGGGAACAGCATCCGTAGCCCGACCACCTTCATGAAATCCTGCTCGTCACCGAGCGCGCGGATGCCGGACAGATCCAACTGCCGGACGGCGCTCTCGCCGCTCGCCGTCTGGACCTGCACCGCTACCTGTTCGCGATCGACACCGGCGTCCAGCAGCACCAGCAGCAGCTGATCCCAGCTCTTGACCTCTTCGCCGGCGACCGCCAGCACCTCGTCGCCGCGCTCGAAACCCGCAGCGGCGGCGGGCGAATCCGGCAACGGCTCGCCGAGGTAAGCGCGCAACTCCTGAGTGCCGGAAACGAACACGAACCAATAGGCCAGCACGGCGAACAGCAGGTTGAACACCGGCCCCGCCGCGACGATAGCGGTGCGCACCCCCAGCCGCTGCCGGTTGAAGGCGCGATGCGCCTCCTCGGGCGCCACCGGTCCTTCGCGCTCGTCGAGCATCTTCACGTAACCGCCTAACGGAATGGCGGAAATCGCATACTCGGTGTTGTCCGGCCCGCGCCGCCATATGACCAGCGGCTTGCCGAAGCCGATCGAGTAGCGAAGCACCTTCACGCCGAGCCGACGCGCAACCCAGTAGTGGCCGAACTCGTGAAACGCCACCAGCACGCCGATGGCGATGATGAAACCGAAGATGTTCTGCAGGATGCTCACGATGGTTATGCAGCCAATTCCACGATTGCCCTGGCGGCGCGAGCGCGTGCCCAATCGTCGGCGGCCAACACGTCGGCGAGTTCGCGCACCGGTCGAACGTCCGCGGCCTCGAGCGTGGCGCCAACCACGCGCGCGATGTCGGTGAAACGAATCCGCCGCTCGAGGAAGGCCGCTACCGCCACCTCGTTGGCCGCGTTGAGCACGGCGCAGGCGTTGCCGCCCTGCGCCAATGCATCATATGCGAGCTGCAGGCACGGATAGCGCCGCATATCCGGTGCCTCGAAGTCCAGCCGCGCGATGGCGAACAGATCGAGCGAGCCCACTCCGGAATCAATGCGCTCGGGCCAGGCCAACGCGTGCGCGATCGGCGTGCGCATGTCCGGGTTGCCCAGCTGCGCCAGCACCGAGCCGTCGACGTACTCGACCAGCGAGTGGATGATGCTCTGCGGGTGCAGCACCACCTGCACCCGCTCCGGCGGCGCGGAGAACAGCAGGCAGGCCTCGATCAGCTCCAAGCCCTTGTTCATCATGGATGCCGAGTCCACGGAGATCTTGCGTCCCATGGACCAATTGGGGTGCTTGCAGGCCTGCTCGGGGCTCATCAGCGGCAGCTGCTCGAGCGGCGTGGTTCGGAACGGCCCGCCCGAGGCGGTGAGCAGGATGCGCCTAACCCCGGAACGATCCAGCCCGCGCGCACTGAAATCGCCCGGCAGGCATTGGAAGATGGCATTGTGCTCGCTGTCGATCGGCATCAGCAGCGCGTCGTGCCGCTTCACCGCCTCCATGAACAGCGCGCCGGCCATCACCAGCACTTCCTTGTTGGCCAGCAGGATGCGCTTGCCGCGCTCGGCGGCCGCCAGTGTCGGGCTCAGTCCGGCGGCGCCGACGATGCCGGCGACCACGGTATCGGCCTCATCGAGCGCGGCGAGTTCGGTGACCGCCGCCTCCCCCGCCAATACCTCGGTGGCAACGCCTTCGGCCTTCAGCCGGTCGCGCAGCTGCGCCGCCGCCGCCGCGTCCACCATCGCCGCGTAGCGCGGCCGAAACTGCGCACACTGCTCGGCAAGCCGGTCGACATTGCGATGCGCGGCCAGCGCCAGCACCCGATAGCGATCGGGATGGCGGGCCGCGACGTCGAGCGTGCTCATGCCAATGGAGCCGGTCGACCCCAGCACCACCAAGTGGGTCAAAGCGTCAGTCGCCACCATATGAATCCCATCGCGAAAATCGGGGCCGCCGCCAGCAAGGCGTCGACGCGGTCGAGCACGCCACCGTGGCCAGGCAGAAGATTGCCGCTGTCCTTGGCGCCATGCTGGCGCTTGATCATGCTCTCGAACAGATCGCCGGCAACGGAGAAAAGAACGGTCAGCACCACCAGCGGCAACATGACATGCAGCGGGACACCCGCCGGTGCAAGCCAAAGCTGCAACCCGGCGCTCACCACGAGCGCCAACGCCACGCCACCGAACACACCCTCCCAGGTCTTGCCCGGGCTGACGTTGACCGCCAGCTTACGCCGGCCGAATGCGCGTCCGGCGAAGTATGCGCCGGTATCGGCACCCCACACAGTGAACAGGAGCAAGGTCAGCAGCGCCGGACCGCCGAAGCCGTGGAGATAGACCAGCGCGAACCAGGCGAAGAGCAGTACCACATAACTCAGTAGACAACCGCTGACCGCGCCCTGCACCGGCAGCGTCTGCGGGTCGCGGTTGTACTTCAACAGCCGCCGCAAGGCGACCAGCCACCAGAGAGAGGCCAAAATGAACACTGGCATGGGCGACAAGCGCAGCTGATAGAAGCCCCATGCCGCCCCTAACAGAACGACCAGACCCAGCGTGTAAACGATCTGCGCCCGCGCGCTCCGGCAGCCGACCAACCTGGCCCATTCCAAGCCGCCGAGCACGCACATCAGACCGAATAGGATCGCCACGCCGCCGGTTGGCAGCCACCAGATCAACGCCAACAGGCTGGGCACGAGGACCAGCGCCGTAATCACCCGCCACTTAAGCACGGTCCAACTGCTCCGCCTGCTCTGGAGTTCGGCCGAAACGACGCTGCCTCTGCGCGAAGTCCAGGAAGGCCTCGGCGAGATGGGGTTCGCGGAAGTCCGGCCAAAGCACCTCGGTGAAGTGAAGTTCGGTGTAGGCGAGCTGCCAGAGCAGGAAGTTGCTGATGCGGCGCTCGCCGCCGGTGCGTATGAACAGATCCGGTTCGGGCAGCCCGCCGGTGGCGAGGCAGCCATCCAGCCGCTCGGGCGTAATGTCCTCCGGCCGCAGCGTGCCGCGCCGCACCTCTTCGGCGAGCCGGCGCGCGGCCTGGGTAACGTCCCAACGGCCGCCGTAGCTGGCGGCGATAACCAGATTCAAACCGGTGTTTTCAGCCGTGCGCGCCTCGGCTTCGGCGATCAGCCCCTGCAGACGCGCGGAAAAGCGCTCGCGCTCGCCGATCAGCCGCAACCGAATATTGTTTCGGTGCAGGCGCTCGACCTCGCGCTGCAGCGTGCGCAGGAACAGTTCCATCAGCAGCGACACTTCGGAACTCGGACGCTGCCAATTCTCGGTACTGAACGCGAACAGGGTAAGCGCCTTGACGCCGGCGCGGGCGCAGCCTTCGACCGCCGCCCGCACCGAGGCGACGCCAGCCTTATGGCCAGCCGCGCGCGGCAGGCCGCGCGCCTTGGCCCAACGGCCGTTGCCGTCCATGACGATGGCGACGTGCTTGGGCACGACAGGGTTCGTGTCCGACCAGAGCCGGGTGTCAGATTGATCGGCGCTCATCGCAGCCTCAGCCGATGCCGGCCCAGCCGGACGTAGAACACACGCGTTCCCGAGGGGCGCTCGCTGACAATACCGGCTTCGGGTGCTGGAGACTAGATCTCCAGCATCTCCTTTTCCTTGGCCTCGAGCAGGGCATCCACGTCCTTGATGTATTTATCGGTGAGTTTCTGAATCTCGTCCTCGCCGCGACGCGAGTCGTCTTCGGAAACGACCTTTTCCTTGACCAGATCCTTGATGTGCGCGTTGGCGTCGCGCCGAATGTTGCGGATCGCGATCTTGGCCTGCTCGCCCTCGTTGCGCACCACCTTGATGAGGTCGCGGCGGCGCTCCTCGGTCAGCGGCGGCAGCGGCACGCGGATCACGGTACCGCTGGTGGCGGGATTCAAGCCCAGGTCGGAAGTCATCAGGGCCTTTTCGATGACCGACACCATGTTCTTTTCCCACGGCGTCACGGTCAAGGTACGGGCGTCGGCGACGGCGACGGTACCGACGTGGCTGAGCGGCACCTGATTGCCGTAGTACTCCACGGTAACGTGGTCCAGCAGGCTGGTGTGCGCGCGGCCGGTGCGGATCTTGCCCAGTTCGAGCTTGAGATTGTCGACGCTCTTCGCCATGCGGGCAGCGGCGTCTTTCTTGATGTCGTTGATCACGGCTGTCACCTCTCCACAACGGTGCCGATATTCTTGCCGCAGACCGCGTCCAACAGCGAACCGGGGCGAGTCACGTCGAACACCATGATGGGCATTCCTTGATCCCGGCACAGCACGATGGCGGTCGCATCCATCACATCCAGCTTGCGCGTCAGCACCTCGTCATAGGTCAGGCGCTGATACCGCTCCGCCGTCGGATCCTTCTTCGGATCCGCCGAATAGACGCCGTCGACCTTGGTCGCCTTGAGCATGATGTCGGCGTCGACCTCGATCGCCCGCAGGCTCGCCGCGGAGTCGGTGGTGAAGAAGGGGTTGCCGGTACCGGCGGCGAACACCACCACCCGCCCCTTCTCCAGATGCCGGATCGCCCGGCGCCGGATGTAGTCCTCGCAGACCTGGTTGATCTTGATCGCGGACATCACCCGGGTATAGACACCGTCGCGCTCCAGGGCATCCTGCAACGCAAGCGAGTTGATCACGGTGGCGAGCATGCCCATGTGGTCGCCCGTCACCCGGTCCATACCCTTGGCGGCGAGGCCGGCGCCGCGGAAAATGTTGCCGCCGCCGACCACCAGCGCCACCTGGACCTTGAGTTCGATCAGCTGCTTGATTTCCATTGCCAAGCGGCTGATGACGGGGGGCGAAATTCCGTAGTCCTCGTCTCCCATCAAGGCCTCACCACTGAGCTTGAGCAGGATCCGCTTGTATACCGGCTTGTCCATTTTCGCCCCCCGACCGTGTTGGCTGACGATGAATTACGGCTCGAATCAGGCTTGCGTGCCGCGCACCGTGGCCATCACTTCGTCGGCGAAGTTCTCCTGCTTCTTCTCGATGCCCTCGCCCACCTCGAAGCGCGCGAAGCGGGTCACCGTGGCGCCGTTCGCCTTCAGCAGCTTGCCGACCGTCTGATCGGGGTCCTTAACGAACGGCTGGCCGACCAGGGTAATCTCGGACAGGAACTTCTGCACGCGGCCCTGCACCATCTTCTCGATGATCTCGCGCGGCTTGCCGCTGCCCTCGGCCTGGGCGATGAGAATTTCCTTCTCCTTGGCGACGGTTTCGGCCGGCACATCGGCCTCGCTGACGCAAACCGGACGGCTCGCGGCGACATGCATCGCGACGTCCTTGCCCAGTTCCTCGTTGCCGCCTTCCATCTCCACCATCACACCGATGCGGGTGCCGTGCAGATAGCTGCTGACGGTGCCGTTGCTGGACTCGAAGCGAACGAAGCGGCGAACCTGGATGTTCTCGCCGATCTTGGCGACCAGCTCCTGGCGCACCTGGTTGACGGTCTTGTCACCGTCGAGCGGCAGCTCGGCCAGGGCTTCCACCGAAGCCGGATTGGCGGTCAGCACCAGGCGACCGACGGCCTGGGCGAAGTTGCGGAAGTCATCGCCGTTGGAAACGAAGTCGGTCTCGCAGTTGACCTCGACCATGGCGCCGCTGCGGCGATCGTCGGACAGCGCGACGACCATCGTGCCCTCGGCCGCCACGCGACCGGCCTTCTTGTCGGCCTTGGCAAGACCGCGCTTGCGCATCAGCTCGATGGCGGCTTCGATGTCGCCATTGCTTTCGACCAGCGCGTTCTTGCACTCCATCATGCCGGAGCCGGTACGCTCCCGCAGTTCCTTAACCAGCGCCGCAGTAATCTCGGCCATGTCGCTACCTCATGAAATCCGTGTGCAAATCACTCGCGGGAGAGCGCGCCCAAGCCGCTCTCCCGCACTCGGTAAGAGAAACCGGCTTACTCGCCGGCCTCTCCCGCACCCTGCTCCTCGGTCGCCTCGGCGCCGCGGCGGCCGCGCGGAGCCTTGCGGCCGGCAGCCTCTTCGCGCACTTCCACGAACTCGTCACGACCGCCGGCGGACTGCGCCAGCACGGTGCGCGCATCGGCCAGGGCGTCGGCGACGCCTTCCAGATACAGCTGCACGGCGCGGATGGCGTCGTCGTTACCCGGGATGACGTAGTCCACGCCCTCGGGAGAGTTATTGGTGTCGACGATGCCCACCACCGGGATACCCAGCTTGCGGGCTTCCTGAATCGCGATCTTCTCGTGACCGACGTCGATCACGAACATGGCGTCGGGCAGACGCTCCATGTTCTTGATGCCGGCGAGCGAGCGGTTGAGCTTCTCCATCTCGCGGGTCAGCATCAGGCCTTCCTTCTTGGAAAGGCGGTTGAAGGTGCCGTCGGCCTGCTGCGCCTCGAGCTCCTTGAGACGGCGAATGGACTGCTTGACCGTGCGGAAGTTGGTGAGCATGCCGCCCAGCCAGCGATGGTTCACGTACGGCATACCGCAGCGCTGCGCGGCGGCGGTCACGGCCTCGCGGGCGGCGCGCTTGGTGCCGACGAAAAGCACGGTGCCGCCGTTGGCAACGAGCTTACCCATGAAGTTCAGGGCGTCGTTGTACAGCGGGACGGTCTTTTCGAGGTTGATGATGTGGATCTTGTTGCGCTCCCCGAAGATGTAGGGAGCCATCTTGGGGTTCCAGTAGCGGGTCTGATGTCCGAAATGGACGCCAGCCTCCAGCATCTGCCGCATGGAGATGTTGGCCATGAGTCACTCCTTTTGAGGGTTAGGGCCTCCATGCACCCCAAGCGGCAACCCTTCTTGCAAGGGCACCCGGCCGCCTGTGTCGGTGCATGTGTGGATTTGCCGCCGCGGCGGCCGTTACGCCTCGGAGCGGTTTGCCTCCGAGGCGGGCGCTTTATACCATACTCGGGTCCCACCGACAATTTGGCGGAGCCCCGCGCCACCGCTGCTGCCGGCCGTCCCGCTCTGCCAAGGTTCATGCATGGCCGTTACCATCAAGACCCCCGCCGAGATCGAAAAAATGCGAGTTGCCGGCCGCTTGGCCGCGCAGGTGCTACGGATGATCCGGCCGCACGTTCGACCAGGCGTCACCACGGCCGAACTCGACCGCCTCTGTCACGACTACATCGTGAATGAGTTGGGTGCGATCCCCGCCCCGCTCAACTATCGGGGTTTCCCTAAGTCGATTTGCACCTCGATCAATCACGTGGTCTGCCATGGCATTCCTGACGACACCACGCTCAAGGACGGCGACATCGTCAACATCGACGTCACCGTGATCAAGGACGGCTACCACGGCGACACCAGCGCGATGTTCTATGTCGGCGAGCCCACGCCGCTGGGCCGCCGTCTGTCCGAGGTGGCGCACCAGTGCATGCGCATCGGCATAGAGATGGTGCGTCCCGGGGTGCGGCTGGGCGACATCGGCCATGCCATCCAGACTCATGCCGAGCGTAACGGCTTCTCGGTGGTGCGCGAGTACTGCGGCCACGGCATAGGCCGGGTGTTTCATGAGGATCCCCAAGTGCTGCACTATGGCCGGCCAGGAACCGGCATGGCGCTGCGCGAGGGAATGACGATCACGATAGAGCCGATGCTCAATGCCGGGCGGCACGAAACATGCACACTTGGCGACGGCTGGACCGTGATCACCAAGGACCACAGCCTGTCCGCGCAGTGGGAACACACCATTCTGGTCACGGCCGGCGGCTTCGAAGTCTTGACCCTCGCCCCCGGCGAGACAATGTGAGTAACAGATGAACGAGCGGACTGCGGCGCAAGAGGATTTCGAGCTGTTCGATGCTGGCCGATTCGATGCCGAGATCGACGCCGGAAGCCCTCCCCTCCCCCTGTTCCGGGCGGCGCTCCGACACGGCGACCAAGTACTCAAGGAACGTTTCGCGCGCGGCGTGTCGTCGGCGCAGCTGGTTCCGGCGCGGGCGGCGCTGGTCGATCAACTGCTCACGCGCGCCTGGCGCCGCCTGTCCGACCTGCCCGAAACGCATGCGGCACTGGTGGCCGTGGGTGGCTACGGCCGCGGCGAACTGCATCCGGGCTCCGACGTCGACCTGATGGTGCTGCTGGACGACTCGCAGCAGGAGGCGCTGCGGCCGCGCATCGAGCGTTTCCTGGCCTGTCTGTGGGACATCGGCCTCGAGGTCGGTCATTCCGTGCGGACGCTCGCGGATTGCGCGCGTGAGTCGCAAGCGGACATCACCGTCGTCACCAATCTGATGGAGTCGCGGCTGCTGCTGGGCTCCGAGTCCTTGTACCAAGCGATGCGCGCCGCTACCGGCCCGTCCGCGGTCTGGCCCAGCCGGGCCTTCTTCGAGGCGAAGTGGCACGAGCAGCAGGCGCGCCATCTCAAGTACCACGAATCCGCCTACAACCTGGAGCCCAACATCAAAGAGGGCCCGGGCGGGCTACGCGATATCCACATGGTGGGTTGGGTCGCGAAACGGCATTTCGGCGCGACTACGCTGCACGACCTAGTGCTGCACCAGTTTCTCACCGAGGACGAGCACCGCGACCTGATCGAGGGCCAGACCTTCCTCTGGGACGTGCGCTTCGCGCTGCACGCCCTCACCAAGCGGCGCGAAGACCGGCTGCTGTTCGACTACCAGACCACGCTGGCCAAGCAGTTCGGCTACCAGGACCAGCCGCACGCGCTGGCGGTCGAGCAGTTCATGCAGCGCTACTACCGCACGGTCATGGAACTGTCGCGGCTCAACGAGATGCTGCTGCAGCACTTCCAGGAGGCGATCCTCTACGCCAACCAGGACGAGTCGCCGGTGCTGCTGAACAAGCGCTTCCAGATCCGCCGCGGCTTCATCGAGGTCACCCACCGCAACGTCTTCAAGCGCTACCCGTTCGCGCTGCTGGAAGTGTTCCTGCTGATGCAGCAGCACCCCGAGCTCAAGGGCGTGCGCGCATCCACGATCCGCCTGATCCGCGAGTTTCGGCATCTGATCGATGACGACTTCCGCGCCGACCTGCGCGCCCGCAGCCTGTTCGTCGAGATCCTGCGCCAGCCGCAGGGCATCACCCACGAGCTGCGGCGCATGCACCGCTACGGCGTGCTCGGCCGCTACCTACCGGCATTCGGCGCGATCACCGGGCGCATGCAGTACGACCTGTTCCACGCCTACACCGTCGATCAGCACACCCTGTTCGTGGTGCGCAATCTGCGCCGCCTGGCGTTGGCCAAGCACGCCCATGAGTTTCCATTGTGCAGCACGATCCTGAGCAGGCTGCCCAAGCCGGAGCTGCTGTACATCGCCGGCCTGTTCCACGACATCGCCAAGGGCCGCGGCGGCGATCACTCCGAGCTCGGCGCCGAGGACGCGCGCGAGTTCTGCCAAAGCCACGGTTTCGGCGCCTATGACACGCGGCTGGTGGCCTGGCTGGTGCAGAACCACCTGCTGATGTCCATGACCGCGCAACGCAAGGACATCAGCGACCCGGCGGTAATCAATGCCTTCGCCCAGCAGGTGGGCGACCTGATCCATCTCGATTACCTCTACCTGCTGACCGTGGCCGACATCCGCGCCACCAACCCCACGCTGTGGAACTCCTGGCGCGAGTCGCTGCTGGCGGAACTGTACGCGCTCACCAAGCGCGCGCTGCGGCGCGGCCTAGGCAACCCGATCGAGAAGGACGACCTGATCCGCGAGACCCAGACGCTGGCGCGCCGCCTCCTCAGCAGCAAGGGGCTGCACCATATGACCGTGCGCAAGATCTGGCGCGCCTTCGGCGACGACTACTTCCTGCGCTACTCGGCCGACGAAATCGCCTGGCATACGGAGGCCATCGCTCATGCCAGGCCGGAGGATCTGCCGCTGGTGCTGGTGAACCCGCTGAGCCCGCGCGGTGGCAGCGACGTGTTCGTCTACGTGCCGGATCAGGACCACACCTTCGCCCTGACCGTGTCCTGCCTTGACCAGCTCGGGCTGAACATCCACGACGCCCGCATCACCGGCACCGAGGACGGCTTCACCCTGGACAGTTACCTGGTACTGGAGGACAACGGCGAACCGGTCACCGAAGCCTTCCGCGTCGAGGAAATCATCGGCCGGCTGCGGCAGGTGCTGCACCACATCGACCAACTGCCGCCGCCGCCGAAACGCGCCTTGCCGCGCCGGTTGCGTCATTTCAACACCGCCACGCAGATCAACTTCAGCCTGGACGCGCGCAACAACCGCACCGTGCTCGAGCTGATCACCGCCGACCGGCCGGGCCTGCTGGCGCGCGTCGGCTATGCGTTCACGCAGTGCGGCGTGCGCCTGAAGAACGCCAAGATCGCGACCATCGGCGAGCGCGCCGAGGACGTGTTCTTCATCACCGACGTCAACAACCAGCCGCTCGACGAGGTGGTCGAGCAACGCCTGCGTCAGGAGCTGGAGAGCATGCTGCGAGAGGGGCAGACTCCGTCCATCGCGGGCCACGCCTAGCTCATTTTTCCCTATACTGTCGCGCCACGATGGTTGGTGAGCGAACGGCGATGAATCCGGATCTAGAGCGACTGCAGCCCTATCCTTTCGAACGACTGGCCGCCTTGACCAAGGGCGCGCAGCCGCCGGCCGCGCTTGCCCACGTCAGCCTAGCCATCGGCGAGCCGCGCCACCCTACGCCGCATTTCGTCACTGAAGCGCTTATCTCGCATGCGCACGGGCTGGCCAGCTACCCGAATACCAAGGGCGGGCTGGAACTGCGGAGCAGCATCTGCGCTTGGCTGTCACGCCGGTTCAAGGTCGCCCCGCAACTGCTCGATCCGGAGCGCAACGTCCTGCCGGTCGCGGGCACCCGCGAGGCGCTGTTCGCCATCGCCCAGGCGTGCATCGACCGCGCCGACACGCCCCTGGTGCTGACTCCCAACCCGTTCTATCAGATCTACGAGGGCGCGGCGCTGCTCGCCGGCGCCCAGCCGTATTTTCTCAACCTCAGCCGCGACCACGGCTATCTGCCGGATTTCGACGCCGTACCCGCCGAGGTGTGGCGCCGCTGCCAGCTGGTCTACATCTGCAGTCCGGGTAATCCCACCGGCGCGGTGCTACCGCTGGAACAGCTGACCAAGCTGATCGAGCTGGCCGACCGCCACGACTTCATCATCGCCTCGGACGAGTGCTATTCCGAGATCTACCAGGACGAAGCGAACCCGCCGCCGGGCCTGCTGCAGGCCTGCGCCGCGATCGGCCGCGACGACTTCGCCCGCTGCCTGGTGTTCCACAGCCTGTCCAAGCGCTCCAACTGCCCGGGCCTGCGCTCCGGCTTCGTCGCCGGCGATGCCCGCATCCTCGAGCGCTTCCTGCTGTACCGCACGTACCAGGGCTGCGCCCTGCCGCTGCAAGTGCAGGCCGCTAGCGTCCCCGCCTGGCGCGACGAGGAGCACGTGGTCGCCAACCGGGCGCTGTACCGGCAGAAATTCGCGGAGTTCGTCGAGATCCTCTCGCCCGTGCTGCCGCTGCAGGTGCCACCGGCCGGCTTCTACCTGTGGCCGCGCCTGCCGATCAGCGACACCGAATTCGCCCGCCGCCTGTTCGCCGAGGAGCACGTGACCGTGCTGCCCGGCAGTTTTCTGTCCCGTGACGCGCACGGCACCAACCCGGGCCGCGATCATGCCCGCGTCGCCCTGGTCGCCACGCCGGAAGAGTGCCGCGAAGCCGCGCAGCGGCTGCGCCGATTCATCGAACGTCTTTAAGTCAACAAGGAGATCCCATGCAGGACCTTCAGTCGGTCATCGAGTCCGCCTTCGAGCGCCGCGTCGACATCAACCCCCAGAGCGCCGAGCCTGAAGTGCGTCGGGCCGTGGACGAAGCGCTGCGGCTGCTCGATGCCGGCGAGGTTCGCGTCGCCGAGAAGCGCGACGGCGAATGGCAAGTGAATCAGTGGCTGAAGAAGGCCGTGCTGCTCTCCTTCCGCCTTAACGACAACACGGTCATGCCGGGCGGCTGCACCAATTATTACGACAAGGTGCCCACCAAGTACGGCAGCCACGACGAAGCCGCGTTCAAGGCCGGCGGCGTGCGCGTGGTACCACCCGCGGTGGTGCGCCGTGGCGCCTACATTGCCCCGGGCGCGGTGCTGATGCCCTCCTACGTCAACATCGGCGCCTACGTCGGTCCCGGCACCATGGTCGACACCTGGGCCACGGTCGGTTCCTGCGCGCAGATCGGCGCCAACGTGCACCTGTCGGGCGGCGTGGGCATCGGTGGCGTGCTCGAGCCGCTGCAGGCCAACCCGGTCGTGATCGAGGACAACTGCTTCATCGGCGCCCGCTCGGAAATCGTCGAGGGCGTGATCGTCGAGGAAGGCGCGGTCATCTCCATGGGCGTGTACATCGGTCAGAGCACCAAGATCTACAACCGCGAGACCGGCGAAATCAGCTACGGCCGCGTGCCGGCCGGCGCGGTGGTCGTGCCCGGCAGCCTGCCGGCCGCCGACGGCTCGCACAGCCTGTACTGCGCCGTGATCATCAAGCAGGTCGACGCCAAGACCCGCGCCAAGGTCGGTATCAACGAACTGCTGCGCGCATGATCACCGTCTACGGCATCAAGAACTGCGACACCGTAAAGAAGGCCCGCGCCTGGCTCACGGCGCAGGGCGTGGAGCACCGCTTCCACGACCTGCGCCAGGACGGGCTGGACGCGGCCAAGCTCGGCACGTGGGCGGCCGCGGTCGGCTGGGAGCGGCTGCTCAACAAGAGCGGCACGACCTTCCGCAAGCTGCCGCCGGAGCGCAAGGAAGGCCTGGACGAGGCCTCGGCGCTGGCCTTGATGCTGGAGCAATCGACGTTGATTCGCCGTCCCGTGGTCGAAGCCGGCGCGCAGCTGCTGGTCGGCTTCAAGGAAGCGGAATTCCAGGCCCTGGCCGAGGTGGTCGCGTGAGCACCACCCTGGAACTGGCGAAAGACCTGATCCGGCTGCCGTCGGTCACGCCGGAGGACGCCGACTGCCAGGCACTGCTGGCGCGGCGCCTGCAAGCCATCGGCTTCCGCTGCGAGAGCATGCGCTTCGGCGAAGTGACCAATCTGTGGGCGCGGCGCGGCGAGCAAGGCCCTCTGTTGGTATTCGCAGGCCACACCGACGTCGTGCCCACCGGACCGCTGGAAGCGTGGAGTTCGCACCCGTTCCAGCCCGAGGTTCGCGACGGCAAGCTCTACGGCCGCGGCGCCGCCGACATGAAGGGTTCCATCGCCGCCTTCGTCACCGCCTGCGAGCGTTTCGTCGCCGACCACCCGGCTCACGCCGGCTCGATCGGCCTGCTGATCACCAGCGACGAGGAAGGCCCGGCGGTGAACGGCACGGTCAAGGTGGTGGAGACGCTGCTGGCGCGCGGCGAACGGATCGACCTGTGCATCGTCGGCGAGCCCTCCAGCCAGGACCGTTGCGGCGACATCGTCAAGATCGGCCGCCGCGGTTCGCTCAACGGCTACTTGACCGTGCTCGGCGAGCAGGGTCACGTCGCCTATCCGCACCTGGCGCGCAACCCGCTGCACGAGTTCGCGCCGGCGCTGCTGGAGCTGACGCGCGAGGTCTGGGACCAGGGCAACGCCGACTTCCCGCCGACCACGTTCCAGATTTCCAACATCAAGGCCGGCACCGGCGCGACCAACGTGATCCCCGGCGAGTTGGAAGTGATGCTGAACTTCCGCTTCTCCACCGAAGTCACCGCGGAACAGTTGCAGCAACGGCTGGAGGCGATCCTCGCCAAGCACGGCGTGCGCTACCGGATCGAGTGGCAGGTATCGGCGCAGCCGTTCCTGACCGGCCGTGGCACGCTGATCGAGGCGATCAGCGCGGCGATCGAGGCGGAGACTGGCAACCCGACCGAGTTGTCCACCAGCGGCGGCACCTCGGACGGCCGCTTCATCGCTCCAACCGGGGCGCAGGTGGTGGAACTGGGCCCGGTGAATCGCACCATCCACAAGGTGGACGAGCACGTGGCGGTGGCCGATCTCGACATCCTGTCGCGGATCTACGAGCGGACGCTGGTACGGCTACTGGCCGTCTGAGCGGCGCGTCGATCAGGCGGTATCGAAGATGGCGCGCTCGGCGCCGAGCATGAGGCGAGGGTAATCCCCTCGCCTGTTTCGTCTTGGCGGGCTTACTTCAGGCCCAGCACATCCTGCATGTCGAACAGGCCGGACTTGCGCTCCATCGCCCAGTTGGCGGCGCGCACGGCGCCGTTGGCGAAGGTCATGCGGCTCGACGCCTTATGGGTGATCTCCAGGCGCTCGCCGATGCCGGCGAACAGCACCGTGTGATCGCCCACCACGTCGCCGGCGCGCACGGTGGCGAAGCCGATGGTCTTACGGTCGCGCTCGCCGGTGTAGCCCTCGCGGCCGTACACCGCGCACTCCTTGAGATTACGGCCGAGCGCGCGCGCCGCGGCTTCGCCCATCGCCAGCGCGGTGCCGGACGGTGCGTCCACCTTGTGCCGGTGGTGCGCTTCGATGATCTCCACGTCGACCTCGTCGCCCAGCACCTTGGCCGCCAGCTCGATGAGCTTCAGCGACAGGGTCACACCGACACTGAAGTTCGGCGCCGCCACCATGGCGACGTCGCGCGCGGCCTGCTCCAGCACTAGGCGCTGATCGCTGCTCAGGCCGGTGGTGCCGATCACCATCCGCACGCCGGCGCGGCGGCAGATGTCGATATGCTGCAGCGTCGCCATGGGCGTGGTGAAGTCGATCACCACATCAACGCCGCGGGCCAGCACCGCGCCGAGATCGTCCATCAACGGCACGCCCAGCGCCTCCCGCCCCACCAGCGCACCGGCATCGGTGCCCAGCAGCGCGTGGCCGGAGCGCTCGACAGCGCCCGCCAGCGTCGCCTGCGGATCGGCCAGTACCGCCTCGATGAGATTGCGGCCCATGCGGCCGGCCGCGCCGGTAATCGCGATACGCGTCATCTGCTGCCCTTTCTCTTGTCAGACTTTCAGAACTTGAGATCGTCGAAGAAACGCTTCACGCCGTCCAGCCAGGAGCTGCTCTGCGGGTTGTGCTTCTCGCCGCCCGCCGCCAGCGTCTCGCCGAACTTCTCCAGCAACTCCTTCTGCTCGCGCGTCAGGTTCACCGGCGTCTCCACCACCACCCGGCACAGCAGATCGCCGGGCGCGCCGCCGCGCACCGGAGTCACGCCCTTGCCGCGAATGCGGAATACCTTGCCGGTCTGAGTGCCGGCGGGCACTTGAATATTGCCCCGTCCGTCCAGGGTCGGCACTTCCAGTTCGCCGCCGAGCGCCGCCAGCACGATGCTGATCGGCACCTCGCAGCGCAGGTCGTTGCCCTCGCGGCCGAAGATCGGATGCGGTTTGACCGCGATCTGCACGTACAGGTCGCCGGGCGGTCCACCGTTCTCGCCGGGCTCGCCCTCGCCGCTCAGGCGGATGCGGTCGCCGCTGTCGACGCCGGCCGGCACCTTCACCGACAGCGTCTTGCGCTCCTCGACCCGACCCCGGCCATGGCAGGTCGGACACGGGTCGGTGATGATCGCGCCGGTGCCACGGCAGCGCGGGCAGGTCTGTTGGATGGAGAAGAAGCCCTGCTGAATACGCACATCGCCGTGGCCATGGCAGGTGGGGCAGGTCTCGGGCTTGGCGCCGCCGCGGGCGCCACTGCCCTTGCAGCTACCGCACACCTCCAGGGTCGGCACCTGGATCTTGACCTCGGTGCCGCGCACCGCTTCTTCCAGGGTCAGCTCGAGGGTGTAGCGCAGATCCGCGCCGCGGAACATATGCGCGCTGCGGCGGGCGCCGCCAGCGCCGAAGATATCGCCGAACACGTCCGAGAAGATGTCGGCGAAACCGCCCGGGCCACCGCCGGCCGGGCCGCGACCGGCCATGCCATCGACGCCCGCGTGGCCGAACTGATCGTATGCCGCCCGCTTCTGCGGGTCGGACAGCACCTCGTAGGCCTCCTTGACCTCCTTGAACAGCCGCTCGGCTTCCTGATCGCCCTGATTGCGGTCCGGGTGATACTTCATCGCCAAGCGACGGTAGGCCTTCTTGAGGTCGGCCTCGGAGGCGTTACGGGCAACGCCCAGAGTCTCGTAGTAATCGCGCTTTGCCATGAGTGGTATTTGCTAGTCAGGCCGCCGGATCGGCTGGCGGATTATATGCTTTCGGGGGCCACAAACGCGCAGGCGCAGGACGATGTCCTGCGCCTGCCGCATCCGCGTTCCGTCCCAGGACGGGCGGATTAGCGCCGCTGGTCGTCCTTGACCTCTTCGAACTCGGCGTCGACCACGTCTTCCTGGCCGGCCGGCTTGGCCTGCGCCTCGCCGCTAGCGCCCTGCGCCTGCGAGTACAGCCGCTCGGCGAGCTTGCCGGACTTCTCGCCCAGCGCCTGGGTGAGCTGGTCGATCTTGGCCTTGTCGTCGCCCTTGATCGCCTCCTCCAGTTCGCCGATCGCCGACTCCAGTTCCTGCTTCTCGCTGTCGGAGATCTTGCCCTCCAGCTCCTTCATCGACTTGCGCGTGGCATGGATGAGGTTGTCGGCCTGGTTGCGGGCTTCGACCACTTCGCGGGCGCGGCGGTCTTCCTCGCGGTGCGCCTCGGCATCCTTCACCATCCGCTCGATCTCCTCCTCGCTCAGACCGGAGGAGGCCTTGATCTGGATGGACTGCTGCTTGCCGGTGGCCTTGTCCTTCGCCGACACGTGCAGGATGCCGTTGGCGTCGATGTCGAAGGTCACCTCGATCTGCGGCACGCCGCGCGGCGCCGGCGGAATGTCGGTGAGATCGAAGCGGCCCAGCGACTTGTTGTCGCGCGCCATCTCGCGCTCGCCCTGCAGCACGTGCACCGTCACCGCGTGCTGGTTGTCATCGGCGGTGGAGAACACCTGCGAGGCCTTGGTCGGAATCGTGGTGTTCTTCTCGATGATCTTGGTCATCACGCCGCCCAGGGTCTCGATGCCCAGCGACAGCGGGGTGACGTCGAGCAGCAGCACGTCCTTGACCTCGCCCACCAGCACACCGCCCTGGATGGCGGCGCCGACGGCCACGGCCTCGTCCGGGTTGACGTCGCGGCGCGGCTCCTTGCCGAAGAAGTTCTTCACCGCTTCCTGCACCTTGGGCATGCGGGTCTGGCCGCCGACCAGGATCACCTCGTCGACGTCGGAGGTCTTCAGCCCGGCGTCCTTGAGCGCGGTGCGGCAAGGCTCGATGGTGCGGGCGACCAGGTCGTCCACCAGCGCCTCAAGCTTGGCGCGGGTCAGCTTCAGGTTCAGGTGCTTCGGACCGGAGCGGTCGGCCGTGATGTACGGCAGGTTGATCTCGGTCTGCTGGCTCGACGACAGCTCGATCTTGGCCTTCTCGGCGGCTTCCTTCAGACGCTGCATGGCCAGCGGATCGCCGGACAGGTCGATGCCCTGATCCTTCTTGAACTCGCCGACGATGTACTCGATGATGCGCCGGTCGAAGTCCTCGCCGCCGAGGAAGGTGTCACCGTTGGTGGACAACACCTCGAACTGGTGCTCGCCGTCGACCTCGGCGATCTCGATGATCGAGATGTCGAAGGTGCCGCCGCCCAGGTCGTACACCGCGATCTTGCGGTCGCCCTTGGCCTTGTCCATGCCGTACGCCAGCGCCGCCGCGGTCGGCTCGTTGATGATGCGCTTGACGTCGAGGCCGGCGATCTTACCGGCGTCCTTGGTCGCCTGGCGCTGCGAGTCGTTGAAGTAGGCCGGCACGGTGATCACCGCCTCGGTGACCGGCTCGCCGAGATAGTCCTCGGCGGTCTTCTTCATCTTCATCAGCACGCGCGCGGAGATCTCCGGCGGCGCCATCTTCTTGCCCTGCACCTCGACCCAGGCGTCGCCGTTGTCCGCCTTGACGATCTTGTAGGGCATCTCCTTCAAGTCACGCTGAACCACATCCTCGGCGAACTTGCGGCCGATAAGGCGCTTCACCGCGAACAGGGTGTTCTGCGGGTTGGTCACGGCCTGGCGCTTGGCCGGCGCGCCGGCCAGCACCTCGCCGTCCTCGGCGAAGGCGATGATCGACGGCGTGGTACGGTCACCCTCGCTGTTCTCGATAACCCGTGGCTTGCCGCCTTCCATCACGGCAACGCACGAGTTGGTCGTGCCCAGGTCGATACCGATGATCTTGCCCATTACTCAAACTCCTAATGTGGTCTCGGCTGCCGCCCCACCGGCAGCCCGACGAATCTTCAAAGCCGTAAAGCCAGTGCCCGCTACGCCTTTTCGTCGATGGGGCCGCTGCTCGGAGCTGCCGGCGCCGCCTTCGACACGATGACCATGGCCGGCCGCAGCAGCCGGTCGTTCAGCAGATAGCCCTTCTGCACCACGTGCAGCACGGTGTTGGGCTCGCAATCGGCCGCCTCTTGCGCCGCCATCGCCTCGTGCTTGGACGGGTCGAACTTCTGCCCCTGCGGGTCGACCTGGACGATGTTGAACTTCTCCATGGCCTGCTTGAGCATGCGCAGGGTCAGGTCCAGCCCCTCGCGGACCTTGGCGATATCGGCCGCCGGGTCCTGCGCCGCCTGCAGCCCCAGCTCCAGGCTGTCGCGCACCCCGAGCAGCTCGCCGGCGAACTTCTCCAGGGCGAACTTGTGCGCTTGCTCGACGTCGCGCTCGGCGCGGCGCCGCATGTTGTCCAACTCGGCGCGCGCCCGCAGGAAGTGATTCCAGTTCTCTTCGGCCTTTTGCTGCGCGGCGGCGAGGTCCTGCTGGAGGCTCTGTACGTCGACGGCCCCGCTATCGCCGTTGGCCGCCTGCGCCTCGGAATCCACCGCGGCATTCGCCTGCGCGTCTTTCTCCGCCATCTGGCCTATCTCCTTACGAAAAACTTAAGAATTCTCATCAGCTCGACGCCGCCGCGAAGTAACCCCTCATGGTGAGGGTGTGCCCGAGGGATTCAAGGCGGATCCCAGCAGCCGCGCGGTCAGGTCGACGATCGGAATGACCCGCTCGTACGGCATCCGGGTGGGGCCTATCACCCCTAACACCCCGAGCACATCGCCCTTCACCGAATAGCTCGCGGTAACCAGACTACAGCCGTCGAACACCTCGTAGCCGGCTTCGTGGCCGATGAAGATCTGCACCCCCTCGGCCTGGACCGACTGATCCAGCAGGTGCAGGATGTCGCGCTTGCGGTTGAAGGCATCGAACAGCTCGCGCAGCTTTTCGACGTTGGCCAGCTCGGCATGCTCCATGAGGTTGGTCTGACCGGCGATCACGTAGCCTTCCTCGGCCGGCCGCTCGCGGAAAACCTGCTCCGCCACTTCCACCGCCGCCTGCATCAGGCGGTTCATATGCTCGCGGTCCTGCTGCATGCCCGTGAGCAGGCGCTGCCGCACCACGCTGACGTCCTGCCCGGCGAACTGCTGGTTGAGGAAGTTGGCTACCTCCCGCAACTCATGAGCGGCGAACGGGCGGGCGGTCTCGATCACGCGGTTCTGCACCTCCTGCTCATTGACGATCAGGATCACCAGCACCCGCGTACCGGACAGCGGCAGGAACTCGATCTGCCGGAACGCCCCGTATTCGCGGCGCGGCAGCGTCACCAACCCCACGTAGCGCGTGAGGCTGGACAAAAGATTCGAAGCGGAATCGACCAGCCCGGTCGCCCCGGCGGCCGGATCGAGCCGAATCTTCAGTCGGTCGACATCCGGTACGCTGAGCGGCTTGACCGTCAACAGACTGTCGACGAAAAATCGATAGCCCTTGTCGGTCGGAACGCGGCCCGCCGACGTATGCGGCGCCTGAACGTAGCCGAGCTCCTCCAGATCCGACATCACGTTGCGGATCGTCGCCGGGCTCAACGGCAACCCGGAGTCCTTGGTCAGAGCACGCGAGCCGACCGGCTGGCCATCGCGGATATGCCGCTGCACCAAGACCTTGAGAAGATGTTGCGCCCGCTCGCCGAGCTCTGAGTAGTCGCTGTTCGCCATAATCCAGTCGGTGTAATGGACACTAACCGGCGGTTATCGCTGTTAGCACTCCCCGCTCTAGAGTGCTAACGCGAACGCTAACAACTCGTCGCCTAGCCTGTCAAGGCAAGTAACTCGCGGCGCCGCTCCTGCCTAGCGCCCCTATGGTCGACATGTTAAGTTTCGGCCCAATCTAAGGGCGGGAATATGCACAGACGATTCAATGCGATCGCGGTGACCGGCAAGCCCGACGATCCGGGCACCACCGAAACGATCTGCCGCATCGCGGAGTACCTGACCGCGCGTGGCGCGCAGGTACGGCTCGATGCCGACATCGTAGACGCCGATCAAGCCTGCGGCGCGCCGCGGGCCCCGGCATCGGAATTGACCCAAGGCTGCGATCTGCTGATCTCGGTGGGCGGCGACGGCACGCTGCTCAGCAGCGCGCGCCTGGTGGTGGAACACGACATCCCCATTCTCGGCGTCAACCGTGGCCGGCTCGGGTTCTTGGTCGACGTGCCGCCCAGCGATCTATCGGAGCTGGACCCCGTGCTGGACGGCCAGTTCATCGAGGAAGACCGCTCGCTGCTGGTGGCGGAGATCCACGACGGCGACAAGGTGCTGGCCAGCGGCCTCGCCTTCAACGACGTCGTGCTGTACAAGTGGAACACCGCCCGCATGGTGGAGTTCACCGCGCACATCGACGGCCAACTGCTGACCAGCTACCGCGCCGACGGACTCATCGTGTGCACGCCAACCGGTTCCACCGCCTACGCCATGGCGGCCGGCGGGCCGATCATCCACCCGTCGGTGGACGCCATCTTGTTGATGCCGGTGTGCCCGCACACCCTGAGCAACCGCCCTTTGGTGGTAGGCGCGGCCAGTCGCATCGAGGTGCAGGTGCATCCCGACTCGGTGAACCGCGTCGGCGTCAGTTGCGATGGGCAGACCGACCTGGGCATGCTGCTGGAATCCACCCCACCGGGCGCCAGGCTGGTGGTGTATCGCTACCCTCGCCGGGTACGGCTGATCCACCCGCCGCAGTATCAATACTTCGACATCCTGCGCGCCAAGTTGCGCTGGGGCGGCACGAACCTCCGCTAAGAGCGCCGGAACACATTCATGCTGACCCACATCCACATTCGCAATTTCGCGATCGTCGAATCGCTCGACTTGGAGTTCGGACCCGGCATGGGCGCCCTGACCGGCGAGACCGGCGCGGGCAAGTCGATCCTGCTCGACGCACTGGGTCTGTGCCTGGGTGAGCGTGCCGAGGCCGACGTGGTCCGCCCTGGCGCGGAAAAGGCGGAACTCACCGCCTCGTTCCAGTTGCAGCCCGACAGCGACGCCTGGCGCTGGCTCGACGAGCACGAACTAAATCCCGACGAGGAGTGCCTGCTGCGCCGCGTGATCCAGGCGGGCGGACGCTCCAAGGGCTTCATCAACGGCAGCCCGGTGCCGGTGCAGCTGCTCAAGGAACTGGGCGAACTGCTGGTGGACATCCACGGCCAGCACGCCCACCAGTCGCTACTGCGGCGCGACTCGCAGCGCCAGGCACTGGACGATTTCGCCGGCGACGGTGAACTGCTGGAGCGGGTGCGCGCCCTCTACGAACGACACGAGCAGACCCGGGCGGCGATCGCCGATCTAGAAGGGCAGAGCAACTATCAGGACCGCCTCGACCTGCTGCGCTTCCAGGTCGACGAGCTGGCAGCGATCCAGCTCAACCGCGAGCAGATTCTGGAGCTTGACGCCGAGCAACGGCGACTGGCCTCGGCCGGCGACCTGATCCAGTCCAGCCAGCAGCTGCTGGCCGCGCTGTACGACGAGGAAGGCTGCGCCTACTCCGCGCTCAGCCACGCCACCAGCGAGCTGGATCGCCTGGTGCGGATGGACGCTCGCCTCGGCGAGGCCCGGGAACTGCTGAGCAGCGCCCTCATCCAGCTCGAGGAAGGCTGCGACAGCCTACGCCGCTACGCGGACAATCTCGATCTCGACCCGCAGCGCCTGAGCTGGGTCGAGGAACGCATCAGCACCCTCACCGCACTCGCGCGCAAGCATCGGGTGCGCCCCGAGGAACTGCCCGAGCGGCTGGTCGAACTGCAGGCCGAGCTGGAACAGCTGGAAAACGCCGAAGGGCGACTGGACGCCTTGCGCGAACAGCTGGCGCAAATACTGCGCGACTACCGTGCCGCCGCTCGGACGCTCAGCGACGCCCGCCGCGCCGCGGCCCAGGTTCTATCGGAACGCGTCACCGCCCACATCCGCGAGCTGGGCATGCCCGGTGCGGAAGTGACGGTGCAGGTGGATCATCTTGCCGACGGTTCCCCCGCCCGCCACGGTCTCGATCAGGTCGAGATCATGGTGCGCACCAATCCGGGCCAACCCATGGGGCCGCTGAACAAGATCGCCTCCGGCGGCGAGTTGTCGCGGATTGGGCTGGCCATCCAGGTGGCGATGGCGAACACCGGCCGGATTCCGACCCTGATCTTCGACGAGGCCGACGTCGGCATCGGCGGCGCGGTGGCCGAAGTGGTGGGACGGCAGTTGCGGCAGTTGGGTGAGAGCCGGCAAGTGCTGTGCGTCACCCACCTACCGCAGGTGGCGGCGCAGGCGCATAGGCACTATCGGGTAAGCAAGCAGGTCGAGGCCGGCCGCACCCGTACGCAGGTGCAGGCGCTGGAGCAGACAGAACGGGTCGACGAGGTGGCGCGCATGCTGGGTGGGGTCGAAATCACCACGCAGACCCGCAGCCACGCACTGGAGATGCTAGAGCGCGCCAACAACGCACCGGACCGCGCTCGCGCCTGAGATCGGGATGGGGCCTACCCGGCGGCCCCGTCGCCTTTCCTAATTACTCTTGCTCCTTGCTGCGGCAATCCTGGCACTTGCCATAGAGATTGAGCGCGTGATCGGTGATCTCGAAGCCGCGCTCCTGGGCCACCGCCCGCTGCCGCTCCTCGATCATCGGATCGCAGAACTCCTCGATCTTGCCGCAGCCGAGGCAAACCATGTGGTCGTGATGGTCGCCTTCCGCCAGCTCGAACACGGACTGGTTGCCCTCGAAGTGATGGCGTTGCACCAATCCGGCCGCCTCGAACTGAGTCAGCACTCGATACACGGTCGCCAGACCGATGTCGTCACCCGACTCCAGCAGGGCCTTGTACACATCCTCGGCGGACAGATGCCGGCTCGGGCTCTGCTCCAGCATGTCGAGGATCTTCATCCGCGGCAGCGTAACCTTAAGTCCCGCCTTACGAAGGTCTCTAGATTCCAAGACTCCCCCTCTGGGTTAATCTGAGTCGCAAGGTGGGGTATTATCGCCCGAGCCCGCAGGGAAGACCACATGAAACGCCCGATTCTCCGCCTTGCCCTCTGTTCCGCGCTGTTGATCACCCTCGCCGGCTGCTCGCCGGATCGTCTGCCGTTCGTCTACAGGCCCGACGTTCAGCAGGGTGTGATCCTCACGCAGGAGATGGTGGATCAGCTGCGGGCGGGCATGTCGCGCCGACAGGTTCAGTTCATCCTGGGCACCCCACCCGTGGTCGACACCTTCCATCCCGACCGTTGGGACTACATCGAGGGGCACAAGCCCGGTCGTAGCGAATTCCGCGCCAAGCGGCTGACGGTGTTCTTCGAGGGCGACCGCTTGGCGGCGGTGCAAGGCGACTTCACTCCCGCCGACGCCAACCTGCGCCGCTCCGGTTCGAGCTGATCGCGGGGAATCCCGGCAACGCACGACTAGGCACGGTGCCGATCCCCCTGCCCTCGTCTTTCCAATAGCCCTAGGCCCCGGTGCGCGCGCGGCGCTTGCGCACTTCCTTCGGATCGGCGATCAGTGGCCGGTAAATCTCAACGCGATCGCCCGCCCGCAGTGGCGTGTCCAGATCCGCGGGCTTACTGAATATCCCCACGTCGAGGCGATTGGCGTCGAGTTCGGGGTAACGCGACAACAACCCGCTAAGGACAACGGCCTGGCGGATCGTCGCGCCCTCTTCGACCTCGACTGGGACGATCACCTGCACCTGCGGTAGCGCATAGGCGACTTCCACCCGGATGCGGGCGTCAGCGTCCCTTGCCATAGATCTCTTCCGCGCGGCGCACGAAGGCGTCGACCATGGTATTGGCGATCTGGGTGAAAACCTTACCGAATGCCAGCGTGATCACCTTGGAGGAAAACTCGAAATCCAGGTCGAGGGTCACCTTGCAGGCATCCTCCCGCAGCGCGTGAAAGCGCCAAAACCCCTCGAGGTGCTTGAACGGCCCCTCCAGGAGTCGCATCTCCATCATCTTTCCCGGCTGAAACCGGTTCACGGTGGTGAACGAGCGCTCTATCCCCGCCTTCGAGATCAGGATGCTGGCCTTCATTTCATCGTCGCCTCGGCTCAGCACCCGGCTGTCGGCGCACCAGGGCAAGAATTCGCGGTAGCCATCCACATCCGCCACCAGCTTGAACATCTCGTCCGCCGAATGTGGCACCAAAGCGCTGCGGGAAACCGATGGCATAAGACCTCTTGCCGTTAACTTCTCAAACACCGAGCCCGCTGGCGTTCACCACCACCACCAGCAAACCCAACGGCGTTACATAGCGAATCAGGAACAGCCAAATCCGGTGGCCCCGGCCCTCGCCCAGTTCCATCTGGCTGGTCATGGCCGACACCCGCCAACCCGCGAACAGTGCCAACAACAGACCAAGCAGCGGAAGCAAAACGTTGGCCGCGCCGAAGTTGAGCAGATCGAACAGACCACTGTCATGGAACAGCTCGAACCGGCGCAACGGACGCACATGCTCCCACACGTTGAAAGACAGTAGCGCCAATACGCCCACCGCCCAAACGAACATACCGACAGCGCTCGCCGCCAGCGGCCGATCCATGCCTCGGCGCTCCACCAGGTGCGCCACCATGGGTTCGAGCAGAGCCATGCCCGATGTCCAAGCGATGAAGGTCAACAGCAGGAAGAACAAGGTGCCGAACCAGGTTCCGTTCGGCATTTGTCCGAATGCAAGCGGCAACACCTGGAACACCAGTCCCGGCCCCGACGCCGGCGGCAGGTCACTGGCGAACACCACGGGGAAGACAATCAAGCCGGCGAAGATGCTAATGATGGTGTCAGCGGCGACGATCCAACCGGCGGCCCGCAGAATCGAAACGTCCTGCTCCAGATACGCGGCATAGGTCATGATCACGCCCATGCCGACGCTGAACGTAAAGAACGCGTGGCTCAAGGCCGCCGGAATCGCCTGCCAGGACAGCTTGACGAAATCCGGGGCCAGCAGGTAAGCCAGCGCTTGGTCGAAATATCCGGTTGCTGCCGCGGTGTAACCGGCAAGCAGCACCAGCAGCCCCAGCAGCGCCGGCACGAACCAGCGGACCGCCTCCTCCAGCCCCCAGCGCAGCCCGCGCGAAACGGTCAGGACCATGACCGCCATGAACAGCGTGTGCCACGCGAGCAGCTTCTCGGGATCGGCGATGAACGCCTGGAAGATTTCCGCCGCTTGCACCGAATCGAGGTCACCGAAGGCGCCCGAGGCGGCACGGAAGACGTAGGCCATGGTCCAGCCGCCGACCACGCTGAAGGTAGCCAGCAGCACCAAGGTCACGAGCATCATCAGCCAACCGACGATGCGCCAACTCGGCCAACGCCCCTCCTCCGCCGTCAACACCCGGAATGCCTCGACCGGCGCCCGGCGCGCCCGGCGCCCGAGCATGATCTCGGCAACCAACAGCGGAAAGGCAAGCAGAGCCAAGCAGATCAGATAGACGACAAAGAACGCGCCGCCACCGTTGGCACCCACCAACTGCGGGAATTTCCAGACGTTGCCCAGGCCGACGGCCGCCCCGGTAACGGCAAGAACAAAAATCGGCCCGCTCGACCACAGACCGTGGACAGGGCGCCGCTGGGCACTCAATGAACGGCTCTCCTCGAAGCGACTGAGGCATTTTTAGTTTGGCGCCCGACATTGTCAGCGAGCGGCGATCGGGCCGCAACAGGGCCCATGGCTCGACGCGCCCGGCCCCTATACAATGCCGGCATGAGCAAGTCAGCCAAATCCAAGAGCCCGGACGCCACGATCGCGGTCAACCGCCGGGCACACCATGACTACTTCATCGAAGACCGCTTCGACGCCGGCATGGCGCTGGAAGGCTGGGAGGTCAAGAGCCTGCGCGCCGGGCGCGTCAGCCTGCAGGAAGGCTACGTCGTGCTGCGCGGCGGCGAAGCCTGGCTGATCGGCTGCAACATCTCGCCGCTGCCGACCGCCTCCACCCACATCCAGCCGGACCCGATGCGCTCGCGCAAGCTCCTGCTGCACCGGGAGGAGCTGAACAAGCTGATCGGTGCCACCGAGCGCCAAGGCTACACTTTGGTTCCGCTCAACCTGCACTGGTCACGCGGCCGAGCCAAGCTCGCCATCGGCCTGGCCAAAGGCAAGAAGCAGCACGACAAGCGCGCCGACATGCGCGAGAAGGATTGGCAGCGCGACAAGGAACGGTTGCTGCGCAGGCGTGTCTGAGAGCCTCTGACAAGGCCCTGCGCCTGGACACGGCTGTCGGCGGTCGATATTGCCGGTGCAGGGAACTTCGCGCTGGTATAGACTGTCTACTGTTTCGACTTTGGGGGCGACATGGTCTCGACGTGGGTCGCGAAACCCGAGGTGCATGCCGAGGTCGTCACTAACCTCGTTAATCAAGTGGCAAATTAAATAGTCGCCAACGACGACAACTACGCTCTCGCGGCTTAACTCCCGCGGGCCGTCTAACAGGCAGTTGCTTGTGACTCTTGTTGACGGACGTAGCTCACAAGCTCGCCGTGATGCTCGCCCGAAGCTGATCGGCTAAAACGTTAGGGCTCGCTGAACGTGTTTCCTGCCTGTCGGATAGCGTTCGGTTAAAACCTGAAGACTAGGCTAAGCATGTAGAGCCAACGGCGGAGGGCTTACGGACGCGGGTTCGATTCCCGCCGCCTCCACCAAACAAGGTTCCGGCAAAGTCCAAAACCATCCGAAAGCCCGCATAACAGCGGGCTTTTTTATTGCACGAGCGTCCGAGGACGTCCGAGAGATACCCCTAGAATCCGGGGGTATCTGGGGGTATAACTTGGGGTACGTCACATACCCCCAGCGTGAGATACCCCCAATGCCGCTAACAGATGCCGCTGTTCGCAACGCCAAGCCTACCGAGAAGCCGCGTAAGTTATCGGATGAAAAGGGTTTATTCCTTCTGATCCAGCCGAGCGGCAGCAAGTATTGGCGACAGAAGTACCGCTTCGAGGGCAAAGAAAAGCTGTTGGCGCTGGGGGTATATCCCGACGTATCACTAGCCGAGGCACGCGCCCGACGCGACGAAGCCCGCAAGCTGCTGGCGAACGGCGTTGACCCCAGCGCATTCAAACAGGCTAACAAGCGCGCCGAGCAAGCCATCGTCAAGGACACCTTCGAGGCGGTCGCGCGCGAGTGGTTCACCAAGTACTCCCCGAACTGGTCAGAGAGCCACGGCAGCCGGATCATTCGCCGCTTGGAGCGCGATGTATTCCCCTGGCTCGGCAAGCGGCCTATTGCCGTCATCACCGCGCCGGAGCTGCTGGAAGTGCTACGCCGGATCGAGGATCGAGGGGCGCTAGAAACCGCGCACCGGGCACACCAGAACTGCGGGCAGATTTTCCGCTACGCCGTCGCCACCGGCCGCGCCGAGCGCGACCCGTCCGGCGATCTACGCGGGGCACTGCCGCCCGCCAAGGTTAAGCATCACCCGTCTATCACTGAACCGAAGGCTGTCGGGGAACTGCTGCGCGCCATAGACGGATATTCGGGATCATTTGTCACCAAGTGCGCCCTACGGCTGTCGCCGCTGGTGTTCGTGCGCCCTGGCGAGCTACGACAAGCGGAGTGGTCAGAGATCGACCTCGACGGCGCAGAGTGGCGTATCCCCGCCGAGAAGATGAAGATGCGCGCCCCGCATATCGTGCCGCTTGCCGGTCAAGCCGTGGAGATTCTGCGCGAGCTGCACGCCCTGACCGGCGGCGGGCGCTATGTGTTCCCGAGCGTGCGGACTGCGGATCGCCCCATGTCCGAGAACACGGTGAATGCCGCCCTGCGCCGGCTCGGCTACGCCAAGGATGAAATGACCGGGCACGGCTTCCGCTCGCTGGCCTCTACCACCCTGAACGAACAAGGATGGAACCGGGACGCTATCGAGCGCCAGCTTGCCCATGCTGAGCGTGATTCCGTGCGAGCCGCGTACAACTACGCCGAGCACCTGCCGGAGCGGCGCAAGATGATGCAGCACTGGGCCGACTACCTCGACGGACTGGCGAAAGGCGCTGACGTGCTTTCGTTCAAGCGGGCTTAACCGCAATGCACTTGTTCCCCGTCACCAAAAATGGGCAAAAACGCACGCATAGCAATAAAAACAGCAACCCTTATGCAAAAAAAATCTAATGGATTAAGCGATATTTCCGAAAGTTATCTGCCTTTAACGCACCTAAACGTATCTTATTGTCCCTTATTGCCTTGTCGCAATATTCTGATTTTGTTAGTAAATAGATAGGCCATGCGTTCCGGGCTGTTCCGGAGCGCTTCACCTTCCACAAAGGAAAGCGAAGCATGGCCGTACAGACTCACTCCCCCGTCATCCTGCGCCGTAAGCAGGTAGAGGCCCGCATCGGACTATCCCGCTCGACCATCTATGACGCCGTGAAAGCCGGCACTTTCCCAAAGCCTATTCCCCTTGGCCCGCGTTCGGTCGGCTGGCTGGCGGAAGAAGTAGACGCTTGGATCGCCGCCCGCATCGAGCAGAGCCGCAAGGCTTAAAGGGGGCGGAACATGGAAAGGAAAAACGCCCCAGTGACGGGGCGCGTAAATGGCAAGGCTGGCACCTGCCATTCTACCGCGCCGGCCCGTCTGATTCCCGCCCTTCGCCGCCTGTTGGCCGAAGTATCCCCCGATCTAACTACGCTCATGGCTTGCGTGTTTGCTGTGCTGGTGATTCTGTTGTGTGAGGTGCTGGCATGAGTAACCGCCGACTCCCCAACAACTGGCGCGACCGCCTACCCGATCCCGTCACCTATTACAGCGCGCGGATCACCAAGCTAACCCGCTCGAACGCCAAGGGCTGGGCGCAAGGTTCCTGTCCACTCCATGAGGACCGGCACGCAAGCCTTTCCGTGAACCTGACCGAAGGCCGCTGGCGCTGTTTTGCCGGCTGTGGTGCGGGCGACCTACTGGGCTTCCACATGCAGCTAACCGGGCTGCCGTTCAAGGAAGCCGTACGCGATCTGATAGGGGGCGGGCGATGAGCGCAGTTTTGAGCAGAGAGACAGCCAAGGATGCAGCGCGCCGGTTGGCTGCCGGAGCAATCCGGGACGGCTACAAGCCGGACGCCCTGCACGAGTATCAAGACGAGAACGGAAACCCGCTGTACTGGCGAATCCGTGCCAAGCGCGACGACGGCGCGAAGTGGATACGCCCGATGTACTGGGACGGCAGCCGCTACAAGATTGGCGAGCCGCCCGCCCCGCCGGAGGGGAAGCCGCTTTACCGCCTGCCCGAGCTGCTGGCCGCCCCGGCGGCGCT
>Ga0182741_1001116_pt1 | contig 36854 bp, 15 predicted proteins | sample eDN5th37CBELigOP_FD_128874 | JGI IMG/M metagenome (GOLD analysis project Ga0182741, IMG submission 128874) | Enriched Organic Plus compost microbial communities from Emeryville, California, USA - eDNA 5th pass 37_C BE-Lig OP (version 2) (version 2) ... | reverse complement strand
CTTCCCCTAGTTCCTAGCGATGACGCTGACGTTGCTGATCCCCGTCTGGTTTCGTCACGGTCACAGTCAGGCAGCGGGGTGGCATGAATGGGTTTGGGCCTAGGGGGCGATGGAAGGTTAATAATATAGTCCTTGTCTAGCTTTCCAGGCGCACGAACGGTCTTGGTAAGTTCTAGAACCTTTTCTTGCAGAGGCATGCGCTCCAACATCGAACGTCGTTCGCGCTCTTCCAGACTCTCGAGGTCTACATTCGTCGCGCCTAGCTGCATGGTACGCCCTCGGCCAGTCGAGCTCGTGCTCAGCTCCTGCTTAACACGCTCGAGCCTCAGGGCCATGGCTCGATTGAAGCGGGGCTGCACAGGTGCACTAGCTTCCCAAGGTGGTCTGATGAGAACTCTGGCCTTTTCGCCCCCTACACTGTGTGTTTCAGCTTGTTGTGCAGAGCCTGTGGTGCCTGCCGATCTGGTCTGGGCCGGCGACTCACGCTGCGTGCGGGCGGGGCTGTTCACTTGGGCGTTGCCGAGATCGCGCGGTGAGTCACCCGCGCGAGCACTGATCCGTTGACTCGATATGCTCGCAGTGTCGCATTGTGTATCATGCAGTGGTATGGTGTCCTCCAGGAGTATCGTATCAGGGGTGGCATCAAGTGCCTGGAAAGTCTGCCGGCTCATCCTTGTCCCGCACTTGCTCTATCCCCTCTTTCCAACACACCAGATATCTGGAATCCGTTATTTGTAACGTGGGGATTTTTATCGGATCTGTATATGCGACGCACGCACCGGGGCGCGAGAGGGCCAAAAATCACATCATTAAGTGCGACACACACCGGTACAACGATATATCACAATGCGCGAATTATCAGGGTTTTTTTCCGCCATCGAGAGATGCGGAATATACCCCAAACTTGACTTCTCTCGATCTCGCGCCATTCTAAGAGCACACTTTTCGCGACACAATATCCCGGCACTGAGCATCGACTGTAGCCAGAAAACCGCTTTTTCACACATAACGCACCGGCGTCATGTCCGTCTGTCCCAACTGCCAGTACGTAGCCTCGCTCCATGTCTCGCTCTCTGCGCCTTTCCGACTCTCCTCCGGAGACTCAGTCCCTCCTGCCTCCCTTCTGATGGGTTTTCTGGGTTGTATGTGGGGGCCGGCAGAGGTTTGTCAAGCCCACATTGCACGTTCACCCTAATCCTTCTGGAATGTGCTAGTTCCCACCTGTTTATCCCCCGTCTAACCACGACTCTCCCTCGCATTCAACACGTGTAGGGGCACTGTGGACATTATCCACGAAACGACCGGCCAGCGCATCTGTCAGACATGCGGTACATTGCTCGATGAGACCACCATTGTGTCGGAAATCACCTTTCAGGAAAATGCCAACGGTTCCACATCCGTCATCGGTCAGTTTATCCCCGCATCCGGCCCCGCGAAGCTCAGCGGTATCAGCGCGCGACACGGTCCAGCAGGTCATAGTCGCGAGTCACGTGAGATCACGCTTCAGAATGCAAAGCGCCGACTGGGACAGCTGACAGCAGCACTTCGTCTTGCTCCTCAGAATCAGGAGCAGGCCCTACGTATCTACCAGCTCGCAGTGCAGCATAACTTTGTTCAGGGTCGCAAATCTCAGCACGTCGTTGCAGCTTGCCTTTACGTTGTGTGTCGTCGTGAAGTCAAGCCTCACATGCTGATTGACTTTGCAGAGGTGCTCCAGACAAATGTCTTTGCGCTAGGTGCGACAGTTCTTCAGCTTCTGCGTGCCCTGAAGCTGACGATCCCACTCGTGGACCCCTCATTGTACTTGGTTCGCTTTGCGCACCATCTCGAACTTGGAGACTACACACATGCCGTGTCCCAAGCTGCCCTTAAGATCATTGCACACATGGAGCGTGATTGGATGGTGACTGGTCGTCGTCCGTCTGGTTTGTGCGGTGCAGCACTTTTGATTGCCGCACGCATGTACAACTTTCGACGTAGTCTGAAGGAAGTCGCCCGGGTTGTACGCATCGGTGATGATACGCTGCGCAAGCGTCTGGATGAATTCCAGAACTCGAGCGCCATGGACTTGAGCGTGGAAGAACTGGAAAGAATGGATGCCGAAGCAATCAAGAAGGATCTAGGTGGACTCGACCCACCAGCCTTCATCAAAGCCCAAATCGCTGACAACGTGAAGCGAAGGATCATGCAGCTTGTCACGACAATGCCCGACCTCAACCACTTTATTAAGCAAGCTCCGACGGTTGCAACGAAGCCGGACGAAGCGGAAGATGCAAGCATCGATCCCCTGAATGCAAAGGCGGGTATCTTACAGTATGGCAAGCTCGGGCCAGACCAACTAGAAAGCTTCAATGATCCTAGTGTAAAGGTCAACATTCTTGAATCTCAGTACACCCTAGCACGGCAGCCCGATGCAAAACCCGAAACTGCACTACCGCTTAGCGAGGCGCTTCAGAACCCGGATACTGCGAATGCCGCTGAAGCGGCCTTGGAGAAGACAGCCTTGAATTCCCTGGAAAGTGTCAATGACATTTTACGACAAATCCGATCTGTATTCTCGCAAAATAGCGAGCTCAATGACATCTATGCCGCTTTGGATAAAGCGTACCAAAGTGGTGAAGCGACTGAGCTCGATCACGTGCTACCTGAGGACGAAGTCCAAGTAGTTGGTCCCGTGAAAAATAATCCTGCTGAGGGAGAAGGCGAGCCATTGAAAGAACCACAGAAGGTTCCTGCGTCCAAAGCAGAGCTCCAGCCTTCATCGACAGGTGGGCAGGAGCAGACGGCTCCGTCGAAAGGCCCCAGCGACTTCAATGATGAAAAGTCAGACGAACAACCTCAAGACCTATCAACTGTTGCCGACCGTTATACGGGTGGTCTTCGTGCTGTCTTGGGTACCGACCTGATTGATGAGCCGTTGCTCGAACTAGTTGAAGCCGCGCTTTCGCATCGAACCATACCTTTGAGTAAGCTGGTAGAGTTGCGAGGAGATCGAACCTCCCCAGAGACCCTCGAAAGAGATAAAGAGGCCGAACGGGCGCGACAGATTCTGAAGATCCGCAATGATATGGAAGCTTGGAACAAGGAGAAAGACATTGACACGCTGAGTGATGTGGAAGACGATGAAGTGAAATCCGTTCTTCTGACTGAAGAGGAGTCGAGAAAGAAAGAAGAAAGCTGGAATGCTGTGTATAAGGATTACATTGATGCCATGGAAAGGAAGCGCCAGCTTGAGGAAGAGCAACAGAAAATGGGTATCCGTCCTGCTCGTAAGAACAAGAATCGACGAGGCGCGCTCGACGTTGGTCTTTCATTGAGCAGCGTGGAGAAACGAATCTCGGAGCGCATTAACTACCAAGCCCTGGGTACGATTTCAAGAGCGGATCCGGCTGTCGCGGCAGCACTTTCTCAATGCATTCCTCACACCCCTAATTTCCGGTCGTCAGGTTCTATGACACCTTTACTGAAGACTCCCGTGACGGCTTCCATCAAGGCTCCTGCGGAGGCAACTCCAAGCGCTACTGCGCACAGCACCAGCCTCTTGCCTCAAGCGGCAACATTCAAGCTGGAAGAGTTCAAACTTGGAGAGCCTGCTGCAGGTCCTTTCAAGCCTGTGAAGCCTCCTCGACCAATGTCGAAGGTAAAACCCGAAATTGAGAACACTCTCAAGCTGCAGCCCAAGCTAAGCGGAGATACACCTAGCTTCAAGGCATTGGGTGGCGAGTCATTCAAGCTGCAAGCTACCAAAGCACCGACTCCAAGACTCTCGGCTGAGCCCCCCACTGACGCGATGCCGCCACTTTCATTGCCCGACTTGAGTCAGATCAAGCCTTCGCCGTCACAAGGTACCCCAAATACCACCTCATCGTCATCTTCTTCCTCCTCGATGATTATTCCCCCGGCACCGATCATTACACGAAGCACAACTCAGCCGGATGATGACGATGATACGTTTGGGCTTGGTCGCAAGGTCAAAAAGCCGATGGGCAATCTTTTGGCACCAACCATGTTCAAACGACCGCAGAGGTAGCTTCTTGTTCTAAGTCAATGCGGACAGCGCAATCCGTTGGACGATTCGTCTATGTATATATCATGACAAAATAAACGTACGTTGTTGTATGATCAAGTATTATACATTAGGGGACTCGTGGACCAATGCAGAGCTACAAAAAAGTGCCTTCATTGGTTCCTGATCATCGGCAGTTGGTGTTCATAAGCCTAATATGCTACTGTGAGTACTGAGCATCCCCTCGTCCACTCAATGAAAGAACGAATCAACGAATGAACTTGTCTGAGTGGGTTTCCACGAGTGTGGCATGGACGATTATGTACATGTAGCAGACGATTGTAATGGGGGGAGGGGAGGGGAGGGTGCAACAATGGAGACAACGTAAAGACATGGTAATTAGCACACACCAAAGTGGTTTGCAAAACATGAGTCGCGAATGTCTAGGATAATAAATAGATTTGATGGAACGATGCTGGAGTTAGGGAGATGAGGAATAGGGAGGGTGGAGGAGACCCCATTCAATAGAACGTTACTAGAAAACCTCAATGAGATGGTCAGAGGAAGGAAAAAGCATGAAGACCATCGTCGCGACGGACTATCGGGTAGGATGCAGAAGTAGCAAGTGCAGAGATATGCTCTTGGGGTTGATGACTTAGGTTCGATAGTAAGCATAATCATCTCTGCTGCTGATGCCGCTGCTCCGTGAATCCGTGACGATTTGAAGGCACTACAAACGAAGGCATCGGAAAGAGATACTGTGTTTGGCCCCATAGTAATCGGATTGTGAGTAATCAGAATGGGAGGAATTACATCGCCACCTGAGGACTAGATCAAAGCCACAGATCCAAGAAGGCTCGTCCAGAACTTTGCTCAAAAGATTTCAAGCCGAACACCCGCTCTCCGAATCGTCACTGAAGTCGTCCATGCGGCCGCACGCGAGAATCGGACTCGATGTGATCCCTACGTCGAGATTGTCTTTCAACCTTCAATGGCCGTCGATCATTTGTGGCTGCGGACGGGACTCTTCATCAGAGGAGTGCGCGGTCCCTCCTCCCGCTCGCTCTTGTTGACCTCTACGTCTGCGAGAGAGCCACCGCTAGCAACAATGGCAGCCTGCTGGATGGCATGGCACCACTTGACCGCGTCTTGCATCGTCTGCGCGGCGAATCGTATCGTTGCATCCTTACCGTGGATCAAGAACAGGTGCTTGGTAGGCAGGTCCTTCTCCTCAAAGACCTCGACCTGCGCGCCATACAGGGGCAGGGTAGTTTCAGCGTTCACGCTCTAGAATGGGAACAAGATAGTAACGCCGCACACAGGTGTAAATGACGCATCGGAGGTCCACTCTTGAACTGTAGTACATATTCATGCCATTGCCAGACACGGAAGAGTGGTGTTATGGGGCCTAAACCCAACGTACCATCTCAGAGGAATAGATACACATCATGCCACCGCTCAGTACACAGTAGCGCCTTCGCCACGCGACCGTGGAACAGCAGCAGAAGCCGCCCTCCCTCACAATCTCGACAAACAACCACCCGCGAAAGGTGGGATCGAGTGGGAAAGACATTTTGCGGCGATTTGAAGGTACTGCCTGTTAGGTTGGTAGAATAAACGACAGATATTTCGTGAGTACCAGATGTGAACTACACAACGCAGCACTATGCCGCGACGTTCACTCGACCCAATGCCGCCAAACCAGTGGTTGGAAAATCAAACAAACTGCGCATTTCACTAGTCTGAATAGTGTTTGATTGGCGGTATATTCCGCGGATCCCGCCTACACTTACTGGACAGACACGCGTCAGACGATCCAATACCACTTGCTGGCGTGTTCACTGTGACCTCGCAGCTTGGCTTTCATCACATCCGAGACCCGAAGACGATCTCACCCCAAACCCGAATCCAACTCTGAACCTGTATTGCGTGTGGGAGAGACTGGACGTAGGGCAGGATGTCAGAAAAGAAGAGCAGCAGCACTGGTGGGAATGCCTCCACAGTGGGGCAGGCTCAGACCTCGGTCCAGGCTGCGGCCACGAACGCGAAGCAGCGCAAGAAGCAAAGGATGCAGATGCTGAACCAGCCCTCAGAGTATGTGCAGTCAGCGCTACCACGTAACCTTTCAGTTGTGGAGTATGCGCAGGCCAGACTGCGAGAGATGAAGGACTTCACCAAATTCGTACGCGATGGAATCTCAACGCGCCGTGTCTATCAGACTGTGACTCGACATCTGCGAAGACGCGCGATGAGTTTCAACATCAAGCGCCTACCGCCACACCTGCGTTCGGCCGCCAGCCGGGAGGTGGCCCGGATGGAATCCTCGGCACCGTCTAATAAGTCCCAGAACGCAAAGGCAACGAACACGGGGACCAAAACTCGCCGAGCTCGGAGAGCACCTCGAGCGTTGCTGATTGACCGAATCCGAAGGGCAACGCAGAACAAGTGGCTCGAGACGCATTTGTGGATGGCCAAGCGTATGAAGATGGAGACTATGTGGGGCTACCGTTTGGCACGACACATGAATGATAAAGCCACTCGCGCGGCCTTTAGACTTGCTCAGCATCGCTGTACGGTTCGTGATATTTCGTACATGATCATGCTTGAGCTGGAGGGCGAAGAGGATGTCTTGCTCGAAGCGTTGCGGCTATGTGTCCCCTCTGATCACCAGCTTCTTGAAGTGGGCTCCAAATGGCTTCAAGAGTCCGGCGAAGAAAAGGAGGCTATCGAAGACCTCGAGGAGAGTGCCTTCGGTTTGAAGCAGAAAGACGCGGCACGACTGGGACTTGCGTCTTATGCAAGCAAGGCTGTATTGGAAGGCGAACGAGCTGGGACTATAAAGTCATTGAGATATCCCATTGACGAATCCGTGTACGAATTCCAAAGTATGAAGCACCTTAAACCTCTGGCCGGCGACGCTGTCGCAACTTCGGTGCGAGTGCTTTGGATGCCCCGCGATAATCACTCCGCAGTGTTAAAGGGTTCGCCAGACACACTCACCTCACTGGGCAAAGCGCAAAGCTTGCGTAAGGTCTGGCTTTGGCTTCATCCTGCGGCGGCAATGCAGGCAAAGGCCCTATTTGAATGCCTTGCTCTCTGCGTGAGTGAAGGAGGCATGAGGGACTCCGACGGACTGACACCAAAGTTCGGAGTTCAGTCGCTAGAAGGTGAATTCAACATCTTTAGACTTACTGGACATCAATCCCATGCTGTCCTCAACAGTTGCCTTCGAGTTCACCCAGATTCCCACGCTGTTGGAGATGGGGACGTCTCGATTCCGGGTCCGCGCTCACTCTGGAATGAGTTGGCCTCTCTCCGCACCCCCAACTCACTGCACCCAGGAACGATCCTCGCGCTCAAGGTAACGAATCCAAATGCAGTAGTAGCACGCGTTCCTCGCCGACGAGCAGTAGCTGGAAGCGATCCAACAATCCTCCCCCCTGGTCCAAACCCTGTTCAACCTTCCACACTCTCAGGGCTTGGAGCGGTATTGCCCAGTCCAAATGCGCAGGCCGTGACCTTGGCCCCAGCTTTGGCGCTTGGGGTCACTGCAACTACTCCAATGGCAGTCGCCAAAGCAACAATTCCACTCCCATCGCCGGCTCCAACTATCAGTCCAGCCCTTGCGGAGTATTTAAGGAAGGGGACTGTGCCTGGAAGTGGTCAGACCCAGGGCACGTCGAGTACAGTGCGGGATGTCATCCCTTCTGTATCTACCTCGCCTCTGTGGTATCGTGGAGCTCGACGAGTCTTGGCACTTCGTAGTCCGGCAGGACGCAAGAGCCAACTTCTTGCCAAAAAGTACCAGCTTCCAGCGACTTCCAGTGGCATGACTGACGGCACCGTCTCGACGTCGGTCCCTGCCCAACTAAGGCTTTGGAGACATTTGACACAGGGCCCCCGGGTCTCGCACCGTTCACAGGGATTGGGCTATTGGGTTAACGAGTTTGAACAACCTGCTGTGTCTAGCACTGGGCCATCAACAGCAGGAGCAAGCAATAATGATAAAAAGCAAGATGCTCCATCGACATTAGAACTTTTGAATGCCGTTCAGAGCGGCAACAAAGCCATGGGCTCGACTGGTCCCACATCTACGGCGCCTGTTGACACACAGCCGTCATCATCAAAGTACACGCTAGTCACGGAAAGAACCGCGGCAGCCATTCGCGCTCGCGCAAAGAACGTCCCCAAAGTCTGCGGTGGATTAGCAACACACATTCTGCTCGTTCAAAGACCTTCGACAAGCTTCATTACGCAGAAGGAAGCGGATTCCCGAAGGCATGCACTTGGGACAGGTTGGGATCTCATTGTTCCTGCGGGGTGGGGACAGGTCTTTTTCGCCGCGCTTAATCACGCAGGCGCATGTGTAATTGGCATGAGAGAGGAAGCTCAATTCAGTAGTGAGTGTGGAGATCCGTCTTTCATGCTCTTCGAGGGTGGCAGCAGTGGCGACCACGATAGCATTGCAGGCAGGCTTGCTTTAGAGCGGTATGACAAGCTTAGGCGACTCGAATGGTTCCGAACTGCGCCTGGCCGTGGGAAAAGAGTATACTGGCGACTTGCGACAGACTTTCCGTTTGGTCCAACAAGCCCTGAGGCTTGGGCACTCATTGCAACAGAGGGCAATTACAAAGGTTCCGTCCAAGAATGTATTCGCTCGCGGCTCTCATCCAGGCTGGCAGGATTGGAGACTTGCTTTGAGAAAGATCGAGAAGTCGTCTCAGCCCCGCCACATCCCATCTATCTCTTAGACTCCGCGTCTCTCGTTGTATCTGACCGCCTCCAGAAGGCTGTCAAGTCGCATGGTGTCACAGCGCTAAATGCAGTGAGGGCTGCACTCCTATGTGGGCTTCTAACTGTCCCCGGAGCCCGTCAACAGAACGGTAGCGAGAAGGCTCAGGCACAATTGGGAGCTAAGCGTGGGTGGGACCCGACTGGATCAAAGTCTGGTTCAGAGACTGTTAGCAACAAGAAAGTGAAGCCAACCTCACCCGAATTGACATCCACTGCAGATGACAAGGCAAAAAAGGTGGAGGAATTCGACAAGCTCCGCAACATTGTTCAGCGACTCACATCCTACAGTCCGTCTGTCAAGGTGGCAAAGATGCTCTTGGAGAACATTACATTGGACACATGCTGGCATCCCAACACGAAGCAACTGTGTAAGGAAAATGACGAGATTGAACCGCTGCTGTATCCTCGCCCTGCGCCCGTGCCTGAATTCCCTTCAGATTTTCCGAAATCGACCAAATTCACCTCAACCAACTTGGAAGGCTATCTTGCCAATGAACCCTTCCCGCTCATCTTGGCATCGCCCTTGCCCACACGCGACGAGACCATGCCGAAAGTCCCATCCACAGAAATGCGGGCTCGTGTTTGGGTCATCCGTGAGTGGCAAAGACTCACCCCGACTCTCCGAGCCGTTGCTTGGCAGGAGCCACTAACACCGGAAATTGAACGAGACATCTACGCGCGAGTGGCCGAAGTTGTGGACGCATTGCAGAAGCTTTCTAACTCGCCTAACTCGAAGGCAACTGCTGTAGCTCTTGCATCGAAGTTGCAGCTTTATCTGAGCCTGGGCGAAAACGACTCCGCAAACATTTCAGCGTCCGAAACTGCAAATAAGGCACTCGTTGCTCACGTTTATCTGGGGGCTCGGCCGCTGTCTTTAACCTATCGATCCAAGGCTGGTCTCCTTTCAGACACAAGCGCTCTACAGCACTGGGCAATGCAGTGCCTATCAAGAAGTGAAGCGGTCTCCGTGCGAAATGTGCTTCGTGCCAGCATCAGCAGTTGCGTTTCACCAAGAGCGACGAGCAGTAAGTACGCCGCGTCTGTACGGCGCAACTTAAAGAACGAAAGTATCGGCAGTTCTTGCCATCCGATGCTAGCCAAGTTGAGGAACGCTGCGGATACGCTTCCGTCGACAGATGGAATCTTTAAGAAAGCATTTAGGGAGTTTTGCCACTTTGCAGCAACCCTATGGGAACGTAATCCCGCAGCATTCTCAACCCTTTTGTTTGCCGCATCGCTTGCTACACCTGCACATTGTGCTAGCTTCGCAGTTTCCCAAGGTCACCCCGAAGCCCGAACCTTTGTTCTCCCAGTGACCATTGAATTACTCGGCAAGGGATCACCCAAGCCACACGCGATGATCTGCTTACCAATGAATGAGACTGAGCTTCCAAATTGGCATGCAATCGCTACATTGGCAAAGGAGGGTCAATCATATGAGCATCTGGAGCCTGAAGAGCCGCTCCGCTCCCAATCAGTCGACAGTTACCTTGAAAGACTTGCCGCAGATCACTTGGGCGCTGTCGCGTCGCTCCTGCCCGCTACTTCCCGACGCACTTTCGGATTTCTCGATTACGCAACATACTCCATGGCCAGTGGTCGCTCGGGGGCACAGCTTGGCACGGTGACCCTGATGCACACTGCCGAGCTCGCCTTCTTGGTTGCAACCGGTCGATGCATGTCAAGTTTGCCCTCAATCATCCACAAGATTCTACGAGACTTTGCTCGACTTATTGCAGCAACTGAGAGTCCACTGGTGCTTCCTCCACCTCTCCCCCTCCCAATCTGGCTTCGCAACCCCGGAGAGGTCAAGTATCGTGCAGCAATGCTCAAACTCACCTAACGCAGCTGTGTGGGCCTGGTAGAGATAGACTTTACTCGCATACAATAGGTTAGAATAGACATGTACCTAGCTAACGTTTATTTGTTCATCCACATTGAACTGTGTTGACTCATGTGGCAGCAAAACGCACGACAATTGTAGTGTCTCGTTATGAGCTCTGCGTGAGTGCCGCCTATTTTCCACTTGCGTCCAACGAGAAGATATCGAATATTGGGCCACTTCCCTGGGACTGAGCGGTCTGGGACTGAGAAGTCTGAGATGAAGCGTGGCCCGTGGATCCAAGTGAGAATGCATCAAAGAGATCGGGGTCTTCACTCTGAGAAGTTGACGAGGCAGGAGCACTGGTTGGATTCGAGAGGATTGCGAGCAAGTCCAACCCTGGAAGTGTTGACGAAGTTTGTGAAACCTCGAGTGAAATTTGAGATACGGCCAGTCCAGACTGGGCCAATGGATTGCCTGCCAACGAAGCTGGTCGGGCCTGGTAAGCCAAGGACGCAGATCTTGCCTGTTGATCGGCCATAGACTTCAAGTCCGTCTCACTTGATTCGTAGAAGTTTATAGGCAATGCATACAGGTTACCTGACGGGTAGCACATCCCAAATACGGGGAATCCCTTCAAGGAACCGGACGCCTCAGCTTTTGCACGAAGCATCTCCAGCTTGGTATCCGCATCGAGGAAGAATGAACTTGTTGGATCCATGTCCCAAATGTTTGGGCGATTTCCAATTGCCTGAGGAATGTAATTCCCAAGGAAAACCTGAATAGCATGCTGCTTGTCCACATCAACGACGTTGTTCTGATAGTAACGACCAACTGCAGTGCCAACATTCCCCAGTTTCGCTGCCATGCCAGCAAACCAGCTTGTTGAGGAGTTCGAAGACGATCCAGATTGATCTGGAGTCGCTTCTCCCGCCTCATCTTCATCATCTTCTCCGCCAGGGCTTCCGACAAGACCCTCATCTTCGTCCGTGAATATGGTCTCCTTGTGCATCGCACCACTACCAGCATACTGCTGTGCAATTCTATCACCATGCTCGTGGAAGAGCTCTTGTAGGGCTGTAAGGAATGGCGGAGTCAGCTTCTCGTCTCGTGTGCGTGTAATTCCTGCCAAGTACAACATATTTGAGAGTGCAACCTTTGCAACACAGAACTGAGCCGCGTTGGTTCTGTCGAGACAATCAACACAATTCACACGAACAACCCCGTGTTGTAAAGAACCAACGACATGCTCTACACGTAGCGTAGATGCGATCGAACTCACTGCCCGTGCCTGTCTGACCGCAGCTGCTGTATCTTGGGAGACAGAACTGCCCATTTCCGGCAGGCCTTGTTCTGCGGGACGTCGTGGTGAATGAAGGAGCAAAGTGCGCTCAGCAAGGAAATTGACAGGCAGGCTCACTTCGATACCTGAATAAGCCTCGGCAAGTGTTGAGTCATCTGGAAGCGAGACTTCAGAATCACTTACAGTGATGGAGTCGAGTACATTGGTCAAGTCCGAAACGAACCTTTCAAATGCTTCGTCAGTCGCGGCTGTCATCTCAGCAGCCTCTGTAGGCGACAACATTGTAGAGTATGCATTACTAGACGTGCTGCTGAACAGCCCACCGAAGATCTTGCCTAAACGCGAAGAAGACGAAGATGATGTACTTGCCGTGGATGTTCCTAGGTTCTGTGCAGCTTTGGCCCTCTCCTTCTCTTTCATCCTCTCACGCTGTGCATAGTTCTGATGATTGACAAAGCGTATCCAATGTTGAAGAGCGCATTGCTCGCGCTTGTGGAGAAGTGTAGCTCGCTTCAATCTTTCTGTTTCTAACTGTCGCAGGACATCCAAACGTGCCATTGCTGCAGCAAAGGCAGCCTCTTCTGCCGCAGGAGTTGACGCAAAGACTTGTTTCCCCGTCGCTGCTTCGATTTCACCTGTTGCAGAGACTGGGCCGTACTTGGTGGTGAAAAGACCGACATCATTTGCGAGCGGTGTCACGATGACTTTGAGATCTGCAATAACGTTATGTCTCTTCCTGCGATTCAAGAAGTCATACTCTGTGTAGGTGATTGGGGTTCCATTTCCAGCTCTTCTCGCCGAAGGAATAGGTAGTTCCATCGGCTCGTACTGACCACGCGTGGAAGTCGTCTGTCCCACTAAACTTGGAATACCTGGCGTGGGAGCAGGTGTAGAGAATAAGTTAGTTGTCGGAAGCGAGTTTAACGCTGGTGGCGGTGGTGGAGGTGGAGCCAGGGGTGAAGAGATGCTTGGAGATCTACCAGTAGCCCTGGGAGCAAGTGCTACGGGGCCGGTACCAGGTGGTAGTACAACGCCTGGAGGTGGCGGTGGCGGGGGAGGGTTTGCTGCGCTGGTATCTGCCAATTGACCAATAGGTGCTAAGAGCACTGGAGTGTTTGGAATGCGTAGGGTAGCTGGACGCGGGGGGAGCTGGGGAGGAGAACCTGATGCTGGCGTACTAATCGAGGTGGATCCTGTGACATTTGCATGTGGAATAGGAAGAATGTTTCGGCTTGCCTCCGATGAACTTGACGCTCCCGATGTGATGGACTTGTGCGCAGCAATGTCGGGGAGCAAGCCGAGATACTGCTTAAGGGCCGAGATACGAGCTGCTGTTGTAGAAGCCTGATTATTACGACGGTCCCACAGCTCTGCAAATGAAGGCAACATTGGGACACCAGCAAGAGGGTCTTGGAGGGGTATGGGCTCACATGCATGTGCAAGAATAAGTGATGTGATATCTGCAATTAATTCAAACTTGGTGTACTCTGAGGCACGGCTCATGGTCCAATGCGTCAAGAGGTGATGCCGCAGCTGTTGCTCCTGTTGCAGGTGGGACTGATGTGTGGATTGCGCAACAGGTGCATTGTACGCAAGCTGTTTCGATGGCCCGTACGCACTTCCTGTAACGATGCTCAATGCTGTCAGAACGTCTTCATCGGAGCTGAGTTCAAGTTCGCTCAGCCACTTGGATAACGTCTCGATTCCAGTTGCTGCTGGAGTGTTTGTAGCTGTAGCAGAGCCGCTGCATGCCTCTGTTACGCTTCGCTGAGCGAGGGATAGTACCATGCTCAAACGCTCTGCCGCAGCCTCAATCGACGTATGCTCAGGTAGAGTAGCTGACTTTTCCTCCGGACTTGATTTTGCATTCGCTTTTGAGAGAGCCGCAAGCCGGCCTGCCTGCTCGGCTAATCGCTGGCACACAGCCACATAACTGCGGAAGAAAGCTCCACCAAGAAGTACTTCACTCGCTTTCCGATTCTCGTGCTGTTTAATGAGGTTCAGAATGTGGATCCGCCCGCGGTAACGAAAAATACATTTACGGAGGTAGTGCTCAGTATGAAGGAGACGGGGGTCGCGATCACTATAAAGAACAATTGGTGGGGCTGGAAGGTAAACCTTTTCCTGTCCCCAATGCAAAGGAATAGAGCCTCGCGTGATAACGAAAGAGCATAACGTCCCAGTCCACTGTGATTTGAAACCTACTTCTTCCATGATCAGTTCTGACTCGACTTCATTTGCAACATCACCCGTTGTGGTTATACCTCTTCTGATGAATCGTGTGCCGGCCGCAAAGCGCGAACGGCGTGAAAACAGTGTCAAGGCTAGTCTGCGACTCTTGAACTGAATTTCTCTGCGGCCGAATGATCCACATACGGCACATGTCAACCATCGCAGGGGCGAGAGCTCGAGCCGAAGGGCAGGTACACTCTCGTCTATCGACGGAGGCTGACCCTGGTTGACATGCTTAATGATTGGATCGAGTGACGGGAATGCCATGAGGAAGTTCATTGCAATGTAGCTGTTCCATGTAAACATAGAACGAAAGACCTTGTCAAATCGCCACACATCTCCGTTGGTCAAATGAATTGCAGGATTGGACGGAAGATCCTCACTTGGTCTGGAGGTTCTCTCGGAGGTCGCGTTGGATATTGTAGCCGATGTCAAATCGAGTGCTCGAGTTCGAGAAAACAGGATATTGTCCTGTAGCGTGGTTGTCAAATCATAATGATGTGAGAAATAAAAGTCTTTGTCAAGCTGCAGCTCTTTCAACGCACTACGGTACTTATCCGGTGGGTCGATGAACTCGGGCGGTCGAGGGGCCATGCTGCGTTTGCTACTTGAGGTGCTGGTAGAAACCGATGGAGAGGATTGTGGTAGTAATGAGGGTGACCCGGGTCCGGACTCTGCGATCCCTGGACTCGTGGCTGAAAGTGGGGGCGATAAGCTGCCGTCGTACTCAGTGACAGAAGGTGTGGCGAGCGATCCATGTGCCTTGGCTTGTGACTGGATTGCTGCGATCAAGGCGAGGGTGTCTCGACGTTTGGCTGATTTGGCAAGCGCTGCAATCCCCTCTGGATCCATCGGCTCGCTATAGCGATGCCCGAATTGATCCACACCAAACTTTGTTTCTTCCTCAAAAGGACTATTACCAGAGTTGAGACCCGGGGCGGGAGGTGGAATGCCTGCAATTGGTGCAAGTGACACCGTATGGATGCCATCGGCCCTGAAGACTCGACGCCCAGCGATACTGCCAGCGGGCCGCGCTGAGCGAATGAAGACAAGGTATTGACGAGGGAGTGTCAGGATACCAAGGAACGCAGCAACCGGATATGATGCAAGGATGATATCGCCCGACTGGATCCGCTTCAGGAAGGCAGAGCATGGATTCGTGACGTCATTCGTAATGGAGATTGCTGCGTGAGCGTGTTCGTAGATACGACGACGCACAGAAGCGAGGTCTGGATAAACCGCAGCGTAGCGGTCGTAACTAAGAACGACTTGGGGGCTTGCCCGAGTAAAGATTAGGATGCGATAGTTCTGCTCGAAGGCATCGCCACCGGCCAAATAAACATGATACCTCGACTCGAACACCCAGAGGGACTCATGAGTGGGCCATCCACGAGTAGGAACCCGAGTAGACGGGTAGCGCTGCATATCGACAGATGCGCACAAGACGGCGCCGCACGCGCGGGACCTGAAACTCTCTGGAGTGGAGCGACTTGTGGGCCTCTTGTCGGCCGAGCGTGCAAGGTACCTACAGGAATGCAGGGTTATGTGAAGAATCAACTTGGTAAGCTGCTGTGTCTTCCGGCAACGCCAGTTGCCTTGTTCCCCAAGGCCATAGGTTCAGCATAACTCTCGACTGGCTCCTTACTCAAAGATGTGGTTCTAGAGGGATACTCTTTGGGGGGCACCTGTCACGTATTTCCCTTCAATAATGGAAGATATCGCACTATGTGGCAATGTTATCACGAAAACACTGCAAGGCCCCGGACAGCCACTGTCCCTGCGCCAGAAACACAACAAAACAGGAACTGCAATCAGGGCATCTCGAGACAAAGCACTTTCTCGAGAATAACTCTTGTAGTATCAGCGAGCTCGCATAGCTACTGCAACTCCAAGTTGTTCAAGATTGAATCGACCCGTCAGTGCGAATATTTGCCTCACACACCCTGCGAGCTACACAGATTTCAATTGTGCTCCGTTATGATTTAAGATGCCCTCACTTGTCTGCCCCCAGCTCGCTTGCGAGCCTCACACTGAGCGCTGAGCGTTATATTCACTGGCGCACGCTTCTATATATGTGAACAGCCAGAATCACATCCTTCGTCTTGTTTATCATAGCGCATCACGTATCTCAGCCTGCTGGAATTGACTGATGTCATTCGCCGAGTTGCAGTTACGCGCCCGAGATTAGGGCGCGTTATCATGAGCAGGTTGCACAAAGCTCTAGGGCAGCTCCTCCATTCCCAGCGCCACTGTTTTGCCCACAAGCACGCTGTGTACTCTGCGTGTGGTGCTCAAATGGGCTGTGTGCCACAACGCGGTGGATGGAATTATGTTTACGAACGAATTTGCAGACTGGTGATACGACGTGAATACGGTGTGTTAGGGTAGTTTCTGGCTATCCGACCACGTCAGTAGCTAGCACACTTGGAGTCTAGACCCGTGAACAGCTCACAGCGTAAAACTCCCTCATACACGAGTGAGCGAGCCGCGTGAAGTCCCAAGCTGGGAGGTTAGTTTGAAATTGGCGAAGGAAGAGGCACTGACAGCATCTGCGGGGCCAGTTGGGAGTGTATATCACTGCACATGGCTTCCCTCGTTGCCTACGGAGACTCCTCCGAGGAGGAGGTGGAAGATGTAGCACCTCTCCCAAAGAACAAATCGGAGATCCATTTATCCGTCACAGGCTCGCAGACTGATTCCCACACTGTGTCAGGAGTCTCGCACCTGGGAACCACTTCAGGAGTCGAATACACAGTGGTGAAAGAGGAACAGGAATTGCCCCGTTCAAACGAGCCGGCACAGCCCCCCACCAGTACAGGAAGCGATGGGGAGCGCTGGGGAGCTCAGATTCGACAACGAGAGAGCGATGACTATCCACCTGTAAATACCCGAGTACGCCTAGACCAGATTGCGCAGGGCCGGGATACACACGAACAAGTATCTGCTTTACATGGAGTAAAGCTGCAGTCCTCCACTCATGAAACTTTAGCCCTACCGATACCTAATTTCGAACGGCGAAAGGCTGATCATCCGCCCACTCTCGTCTCTCCAGAGTCAATTCAGAACGATGCACTTTTCGATGATCCACGCCATGAGGAATGGAGACAACGCATTTCTACTGCCCTCCAGAAAACAATAGCTCGACAGAGGCAGAAGAAACAATCGTTGGGCGATGAAATTATGCTTCGCCCTAACAATTTTGATCCCGGGTTAATTGATCGGCTTTGTGAACGACTGACAATTCCCACTACCCTGAGCTCGCTAGGCGAGTACAACCCTCTCCGGAAGTTCAATAGTTCGGACTATTCCGAAACCTTCAATCAAGCGATGCATAAGCGAGATCAGGAGCGATTACGTGCGAATGTAGCTGAGTATCACGCTGCCTTCAGTCGTAGCTCAACCCAAGAGGATTTATCTGCAATCTTGGCACAGCACCAACATCAGCAGCAACAAATGCAAGCGCAATTGGCTCAATCAGTTACTCAACCCACAGCCGGGGTAGGCACGACCGTGCCAGGCGAGACAACGCAGGAAGGATTTCAACGGAGTGGCCGAAGTCGATGGAGGCGTCGAGAGGAGTACGAGCCTCGTTCGTATGATTGATTGCTCCAAGATCCGGTTGGCCACTCGTCGGCTTCGTCCAGAAGTTAAGTTTGGCTTTGTATTACAGTGGATGTACATTACAAATACAAGAATGCAATAGTATATCGCGCAGAGTGCGCCAATGTGACCTAGACAGGATGTCGTGAAGAGTGGTATTTGCGAAGCATCTTGGTCGCGAGTTCGTGCTCGGGGCTGACGTCACGAGGGGATTTGTAAGTGGAAGCTACTTTTCGAGCGCGGTTCAAGCTCATCCGTTCCGCGTCAGGTGTGATAGGCATCGGCTTGTAAGCGTAAATCAGGGACTTACGTGCGGGCCTAGTACTTCTCTTTTGCTGTGAGGCCAATGGGCGATGGATTTGCGATCTGGTCGTGACCGATGGTTTCAAGCGAGCCTCCTTCGGATGAGCAAGGTTTTCTTCGCCATCATCGTCGTGATGGCTCAACTCCTCGTAAATGGCAGACTCGTCGTCGGAGTCGATATTACCAGTACCCACTTCGAACTCTTCATCTGATTCTTCTACAACGGGTTCACTGGAGTCTTCCCTAATTTGACCTCCAATGGCTCCATCTTCGAGGAGAGGGTTCTCACCAAAGATATACTGCTCTGCGACCTCAAGATCAGACGCGTTCGATTCGCGGACTTTTAATCGAGCGAGGTGATGACGAACTAGCATTCTAATTCGTGCCATGTCGGGGAGTTCGGCGACGGGCCTTCGTGCCGAGTCTCTTAGGTCGCGAAGCTCATCCTCCTCGAGTAGTGGGGGGAAGGATAGTCTCGGTGGAACCTTCGTTCCAGAAGAGGAACTCGATGGCAGAAGTTGGGAACTCGTTTTGGAGGGTGATACATTCGACATAGAATTGAGCATCCCCGGAGTTGGAGACTTGTGTTGCGCACTGCGATTCTCAACTTCGTTCGCCTGGGGCAATAGAGACAATGGAAGCGACAGCAATGGGAGCCCGGTCGAAGTGAGATCCGACTGTGGTGTCTGCTCAGGGTTGGTAGCTCGTGAGTCTATCAGACCAGGAACAGCTGGTTGCTCATCCTCAAAGTTGAACGCTGGGAGTGAGAAGTCATCTTCGAGATTGTGCACGCGCTTTAGACTCTTGGCGCTGGAAACTGACTGTTTTCGAGGTGAAGATTTGTTTGGAGTCCGCTTGGTTTGAGCTATCTTACTCGAAGGACTGGATGCACTATCTTTGGAGAATGAGGTTTGTCGATTACCCCATTGTGCGAGGAGCTTAGCAACCTCAGAAGGTTTGCCACCGAACAGTTTCATGGCTTCTGAAATTACCCAGTCGAAGTCCACATCATCATCCCCGGCAGAATTTCCGTCGAGTTTCGTATCTGCGCCACGATCCGCATCTTCGACATGTGCTTGTTGGGGAGCCTGTGTTGAGTCATGGACCAGCCTCACCCCAGAACCTGAATCGCTATTGCTTGAATCATCTTCTGTGAAAGCTTGTTCAAATTGTGTCTGAAGTCGCATGACCGGATTGGACTCCTCCGCAGCATGTTCGGTTTGGATTGTTGGCTGGGGTGAGAGGCATAGTTTCTCCTCATCCTTCTCAGGAGACAGAATTGCTGGAATAAGGCCAATCTCATCTTGGTCGCTCTGTTGAGGACGAGGCTGGACCTCATCATCGTCAAGCTGGCTTACCTCTGAGACAGCATAGAATGAGGTATCTTCTAATTCCTGTTGGCCCTCCGATGGCCCGACCCCGTGGGAAGGCTGAGCTCCTGTGGCCTCTGCATCTCTCGAAACGAAGGTGGGCTCAGACGTAGGAGGGTTGTCGTGGCTCGCAGTTCGAGATTGAACCAATGTAAGACGACTCGCGTGTCTCAAGTCTTCCAACTTCGCAATGATCTTATCATCCACTCCGTCCGAAACATTTGGTTGGTTCGAAGGGCTTTGCAAAGCTCGTGTTGAACCTGATGACGGCTCGTTCGGATTAACACCCAGCCAAGACTGTTGAGTCAAGGCTTGAAGAGATGTTATAATATTGTCCAGAGCGCTTAAGCTGGCCGTTAAGTTCTTTGCGGGCCCTGGAGTCGCGGGCAGTTTGACCGAGATCTCTCCTGGAGAAAAGATAGATTTCATGGATACAGAGCTCAAGGTATCTGGAGAAGTGAAGCTTAGCGTTCTCGTTGTTGCGGCAGAAAATGGTGATGCATAGAGTGAATGACTTGAGTGCGGTGTCTCAGGCGTATGAGGAGCAGCTTGGATGGGCTGATCCTCCAACGAAGCTTGCGTTGAGGACATTTTCAACTGATAAGGTAAGACATCAGCTGGAGCAGGGGTCTTCACAGCCTCGGTTCGAATAAGGACCGGAGTCCTGGTTCTAGGACGTGCGCGAGATGACGAATCTGCAGAGTCGCTGAGGTGCTTTTTCAGAGACGAAATTGCGCTCGAAAGCTCACTCTCATATGTTGAGTCCGTGGACTCTGTGACTTCGACTTGAATCGCCTCATCCTTCACCTCTTTCGAGGAGACAGGTAGACTCTCTGTGGTCGAAGACATCGTGAGCGCCTCTCGTGGCTGCTCTGGCTCGTTGTCAGCCTGTGGAGGTGTTAAACTGTTTAGTTCAGATACAACCACATCTTTAGCTTTAGCAACAGTTGGCGCTGGCACAGACTCAGCCGGCTGGGGCTCATCTTCCAAATCGCTTGCAAACGCAGACGCGAGAGGGGAGCTATAGACAGAAATGTGGCGCTCGACCCTGATCTGTTGTGGAGATGGCGTAGCTGGTGAGATGGACACATCCTTGGGTGGGGAACGTTTCGATGGTGTTACTCCGATAGTGCTCGTCTGAGTATCTCCCTGTGACGCCTTCTCCCCAACAAAAGGCTTAGCATACAAATCCGTAATATTGTCGACACGAGAACGTGTCGATCGAGGAGTCCCCTTCTCAATCATGCGATGAGTTGACGAGGAGGGCCGCTGCTTCCCGTGTGGGTTCGAGGGCGAGGGCGATAACGAGACTTCATGGGAATTTGCTGGAGTTGTAGAGCCCACACCGTTCTTGAGTTTCTGATAGGAAGTGGGGTTCAGCGGAGACGCCATACGCGCAGATGCTACGGCTTCGGGAGTTATGAGACCTCGAAGCGACAGCGCTGATTGATTCGGCTCTGGGGACTTTGGCTTAGCGGTTTGCACCGAATGGACGGCAGCTCGCTGTGCTCGTGCTGCCAGCTGTGCCTCAGCCCTTCTTCGGATAGCCTCGGCGCGATTGAGGTCCGCCTGAGCGCGTGCCTGTTGAACAGCCTGCAACGCTGAAACGAAGCGAGCATGAGACTCTGCCCGCCGAATTTCTCGAAGCTCCTGCTCTTGTCGTTCCTGCTCAGCGCGAAGCTGAGCCTGTCTCTCAAGCTCTAGGCGCTGTTCTTCAGCGATCGCTGCTTTGCGGCGTGCCTCTTCTTCTGCGAGGCGCTGTTCCTCCTGAAGCCTCTGTTCTCGTTCGAGTTGCTCTCGCAGTTGGGCCTGAGCTTGCCTCTCCTGGAGCTGGGCTTGGTACCTGCGGGCAGCTTCAATGGCCCGTTCCCGCTCCTGCTGTCGGCTCTGCACAAGACGCTCGAGACGTGCCCTCTCCTCCTGCTCACGCTGCAGCTTCTGCATTTCCTCGGTGGTGAGATGGACTGGAGAGCGATTGAGGGGACTGCCGAGTCCCAGCACATGTTTTTCAACGGGGTACTTTTTGTCCTGAGACGACTGCGCGGGTGTGGTCATGGCCGCAGGGTACAGCGAGCTGGCATGATCCGGATGTTGATGACGACTTTGAGGTGCCTTCCCGAGACTCGATCCTCCACGCGGAGTGGATGTTGGGGTTGCGAGGGCAGAGCTCATCTCACCTTGAACCAAAAACGCTTGAGATCTCGACATGGGCGAGAGAATGCTGGGAATTACTGTATCCAGCTGTAGTAAGCAATGCTCTTGGGCAGAATCCACGAGTTATATATCCAGTGTACTCGGGGGGCGAGTGACAACGCTCACCTGACAATTCTGCTGAAATCCAACGGTCAACCCCTCAGTGAGTCACTTTTCGCTGGGGCTTTAAGGCGCAAGACGGAATCCGATTAAGAGGAATAAGCGTAGGTGCACCTAGATGGATGAGACAAATAATATCGCATTGGACTGTGAGTAGATCTCATCGGAAAGATTGTGAAAGCCATGAAAATATACCTTCCTTAGAGTGTGTAGATTGCGTCCTTCAGCATATCCCGCGAGAATCTATGCTTACCCCTGAGTTTTCATAGATTTACGAGCGTCACAAACGTGTCTGTTGCTTCTACAGCGGCGAGACACGCCAAGTCAGCGTGTAACAGTGCGTAACTGCCTCGAAACCCAGCCAGTTGGTCAGTTTCTTGGTCGGTTTCGAATTCAAAAGTTTGAAATCGCCCTCGGATGTTTCCGCGAGTGGGGGTGTCGAAATAGTCTGGACACTGTGCTCAAGAGAACGACTCTCAGAGTGCCATTTTCCGCGTTTCTGTGGCGTATGAAGTAGTGCGTGAGGGCAAAACACATATGATTCGATACTGCGTATGTATTTCTACTCGGTCCATGCCATGCTCCCCTGCTGCACGTGCTACAGATCGAGTATTTTGCGTCAAGAGTTGGGGCTCGAGATATTTTCACTTCTGAACGTCCGCTTTCATGTCGTCATGTGATGCTCCTGCACCAGGATGGGGTCAGGTCCTATCACTGACGCCTCATTCGGGTCGTAAATTGCTTATTTCCCGGGGCTCCAAACGATATACTACCATGCAACCTCGCAGAACCTCCGCAAAGGCCATGCTGTCCGTTATGACAAGATCTACTCACGGCCGACACACGTGCTGGTGGTCATCGGTGGGGAGTGGGGCGTTGCTGGGTGTCTCGTTGGAATAGACGTCGCTCACCATGCATTATTTGTGCTCCTAGGCGAATCTTAATATGCCTAAGCTCGAAGGGACCATAAGTCGGTGTGGCATTTCAGTTTCTTCCTGGGTGTTGCGACCCTTACGTTTGAGTGCGTACCAGGCCGCCTTTGCTTATTACTCACCCATGCAATTGCTATGCTCGTCTTTCCACCCATCTCGTCGAGTCTGGAAGACTTCTCGCTGTCGCAATCCGCTTCACTCGCTGATTTGTCCTGCCCCCAGCCTCAACGACGTCTGCCACTGTCGAGGAGCATTCACACATCTTGTGTAGAGAGTTGTGTAGTGCCCACTGCAACGGCGTCGTAGGCGTTTGTGAGAGGACTAGCCAATCCCTGTTAGCGCACTCGACCTCGGTAAAACCCCGTGTCGCTGTCGTTGTGGCCCTCGAGCAAAGAGTAATCCACAACACAACAGGCTCACTCTCAGGAGAGAACCTAGTCGCGTGCACTGAAGTGTTAGATTGAAAGCAGCAGTGGTAGTCGGACTGTTGACGCATCGCTTTGTGGAGCCCATTTCTTGTGGATCGTTTCATTGAGATTCATCTCAAGTCCTAGATCCTTGCGCGGAAACCGAGCACGCAATTGTCGAGCACCCGCGAACTGTCACAATGCAGCCGCAACGCACACCCTCAGGGCTGTTATCAGCCGTACAGCGAGGATCCAAGAGCGAAGTTCAGCGGCTTATCAAACGCCGCGCCAATGTATCTGAAGCAGATTCTGACGGTTTTACATGCTTGATGGAAGCAGCCGCAAATAATCATATCCAGATCTTAAGTCTCTTGTTAGAGTCGAACGCAGACCCAACACCTGTAAACCGCCTAGGCCGTTCAGTACTGATGGAGGCCGCATGTCGTGGGCATCCTGCCATTGTGCTGAGGTTAGCACAAGCGCATCCCCCTTTGAATGAAGTCAGCGAGAAACATTCGTTAAAGCTCACTGCACTGATGGAGGCCGCATCTCGTGGCCACACAGGTGCCGCGTTCTGGCTATGTGAGGCCCGTGCCGATATCGATGCTCGCAACTCGCATGGAGACACAGCACTCATCATGGCCGCCTACAACGGTCGCCTGAGCACAGTTCAGATGCTCATCGGTCAGCGTGCCAACCCGATGATTGTGGGTGATGGTGGCATGAATGCCCTTCAGGCGGCTTCCGCAAATGGCCATGTTCGAGTCGCAGAATTCCTTTCAGACCCACGCCTGGTCGAAATCGATTTTTGCAATGAAATTTATTGCCGGTTTAAGGCTGAGCACAAGGAGCAACTTCAGGATGAGGTTAACTACGATGCAGCACTACAAACCCGACCTATCTTGGAACCTCCACCGATCCCTGTCCTGCCAAAGTGGAGTCAGACCCTTATTAAGATCCCGCTAGGTCTCGATCGCCCAGATCGCCGCATTCCCTTCTCGTACAGCAACGCCGACTTGTTGGACATTACTAAGTACCCGAACCACTATCTTCGCAATCCATGGTATTCTGTCAACCTTTCACATGTGGGTAAGCAGGCGCAAACATCAGCGTTTGCGTTGAGTCCAACGCTTGATGTCCTTTCAAAGTCTGCGCGTGTGTCACCTTCGGCTCTTCGAAGTGGAATGTCTGCGGAGACGTTCCAGGCCTTTGGAGACGTTATGCTGTCAAAGTACACCGAAAATCTTCTCAAGCATGAACCGCGGGATAAAGAAAAGGACGAGAAAGAGCAACCTGGATCTCTGAATTTCAGTGCTGTATCACTCACGCCGATGGAGAAGCCTCAACTCACTGAGGTGCCCAAGCCTGCTGCCTCACGGATACTTTATTCACGTGCGTCGTTCGGGTTCTTGCAGCGACACTACGCTCCTAAGCCTCTAGACTCTCTTCCCAAATTCGGTTCCTGTACTTGGATCGCAACCGAACCGACTCGCATCTCACGTCAATCGAAGACAGAACGTCTAGCAGCATTTATTCGCACGATGATCGAAGCAGAGTATCCAGATGCGTTTAGGAACCCCGATGGCACGATGTCCGCAGTTCCACAGAAGAGTATCATTGAGAAGCAGATCGACAAAGTCCTTGGTAACCCGCCCGAACTGCAAACCGAAGAGTATGTGCGTGCGCGAGAGAAGCTGCGGGAAGCTGTCATTACGGCCATGGCCAACGCTGCCAACTCCGATGAAGAGATCATCGAGTACCCGCGACTCACGCTCTACGACACGGGAACATGGACATACTCGGGTGATCGACTATCAGGTGAACTTGAGGGCACCTTTGAGCTTTTCCTGTTGGCGACGACATCGCCCGATCTTATCCCACAGCCTGCGAAACTGAAGAGCACCACGCCAGACAAATTCGCCGGTGCGCGCCGCAGCAGCTCATCCAAGGATCCGTCATTCTATGTTGTCGACATGGCAGGTAATGAGACCCTTACCCCTGAGATGATGGTGGAGTCAGAAGATCGAACGATTTGCGAAGAGGCAAAGGCGGATGGGAAATACCATGAAGAATCACTCTTCACACTTGACCGTCTGACCTCTTTGTCTCCAGCCCACACTCGCAACACTTACTATATCCGACTGACTACAAAGCCTCCCCCTCCAAGTACCCTTCGTGGCTACCAAGCTCCAGTACAAGTGGTGGGCTGTATCCTCGCAAAGCAGCTGGTGTTGGGTAAGCTGGTCATGGAAATGCATGAACTTGCAGTCCCTTGGTGGGAGTGTTAAGGCATGACACGTTTACCCGACATTTCATAGTGGTGCATCCCAAGTCTCTGTTAGCCCTACTGTAGTCACACGAGTTTTCGTCGCGCAGGCGCTTCACGATCCGTCATCAGCATCCCGATGTGGGTTCTTATTTTATTAGCTTTGGAGCATGAACCAGCCGATTTGCACGACGACTTCCCTTGGTTCGTACACAAGATCTCGGCCCCCCATTATACCGGCCTCCATCATCCATGTCGTCCCACATCCCAGACCAAACTGCAGAACCCAGCAATCGGAACAATGTACAATTGCTTCAACATGCCATGTCTAAGGCAGTCTCACTATTCCATTCTCAGTTCAGAAGCCGAGCTATCGGGTGTTAATCGCGTTGTCCTTGGAAGAACGGCGAAATCACAATTGTTATCAATGCATCACCCCATCCCTCATCGGTATCACGTCGAGCCTAACATGAAGGACACCGATCTCGTCGAATCAGCCAGCCTGTCAGCACACAACAACGCGCGTAGCTCTATGCAAGTGTGAGTACGTCTCTCATCTTTGTAGTGCTGTATTGACCATCCCTCCACCATCCCTCCACCATCCCTCCAGTATCACTACCACAACCCTTTCCAAACGTCGTTACCCCATCACAACTTTTATCTCTGTCACTGAGAGCTAAGGACTTACTCGAGCCCAATACTTGTCCTGTCCACATGATCATATCTATCACGTGATCGCTCTATCTGGTGACTACTTGATAGCCAAGTGACTCCCCGCCATGACCACTGCCGCCACCCCCATCTCCACTATGTTGCTTCAACACCCGGGTCTTGTTCTACCCAATCGGGCCTTGCTCAAGCTTTATATCAAATCCTCCTGTAGTGTAGTCGTACTTCATTCGTCTCACGCACTCACCCCTCGTTACTTCCCCAATACGCTTGATGTCCCGACACGGGAAACATCTTCCATTCGATGTTTGCTAATCCAATGACTGGTGTATCTTCGACTAGCTCTACTTTTACAAGTTTTTTTGGATTCTTTTAGCAGCTTTGTTCTTTTGCTCTTAATTTGCAATGCACTTTACACAACCCTACCTCGGCCATCGCGCTGAGCTACTGACATTGAGTTTCTACGAAGTGTGGTGTAGTTGAGACCCGCGCAAACCTGCAAACTTGCGCTGTACTCAACCAAGGCGAAGGGAATGTTACCTTTGGCTTCCATCTGAGGCCCCCTCGGCCGCGGCTGGTTGTTCCAGGGAAAGAGTTACCTAGTCATCTTGGTGCTTCCACCGAACGTTATCGTCGCCGGGTCCACACTTTGTATACTATTGCTAGTTTCATTCGTCACTGCAAGCGCATCTATTGATATGCATGGTTGTGATCGAGTTGGCGCAACCACGCAAATCCCCTCCACTCCACTTTTTTGTGTCTGTTCTGAATTATCCGTTCTGAATACACGCAACATGACACTCATGTCGCCGACTGAATGGCTTGAGATGCCTGTGTGAGTGGTGTGTGTGCAGACTGGACTGGACTGGACTGGACGGATAACTCCATCCATCCTCTTCCAGCGCAAAAGCTCCTGCTCCAACACACTGACGAAGAGGCGAAAAGGCTATATAGCCAGGGTTATATCAGGACAAGCTCAACGCTCAGTTAAAGAGCCCGCACGTGTCGCGCGAAGGAGCCTCTGCAACGGAGCGCTGACAGGTGTACGCGCCAGAAATACGCCACGAAGCGGCTTGAGGGGCCAATCTGCTCAACAAGCAAGAACTACAGCACATCTGCGGGCAAGGAGAGAATTCACGTGGATATAACTACATCCCACACGCAGAATACCATAGTTTCAATCTATTTCAACTGCTTTTATATCTCGAATATCACTACATTATCGAGATTATCCTGTCAGATCGAGCCTGTCTCGAAGTCGAAACGCCACCCTGAGGTCGTGATTGTCACACAACTCACGAGACAGACACCCACTCCACGTAAGCCGAGCTCGTTCAAGAACCTCATCCTCACCCACGTCGGAATAGTCCTGTCATATTCACCACAGCAACCATGAGCTTGAGTATGAGCATGGGGATGGGGATGAACAGCGCCCCGGCCTCGACTGAGAGCGCAAATGGTCACAGCAGCGCCAGTTCCGAAATGGATAACAATCCCAGTCACAGTGGTACAATGAGCACCACGACCGCTGCGGCCAATACCGGAACTATGAACGAGAGTGGCACACAAGGAGCCCACACAGACGCGGATCATGATACACTTCACTACTTGTTCGCAAGCATACCCAGCCATCCGCTCGTCCAAAACGGAGTTGGACTTTTCTTGGCAACGCTGCATCTTGCCAATATGATTTATACGTGGAGCGTAGACTACACACTGATTGCACCGTTGTATTATTACCAGGCATCCATTGCGTTGCTTAACTTGCTCGTACTCCTGATCGCAGCCTGTTCTATACTCCGAACTCGATTCGGCGACGGAGGTCGCGTCACATTCCCACCACTAATTGCGCTGCTAGCGCATGTTGCTCTTCATTCGTGGGGCATTTACGCCCTCGTTGACACTGCAAAAGTCCGCTCGAAGTCGTCTCCTGCAGTACGAGAATCCCTCAAGGGCCCGTATGTGTTGGGCATTTTCATGATCTGTGTGTATGGCCTACTTGCATGGTACCTACTTCTCAAGCTCATCGCAGAGAGTGGTATTTGTACATCCCCTTCATCAGTATGCGCGAGGCTCCGCACACGGAGGTATTACCAGATGCTAAGAGGTTTTGCGGACGATGGTCAGGTCGATGCCGCCTCGAGGCGAGGCTACGGTCATGGTTTCGGTGTAGTCGCACACCGCAATATCTATGCGGACGTACATGACCAAGATCTAGATGACGATCTGGAGCTGAACTTGGATGGCGGACAGCGGTCCTCGACTACACTACAGAATCAATCAGGTCGAGGGGGATCTGCTAGCCAAGGCCGAGGTGCGCGAGTCACTGAGGCTGCACTGGGTGTCGTCAATGCCGCTACCTCACTCTATAATTTGCCTCTACCCTCGACCGCAAAGAGTAGCATGTTCTCGGGCTCAAGAGGCACGACGAGCAGTACCTCAACAAAGTCAAGCGGCTCTCGTCTCCAAGACATTGTTGATCCCAGTCTACTCTCCGACCTTGAGACATATGAGCCTCAAACTACGCCAACCCAAGTCGGTGGAGGTGCCAGATACCAGCCTGGTTATGGATCCCAAATCCGCAAAGAAGGATCAAATATGGCCATCTCGTTCAACGATGATGAACTTACGGATTTTGGGGACTCCTTCACACAGACTCGATAGCGGTGAGTTCAAGGGTTACCACCGCTCATGTACACTAACACGAGTTTGACAGGGAATCGAGATAACGAACTTTATTTTTAATAGGATCGCGGTGTCGACGCTAGAACTGCAAGTTGGACTGCGCGTCAATCAGTTGGATCTTGCTTATGACTGACTGAATGTTGGTCTAATTGTAGTAGACTGTTGGTAATTTGAGCATTATTCAATACTTTCTTAGTGTAAGCATCTAGCGGGCAATAACAGTATTATGCATACAGTAGATAGCTTGTCAGAATGTTCTCCTGTGTGATGACTTAGTGCCTGCGACGGTAGTTATGGGTAGGAAAACCGAAAATAGATAGAAATCTTTGTTGGCAGTGCGGCTTTTCGACGAAAGCGATTACAACATAAGGTCGATGTCCCTGTAAACAAACAATGAAAGGGAAGTCATGTTCCTGATCTAAACAGTTCAATGTCAAGCCTCCTGAAGTGCAGCGAGTGCACGCTGCTCCGCTTCAATTTGCTGTGCTCGACGTTTTGCGAGCTGTTTTTCCCGAATCTTCTTGGTGGCATTTGCAGAGTGACGTTGCCACAACCTCCAGAGAGAAATACCCGCGGAATTGATACCGATCAAGCCGTTTGTCAAATCGCTCCAACCCCAGTCAAACACACCATTGAAGGCACCGGCGTAGTCACAACCATCCTTCAGGAAGTTGATGAGCAGCTGAACACGATTACGTCTGAGGGTGTCCTCCTTGTCGAGGGCCTTCGTACTTGCGGATTCAAAGTCCTGTAGCGCAGCGCGGTAACCAGTTGACAGCGAGTTCTGAGAGGGTCGCTTGAGAGGTACAAATACACGCAGCGCTTCAGTCTGTGAATCGGGTGAATCACCATTATCGTTCGAGGCACCGTCTTCGAACTCATCGTATTCGTCTTGTGATATGGACTGTCGTTGTGCCGACTTTGACTCTGTTGCAGGTACCTGGCTAGCCTCAGCGTTCGTCTCTGGCACTGTCTCAGTTACATATGCAGAAAGATAGCGTCTCAATGCAACTTGGTGAGCTGAATGCGTCACTGGATTCTTCTTGGACGTGAGAACGAGGTTGTACGAATCGACCTTGGCCTCCTCTGTTTTCGATCGCTTCGATGGATTCAGCAGACCAGCGATCAACGCACGCACGTCAATACCAAAGAGAGTGGGTCGCGGACCGCTTGGTGCTGCAGATGAACTCGAAGAGAAGAGCTCGAGGTCAGCAATCTCCTTGGTCATGTCGTACAACTGCTTGAAGTCCATGCAGAATTGACATGTTGTTGAGATAATGTAACAGATCAGCGAGGCCTTATTCCAGAAGTCCTTATCAATGCTTGGGACCAGCTTGGTGGTCTGCAGCCAGATGGGGATATTGAATGAGAAATAGAAAGCCAATCCCAGCAGTCTGCCCATAGTCAGCACCTTAAGCCATCCAAAGTGTTGTTTCTTCCAAACACGAATCGCGAGGCGGAAGAACACCCAATCAGTGAATAGCTTCAAGAAGGCGCGAGCAGTTGACGTCGCTGTACCAGCATTTTTCAGACGCGTCTGGAGCTCCTTCGAAAAGGCCCACTGCGTAAAATAGTTCGCGAGGACCCAGCGTGCCACCTTCAACAGGCCTGAGAAGATTTTGAAGATCTTGTCACGGCCCTCGGAGAGACTCGTAATCTCGCCCCAAATGCTCACGCGCTTGTCAAGCGACATGAGACCATGCTCGACCAAGTTCTCCCGTTGCATCGCCTTCTCGACGATCTGGTCCTCTGTTGAAAACGAATACCATGAGTGACGTCACGGAAGAACGACCGTAAGTGACATTCGAGTCAGTCTCGATAGAGACATACAGTGGGAGCTTGCCATGAGTAAAAACGCGAAGCGAGTGACTTGAATGCAACCTAAACGACAAATGAGTTCGTATACGTACCTCGCAGTGCGACCGGCGCCGGGCGCTTGCCCAGGCTCGGAGTCGGCGGCACAGGTCCGGGCTGCTTCTGCGGCCCATCGGGGAAGGGTGTGTATGCAAGCTTCGATAGCATGAGACAATACACTGCAACGCGGCGTTAGCGCCGAGGCCTGAGTTGAGTCAGTGATGAAGATGCGTGCAACGGGGCGCGGAAAGGGTCCGGTGAGGGTTTGTCAGATCATTGAGAAGAGCTTTCGGCTTGGAGTTTGAATAGGAATGTGGTTAGAATGAAATCAAGAATATTGAAAAGATATTTTCAGCCCAGGTATTATCTCTCTGTTACACCTGCTCACTCGCGCGACCCATCCCTCGCGAGATTTCGCCACTAGCAAAGCACAGTCGGACGGGCTGTGGTTCTATCCGTCCTGGCCTGGACCCACTCCAATTGGCCGAGCGGGATGTGGGCCAGGACGGATAGACCGGAACTCGTGAGCGGAGCCGGACCGGAGTTCGGGTGGACATGTCGCATGGCGTTTGGGGCCTTAGAGTTGATTGCTGGCCCTCGCATTCTGCTGCGAAAGAAAGCGCTGATATGCAACGCTGCTGCTTAAATCCGAGGCTATTCCGAAGGTGATATGCCTCGGATAGCGTTGCAACTCATGCTCGACAGACGTTTTGGAAGGTATTCTAGAACCGCGTGTCACAGCGTGTTCCGCTGGATACGGCTTGTGTCCGGAGCTAGATGCATGGGTGGCAGGCATAAGCTGATGATTGTATTACATATCTCAGGTGTTTGTGGTGAAGCACTCCGCACACCCCCTCCAAGCGCCCGCAAAAGCCCTCGCCGCACGTGCACTAAGACGTTTTCAGTAACACTGAGCAGGCTAGATATTTTTTTCCTAACTTGAACTTGAGACACCGACCCTGGAGCAAGAGGATCGTTGGGACCGGGATCTGCACTGCGAGCACTCGAGCCTAGCTCAATACTTGACATCCAGAGTCGTTCGTGGGATTCAGCGAGCCTGTAGCTGGTACACAAGATCCAAACGAGGGTTGTGCTCACAGGTGAGTGCATGCACCCCGACTCACTCACAGTGTGTGAGCGCTTTCTCGGCGATAGGAGGCTCTACGAGATCAACGAAACGACACATTGCGTCACTCAAGATCGCCCTAACGCACGAACGTAGCGATTGAGCGACTCACTGACAACGTATGACATGGATCACACGCTATCGAAATCTGGTTCTGGTTCTTCTAACGGACACGCGCAAGAGGTCGATTTAACGGACCCACCCCAGCTGCCACCCACGAATGAGAGACCCAGACCACCCGAGCTGTCCACTGTGAGCACAACGGGCACCCCTGTTACCTGGTGCCAGAATGACTCGAGTACCGCTGGAACCGTTCACCTGCCCAGTGCTTCAGACCTGCCAACTGGCCAGCCTCACCAAGAGATGCTGAAGATGGCCTCGCTCCGCACTCCACCACACGCTAGCCAAGCGCTGACGCAGATGACCTTGCTGAGCCGATGGAGTGGTGCTGGATTGCTGGGTGCTTCAAGTGCGACGCGAGGCGGAAAGCCATCTAGTACGGCCATTGAGTGTGCGCTCGCCGATCCGAACCAGTCATCTCCTCCTTCTGCTGTACAGCTGCAGGCTTCTCGACGCCTTCGAGCTTCGGACTCGTTTTTCCAAGCTTCTGAAAGCAAAGACACGCCATCTCGCAATCCTGGCTTCACTGGTGATGCTGGCCAGCTCCAGCGGCTGGGTGACGAGACGCCGGCGAGGGTGCCTTCGCTGGATATGATTCAAGAGACCCCACCCGTCATATCGACCGGTCTATATCCCCTTGATACTCCAGCGTATCAACAACTGAGAGCGCCTGTGCTTCACCCACAAGCTCAAAACTCCGACACTCTGCCTGATTTTTCGTGCAGCTCCATTTCAACTCCAAGCACTTTCTGGTCTCTACCAATATCAGTACGGACAAACACCGCATTGATGTTTGCCGAAGATGTCGTCGAGTCCAAGCAGCTCGAATCTCGTAACGAACCTCACCCCATGTCGATTGTGCAAAATGCTGCGAATCGAATGGATCCTGAAGAAATCAGAGACTATTTCCTACGCCTAGTTAAGGAAGCAAAGTCATCCCAGGAGGAAGGTGTCCCCTCAGAGGAGATCGCTAGTATCACCCTTTCTAAGCTCACCTCACCTTACAGTGGTATTGGCTCTCCAAGCAACTGGCCCTCAGCTCTGTCAGTGTCGGATTTGGCCCGAATCCCTTTCCCTCACCCAACTCTGGAAGTCCCAGCGATGGCCCAGCTGATGGCCGAACTGGATAGACTTGCCATAGTCGCGAAAACCGTGCACGCCATATTAGCTCTCTGGAATGAGGCGTCGACGTACCGAGCCAACCATGCTCAGGATGGAAGACTAACCTCAAGCACGACAGACGCGAAAGAGGAGTGGGAATTTCTCATTGCCGAAGATTGGCACTCACAAACCCAGCACCTGGAGAGATTATACCGGTCAGCAGCGACTGCATTCTGTGCAGAGATTGCTGCACCTGTGCAAGCTACTTCGCCCTCATTACTAGGTAAAATACGGAAGCTTGACACGTCGCCTGGCGTTACTGTACCTTCTGGAAGTACCCAGATCTACGCGCAGGCTCAACAAACGCTTCGCATACTTTATGCAACTTATCGTGAGCGTGGTATTCTTGTGATTCCCGCGTTCGATAAGCCACGGTTCATCAATAGTTTATCCTCCAGGGATCTAGCCCATCTAGTCAGGCTATGCGATGCAACTGTTCGACTGCTTCGTCAGGGGTCGGAGTTTTGTCACAAATCGCTTTCAGAAACGCAGATGTCACAGGGCGAGTACATACTCGGGTACTCGCTCATTTACTCGAAAGAGGTTTTCGCTGCAATGGCGCTTAATCGAGCTTCTAGCGTCAGGATAGAAGCTAATGACACCCGTCTCGAGATTCTCAGACGTCGGCATCCAAGATCGTGCCTGATGGCAGTTCTCAGCGATCTCCTGCAGGAAGGCAATCAAGGGCTAGAGAGAGCAGCAGCCCTGGGTAGGCTCTTAGACGTCAGGAAGCAGCGGTTCCATCTACAACAGCTGAGTTTGAAGAAATTAGAGCGCAAAGCCCACCCATGTGTCAAATTTTCTCTCGCAAATGGACGAGATGAGGAGGCTGCACGTTTGGCCGCCTCAGTCGGACCTTTTGGAGGAAGCAGTCCGCATGCAGCAACGTGGCTTCGCGAGTGCGCACGCGTAGTCGCGACGGAACACAGACGTGCGCCACTTGATGAGCGAGAAGACCCGGCCATGTTGATAGGAAGAGCGCAACCAGAACGAGGTGAGCAATCACTGTCCCGTGCACACTTCCCTGACTTCACGGCAACACATATCAGGTGTGGTCCAATGGCGAGCCCTCCTCAAATGCCTCCATCCGGAAAGGATTTTGCATTCCGCAAGATTTCCACAGCAGCATTCCAGGTTGCCCATATTCTCTGGAGGACTGACCTATTCTCAATGACTGCCTTACCTGACGATAGAGATCTTGCCCTCGCGGACGACTTCGATGATCTCGATGACTCAGCATTATTGAACGATGAATCCAAAGCAGCTTCTAAAGGTACAGCCTCAAGTGCGAGTTCAGATGGTTACAATAGTAGACCTTCTCTGAAATACTATCAGCGACTCGTCAGATTGTTTGGCAGAAAGATTGAAGCTCTAGGAAGACAAACACGATGTTTGGCCCCAGTTGTCTCCTGCACACCCTTTCCCCATGTCATTACTGCATTAGCAAAGTTTTTTGCGACGGCGGCGGGCCAGCCAGCGTTTCTTGAGAGGAACTCGACTATGGGCTCATATCCTGACTTTCTCGTGTCTCCAACGCTAGGCGAGCTCGGGAACTCACAGCAATCACGCTGTAGATGCTATTGTTCAAGCAGTTTAAAGCCTGATTACAACATTTTAGCCCGACTAGCTGCTCCCAATTCCATCTCATCTGCACTACAGTACGGAAAGCAATTCGATCAGCTCCTGAGTGATTCGAAAAGCCCCAGTGGTTTCCAAGTTCCCACCACTCCTGCAGCCACCAAAGCATTTTTAGAGTGCACAGGCTCCCTTGCCTTTCAGAGAGATTGCCTTCTCCGAGCAACCGATTTGACACAGAAGATTTGTGTGGATTGTGCTCAACACATCCGAGAACTACCAGCAAACCGCGACCCTTGGTTGCAATGGATTGGCAGCTGTGTCTTGGAGGAAGTTGTACGAGTAGTCACACAAGTTCGTACAGTGACCAAGATCAAAGCTAGAAATCGCGTTGTCACGAATGCTTTGATTCATGAGACCGCTTATGCTCTTCGTAGCTGCGGATTCACAGTAGATCATATTATCTCGAATGGAGAAAAACATGCATATCGCTTGTGGGGCAAGCCCAACTGTTACTCAGCGAAAAAAAGTGAGTCTGCAAAGATGCTACTGGCCCTAACAGGCGTGGGGTCTTGGGGTCCAGCATTCTCACGGTCGCATGTGAAAGGAAGCTTTCTTTCGCGGCTAAAAGCTCTGACTATCGAGATGAGTTCATTGATAGCTGAGAGTGCAGACTCGCCTAAGGCCAAAGGTGGTAGTTTGGATGTTCTCAGGAGCATTCTTAGGTCTTTTGACGAGGGACTCGCAGAAAAGCGCTCAAGTCACCCCGGTCCGGCTAAATCCAAGACGTATACATCCGATCACGCTCCAGAAAACGAAGCTATTCGAGTCCTTGAGGACGCCCTTGGACTTCGTCCTACGCTTTCATCAAGCATGGTCCATGATTACAGCGGCTGGTGCAATTGTAAGCAGCAAGATGTTGCCCTGCTTGTGGCGTGGCTTGAAGATCGCTGTGATGAGGAGTACCTCATCCGGATATGCAATCATATGAGCGATGCGACCCGGCTGCAGTCAACCCTGCAGGTCGAACAGATCGTGTGGGCGTGCAATCACTTCTTCGAGCAACCAATGGCTCAACTCAGCAACGATGAACTGCTGATGTGCAAACTCTTGAGTCAGCAACTCACACTGAAGTGTTTGGCTGAGGAAGCCATCAGAATGGCCTGCGAAATCACCGGTGGAGTCGCTGTGAATTCTCAGGCATTCCATGTAGGCAATTCTACCTCATCTGGACCGTCGAGTGCGATCGAGGATATGCTGGAGCAATGGCTGCTGGATTCCAGCCCCGTCAACATCCAGGCTTCTATTGAAGCCCTCCATTCCTTGACCTTGGCGCTACATGGCGGGGAGCAGCAACCGCTGTCATATGAGGGGTTGACTGATAAACTGATCTTAGGTGCCGCTTTAGCTGTATGTTCGTTTGTCGCAGAACGATTGGAACGAAGAAATTGGCTTGTGCAGCCTTCGACCGCCGATGAAATTATCCAGATCTTGAGGAGTAAGCTATATTGTGAGGAAAGTCAAGCCAAGGTTCCTGCACAACAGCTACCTACAATAGGATATAGCACCTGCACGTCACACCTTCTCCGGAGCTCGCGAATCGCTCAGGAACTACAAGAGGTAAATCGTAGTCTGACCCTGCAACTTCTTACGCGTCTCCTACATTGGACGGCGCTGCAGGGCGTACCCGTCGCGCCGCAATCCATGGAACATTTCTCCTCATCGCTAGTGCCCCCTCCGATTTATTATTGGAAGGCAGGAATTAGTTCTACTGCCTACTGTTTGCTAATGTGTCTTATGCAAACCATGCCCATAATCACTACGTCTCCTAAGTTTCAAATCATCAAAGTTCCCTCTGGAATGGAGAAGCTGTCGCAAGTTAGCTTCATTGACTGCCTCAATTCGGAGGACGACATTGCGATACGCGCATGTCGGACATTTCAGGCGTTGCTGAATCTCAGCCTGAGGAGTGATTACCTTGACAAGTACGCGCAGACGTGGGCTGAATGGGCCTACGAGCTCCAGCGCGTCACGCGATCACCAATGCTAACAACTCCCAACCGCTCCTTATCGCCAACCTTAACCCACCAAGAATCTGTTCCTCAATCATCTGAAGCCCATCCGAAGCGCGTGCGATTGGAGAGTACCTCTCCTACGAAGTCGCCTTCATCCCCTAGTCACTCCAGTGTGAAAGCTCACTTTGCGAGGATCCTTGGTGATCGTCGCCCTCCTTCGGTGTCGTTGCTCACCGCACCGGCGCTGCTTGCAAGATTTCAGCGTGCTTTAGAATTAGGCGAAAGAAAAGAACCAGACCAG
>Ga0182741_1001115_pt1 | contig 36890 bp, 35 predicted proteins | sample eDN5th37CBELigOP_FD_128874 | JGI IMG/M metagenome (GOLD analysis project Ga0182741, IMG submission 128874) | Enriched Organic Plus compost microbial communities from Emeryville, California, USA - eDNA 5th pass 37_C BE-Lig OP (version 2) (version 2) ... | reverse complement strand
GGTGGGTTGGCGGGCGGTCGATTGCGCAGCTTTCGCTGGTCGAGTTCCTGCTCGTGATCGCGCTGGGTTCGGCGGTCGGCGACGCTATGTTCTACCCGGATGTGCCGCTCGTTCACTGCATCCTGGTCATCACTCTGGTTGTGCTGCTCGATAAGGCGTTGTCCTACTGCCTGGCTCGCTATCCCAGGCTGGAAGACGCTATCGAGGGCCGGTCCGTCGAGGTGGTGCGAGACGGGGTTATTGACTGCGCGCGGCTCAAGCGAATGGACGTCGGCCATGACGAACTGTTCGAGCAGCTTCGTCTCAAGGGCATCGAACACCTCGGGAGGGTGCGTGCTGCCTACTTTGAAACGAACGGGGTGGTGTCGGTGTTCGAGGCTCCGGAGGGAGCGGAGCAGCCAGGCCTGTCCATCGAGCCTCCCTGGGATGTACGGCAACCGCACCGGCATGATCATGGCACGATTGCGACCGGGACGTTTGCCTGTGAAACGTGCGGCACGCTGGTCAGGCTCAGGAACTCGGCTTTGCCGCGCTGCCCGAACTGCAAGGGGCGCCACTGGCACAGGGCCGCCGACGCGGAGCCACGCCAGGGCCGAAAGGTCGGCGCCGGTTCGTAATGTCTTTCAAGACGTGGTCTCAAGCCCGGCCCGGGCGGCGGCCAGCATGCGGCACATCTCGCCGTTGGCGCAGGCGCTCTGTATGGTGAAACGGATCATCCGCATATGTGCCGGAACATCCTCGGGCGCGATCGGTTTGCCGTCCGTGGTAGCCAATACGGGGCCCGAGGGGCCGAGATCAATGGCGATGCGCTTTTCGAGATAGGCGGCGAGCAGGGGAGCAACGTCTGGCTCGCTGATCGTCTGTGCTGACTCGATCGTCAGTGCCGACAGCTCGGCAGCGGACCAGCCGTGCCTGTGCAGGACGGTCGCGAGTTCGCCTTGGCGCTTGAGGAAGGCCTTCTCGTCGAAATCGCGGCGCAGACGCGCGAGGTCGCCCGAGGCATGGAGCGGGAACGCCGCATCGAAGCCGAAGCCCTCGGAGACGCTGCGTCCGATGTCCTCGGCAGCGAAGTGGTCGAGCAGGCGGAGTCGGAAGCCCGTCACCCATGGCAGTGCCTCCACCGCCCGCCGCATGTCCTGGGCGATCAGAAAGGCGAAGTTGGCTGGGCACCAGAAGGTGGGCAGACGCAGCGAGACGGTGACCTGCCCTGCCTGGTTGACCTCGGCGTTGAGCTCGAAGCCGAGCGTGCCAACCTCTTCGTCGATCTCGGGATCCCGAACCCCCGAGATCGCCGCCAGCACTTCGGCAACACGTGCCGGCCGTTCGCTGTCGGCGGTCATGCAGCCTCGGCCAGCCCGTATTCCTGCGGCACCTCGATGCCGTAGAGTTTCGCGGCGTTGAGGCCCATGATCTTGCGTTTGATGTCGAGCGTCAGCTGGCCGCCGGCTTCCCACGCCGTCTCCTCATCAAACTGGAAAGCCATGAACTTCTCGACGATCCACTTCGGGCCGGTGATTGCGTAGTCGGAGCCGAACAGCAAGCGGTCGGGACCCACCCGGAACAGCAGTTCGCACAGCATCTGAGCGAAATAGCGCGGCCGGGCGTGGATGTGGGAAGCGACCAGCGCCAGCCCGCCATAGACGTTGGGCTCCTGGCCGGCGATGAAGCAGAAATCGTCGATGCGCGGCATGCCGCAGTGATCGACGATGAAGTTCAGATCCGGATAGTTGGTCGCCACCACGTCGACATCGCGCACGTCAAAGGCGTCATAGTCGAGCGGATGGGTCGTCGGCCCCTTGTGGACGTGAACGTTGCGGATACCGAGTTCGCGGAACTTTTCCATGTAGGGGACAACGAAGTCGTCCTTCAGCGAATAGCCGCGGGAGTCGCCGTTCCATTCCGCAGTGTAGAGCTTGACGCCCTTGAAGCGCCATTTTTCGTGATCCGCCTCGAGCCTGTCGAGGCCGCGCGCGCCGTCGCGCGGGTCGCAGCGGCCGTTGAGCACGACCTTTTCCGGATGCAGTTCCTTCAGCGTGGCGCAGAGTTCGGTCGGATTGAAGCCGTTGATGTAGAAGTCGCGCAGGTCGACCGGCAGCATCACCGCGACGTCGACATAGCCGTCCTCGAAGAGGTCCTTCGCGGCGCCGCGTGCGCCATACCAGTTGAAGTGTTCGGCATCCCAGCGCTCGGCGGGCGGCGTCAGCGCGACATGGGCGCCGTAGAAGGTGTCGATGAAGGTCTGCCCGTAGCGGTTGCGACGGTTTTCCGGCCGGGCATCCCAGACGTGCACGTGGCTGTCGACGACGAAGACCTTTTCGCCGCTTTCGGTGACATACATCGGGGCTCCTCCCTCCCGTTGCACCACCTCCTCAAGTGGTGCCCGGATTCTTGGCACGGGAAGGGGCGAGCGTCGAGGGCGATGTGGGAAGGAGAGGGTGGTCCAGGGCGGTGAGACGGTTCTCCGGGGCGTAGAGCGACCTTCGGGGCTCATTTCCTCCGCCTGGGAGGGCGGTGCGTCCCTTGCGTGCGGAGCCGTCAGGCGGACAGGCGGCGGCTCCGTGCGATCGAGGGGATGCCACTTCCAGAACCTTGTCGGAGGGTCGATGTTCATGACCTCCATCGCCAGCGTCCTCGACGACGAATTGCATGTGAAGCTCGCGGACTGCGAGGGGTACCGACCTCGTCGCTGGCCATCATCCGCGAGTAACCGACGACGTCTGACGCAAGTATCGCCACGAGCCTGCGGTTGTTCAGCTTCGCGGCCATCGTCCCTTACCGTGACATTCTCGGAGGGGGCACGAAAGCATGGCCGCCGCGAACAAGTGAGGGCGACCGCGTTCATCAATCGCATTCCTCAGTACAAGACCAGAGCGGTTGCCCTTTACTTGGCAGGCTCCAGGCATGATGATGGTTTCCAATGTCAAAAGACGGGAAGGAGAGGGAATGAAGCGTGTCGGCAGGTCGCCTCGGCTACTGTCCACGTGCTTCCTATTCTCCTGGCTTGTCGCCCCCGCCCACGCCGAGGAAGCCGCTTCGTACATCGATCTGACGCGGCATCCGGTCGGCTATCTGATGCTCCTGATCTTCTTCACCGCCTATGGGTTCGTGGCGGTCGAGAAGGCGATCCACATGCGCAAGTCGAAGCCCGTGATGCTGGCGGCGGGCCTCATCTGGGCGCTACTCGGCATCGTCTATGCCGCACGCGGCGAGAGCGCGGTTCTGGAAGCAGCCGCCAGGCATGTGATCCTCGACTACGGCGAGCTGATGCTCTTCCTCATCGTGGCGATCACGTATGTGAACACGATGCGGGAGCGGCGTGTCTTCGACGCGTTGCGGGCGGCGCTCGTCAGCAGGAACCTCAGCTATCGGCAGCTCTTCTGGCTGGTCGGTGGGCTTTCCTTCGTCTTCGGTCCGATCATCGACAATCTAACGACCGCCCTGGTGATGGGCGCGGTGGTGGTTTCCATAGGCGTGGGCAGCTACCGGTTCATCGTGCTTGGCTGCATCATCATCGTGGTCGCGGCCAACGCCGGCGGCGTCTTCTCGCCGTTCGGCGACATCACCTCGCTGATGGTCTGGCAGAAGGGCAAGCTGAAGTTCGTCGAGTTCTTCCACCTATTCCTGCCTTCGCTGGTGAACTTCCTCGTCCCGGCCCTGCTGATGCATTTCAGCGTTCCGAAGGGAGCGCCGGAACCGATGCGGGAAGTCGTGAGCCTCAAGCACGGCGGCGTGGTGGTCATCCTGCTGTTCCTTGCCACCATCGCCACCGCCATCCTGTTCAAGACCACCATCGGCCTGCCGCCGGCGCTCGGCATGATGCTCGGCCTCGGATATCTGCAGATGTACGCCTACCTCCTGCAATCGATCGGACGGCGCCGGCACGACGACTCGATCGGATTCGACTCCTTCCGGGTCATGCGGCATGTCGAGTGGGATACGCTGCTCTTTTTCTTCGGCATCATCTTCGCCGTCGGAGGGCTGGGCGTCGCCGGCTATCTCGCGGTGGTGTCGAACTATCTCTACGGCGGCTTTGGTCCCACCACGGCAAACATCGCGATCGGCTTGCTGGGTGCTGCCTTCGACAACATCCCGCTGATGTTCGCGGTGCTCACGATGAACCCGGACATGTCGAGCGGCCAGTGGATGCTGGTGACGCTGAGCACCGGCGCAGGCGGCAGCCTTGTCTCCATCGGCACGGCCGCCGGTGTCGTGCTGATGGGGCTGATACGCAACCACTACACGTTCATGAACCACCTGCGATGGTCATGGGCGATCGCGCTCGGCTTCATCGCCAGCGTCTTCACCCATCTGTGGGTCAACGCTGCGCTGATGTAGACTTACGAACGGAGGGCCGGCCGGTGCACTCCCCGCCAGATCGGGGTGGGCGGGCAAGAGGGGAGGCGGCCAAACGCCAGGCGATGTCTACTTGCAGTCATGCGGGCGGACTATCCCAACAGCCGAGTTGAACGCCGGCCAAATCAGTTAGGTGTCCGCGGACGAGCCGTCGGGTCGGTGCGATTCCGGTAGCGAAGGCTCGGATAGCAAACCGCATTTTCGTTACGGATAGTTCCAACTCCGCTGCTGGCTCAACTGGTACATCTGCGAATGGGTGGTGTCGGGAGACTGCGGGAGCGTCTCGTAGGTCATCTTGGTGAAGTTGAGCGAGAGGCTCTCCACAGGCCTGCTGGGGTCGGCGCCGTGGCCGCCGAGGGAATAGGATGCGATCAGTGCGTCTTGCAGCACGAACTTGAGGTAGGCCGTCTCGTCCCCTTTGACGAAGACGATGACGATCAGCTTGCCGGATCCGACGAGGGCCTCCCTGAAAAGTGCGGTCGAGGCCGAGTCATTGTGTTTGGTGACCACGATGTCCTGGATTGCGGGCGCTGACGCCTCCCGGTCGGATCCACGGCCCGTGCCGCTGGCGATGCGTCGGCTCCTGCCGAGGCGCTGGCGATGCGTCGGCTCCTGCCGACCTGGGCGCTTTGCAGCTCGACCCAGCCCTCATACTCCTTGGCCTTCACATCGCCCTTGAATTTCTTGTCCAGCACGTTCGGCTTTTCGAAGATCCCCATGTAGATTGGCATCGCGCTCTCCTTCAAACATCGAGCGTCCGAAAGATTGCGCAGCATACCGCCCGTGCACAGGGCGCGGGCAAGCCGAAAGGCTGGGCATCATGGCCGGCGCGATGAAGTGACGGCCAGGGTGCAAGGACGGCTAACGGAATGCCGGGATGACGTCGCGGCCGTAGCGGGCGATGATCTCTTCTTCCTCGCCGCTGTCGAGGTAGATGTTGAACTGGGTGACGCCGCCCTCCTGGAGCTGCCTGATTTTGGCAATGTGCTCGTCCGGCTCGCCCAGCACGCAGAAGCTCTCGACCACGTCGGGAGTGATGAAGTCGAGGAACGGGTTGTCGCTTTGCCCGTGCTTCGAATAGTCGTAACCGCGGCGCTTCTCAATGTAGCTGGTGAAGGCCGGCGGAACGATGCCGGAATCCTTGCCGTACTTCTCCACGATGTCAGCGACGTGGTTGCCGACCATGGCCGGGAACCACTTTACCGCTTCCACCGCCTTGTCCTTCGGTCCGAAATAGGCCGGGGCGCAGGACATCGAGCGGAACTTCGACATGTCGCGGCCGGCCTTTGTGCCCGCCTCGATGCATTGGCCCGTGAACCATTTGCAGAGCGAAGGTTCCGCGATCTGCAGCACGACGCCGTCGGCGTGCTCGCCGGCCGTCTTCAGCGCCAGCGGGCCGTAGGCGGCGATCCAGGACGGTATCTCGTGGCCGACCGCCCAGGGAAAGTGCACCGGCTCGGGCGACTCGCCGTAGACAACCTCCTCGCCGCGCACCATCGCCTTGGTCTTGTGGATGAACTCCGCCACGCGCGCCAGCGTCGCTGGCTTGAAGCCCATGACGCGGCGCGAAGAGTCGCCGCGGCCGACGCCGAGATCGAAGCGGCCGCCGCTCTGCTTGGAGAGCGAGCCGAAGATGGAGGCCGCAACCGACCAGTCGCGCACGTCCGGGTTTGTCACCAGCGGGCCGAAGCGCATGGTCCTGGTATGCTCCATGCACATGGCGATGGCTGCGTAGCAATCGCGCCAGAGGATGTGCGAGTCGTAGAACCAGCAATAGCTGAAGCCGGCATACTCGGCCGCGCGCACGAGATAGCGCGCGCGGTCGGCGTCGACGAAGCCCTTGAAGGTAATTCCGAATTCCATGTTCTCCTCCTAACTGTCCCCGGCGTCTCCGCCGCTGTGATTTCGCGTCAGCCGAAAGCCTTTCGCAGTCTCGGCAGCACCTGTTCGGAATAGAGCCTGAGGAAGCGCTTCTGGTCGTGGCCAGGCGCGTGGAATACGAGGTGGCGGAAGCCGAGCTCGACATAGGGCCGGATCTTCTCCACCTGCTCGTCCGGGTCGCTGGAAACGATCCAGCGGCTGGCAGCCCGCTCGATCGGCAGGGCATCGGCCAGTTTCTCCATCTCCAGCGGGTCCTCCACCGACATCTTCTCCTCCGGCGACAGCGACAGGGCCGCCCAGAAGCGGGTGTCCTCCATGGCGCGGTCGCGGTCGGTGTCGAAGGACACCTTCATCTCGATCATGCGGTCGATGGCGTCCGGGGCGCGGCCGGCCGCCTCCAGGCCGGCGGCCACGTTCGGCAGCAACGTCTCGCTGTAGAGGGTGGGCGCCTTGCCGCTGGTGCAGATGAAACCGTCGGCGACCCGGCCGGCGAATTTCGCGATCTGCGGGCCGGCGCCGGCGACATAGATCGGCACAGGCTGTTCGGGCCGGTCGTAGATCGTGGCGTTCTCGGTGCGGTAGTACTGGCCCTCGTAGGTCAGCCGCTCCTCCCGGAACAGGCGGCGCATCAGGTCGACGGATTCCCGCAGGCGGGCGAAGCGTTCCTTCAGTTCCGGCCACTCCACCTTCGTCGCGGGAACCTCGTTGAGGGATTCGCCGGTGCCAATGCCGAGGATGACGCGGCCAGGAAACAGCGCGCCCAGCGTGCCGAAGGCATGCGCGACGATGGAGGGATGGTAGCGGAAGGTCGGCGTCAGCACGCTGGTGCCCATCACGATCCGCGAGGTTCGCGCACCGAGCGCGCCCATCCACGACAGGGCGAACGGCGCGTGGCCGCCGGTGTGCCGCCAGGGCTGGAAATGATCGCTGATGAAGACCGAATCGAAGCCGGCGGCTTCGGCCTCGACGCCGAACTCCAGGAGTTCGCGCGGGCCGAACTGCTCGGCAGAGGCCTTGTATCCGAATCTGAGCGTCATGTTCTGTTTTCCCCAGTCTGGCGGAGGTTTTCTGTCCTGGCTCTGGGCGCCGCCATTGCGCCTGCCACATTCACAGGGGCCGCCTTCACAGGAAAAGCTCCTGCGTCAAGGGCCGCAATACGTCGGCGGCGCGGGCGGCCGGCGTATCCTGCCAGGCAAGGCCGCGCATCACCGCGACCGGCAGCCCCGCATCCTTCTGCATCAGGAGGCCCGCTGCGCCGGCCACCTCGTCGGCGAAGGCCGGTTGCGTCGCTTTCAGGCCGCGTCCGTATGCATCCGTCCGGCTGCGCCAGTCGACGATCGCGGGCACGCCTGCCACGCCGATGGCGACGTTGACGAGGCCGTGCCGCCACGGCCGGCCGAAGGTGTCGGAAACGATGACGCCAATCGGGCCGCCGAACCGGTGCTCCAGTCCAGCACGGATGCGGGCGGCGCTGGCATCGGGGTCTTCCGGCAGGAGCAGGAGCATGCCGTCGCGGTTTGGGCCGAGGTTGGATTCGTCGATGGCCGCGTTGGCGCAGATCCAGCCCTGCCGGTGGCGGGTGACGATCAGGCCGTCGGGCGGCTGAGCACGGGTGCGCAGCACGTCTGTCGATTCGCGCAGGATCGCCTCGATCTTGCGCGGGTCCTTGCCGATCTCGGCAGCGATGCGCCGCGCCTCGTCGGAAGGCACGTAGTCGGCGAGCGGAACCATGCGGCCCTCGGCCTTGGACACGATCTTCTGCGCCACCACGACGACGTCGCCGGGCTGCAGCGTCATCCCGGCGGATTCGAGGGCATCGCCGATGAGGGCGGAAAGGTCGTCGCCCTTCGCTACCTCCGGGATGCCCGGCACGGCGAAGCCGGTGAAGGCCGCTTCTTGCCCCTCTTGCGCGAGCGCGCTGTCCAGGTCGCCAGGCGTGTCGATGTCACGCGACATGAGCGGCAGGTGCAACCTTGCACAGGAGAGGCCGCGCGTGGAGGCGGCGGCTTCGTGCGCCGCGGCCGAGCCGGGCCCGAAGCGAAACTGGATGGCATCCGGCGGCGTGATCAGGAGCGCGTTGGTGCCTCCGTCCGTGGACTCGGCGACCACCACGGCGGCGCGCGTTCCGGCGCCGACAAGTGCGGTCAGTTCGGCATCGGCAAGGGCCGCGATGTCGGAGTGGACGATCAGCAGCGAGGCGGCGCCCAGGCCGGTCGCCCAGTCCGCAGCGGCCTGCGCGGCACCGTTGATGCCACCGTTCATGGGCTCGGCGACGACGGCTGCGCCAGCCGCTCGCGCGAGTTCCCCGATGCGCTGCGATGCGGTGACTACGGCCAGTGGCCGGCCGGAATGGACCCGGACGAAAAAGCCGAGCGTGTTTTCGAACAGGAGCAGCGCGATCCTTTCGCGGGCGTCCGAGCCCAGTGCCGGCGCGAGGCGAGACTTCGCCTCGGCGGGATCCTTCATCAGGATGGCGACCGCCAGCGTCATTCCGGCCCCTTCTGCGAGGCGCGGATGGTGCCGGCGAATGCCAAGACTTCGCGGGCAAGCCGCTCGGCGTCGGCGGGATCGCGCATCAGGATGTCGGTGGAGGAAACGCGCAAGCCCTCGCGCTCCAGGGCCCGCGCATCGTCCGCGTCGCCGGCGTCGACGGTGAACCCGTCGAGCAGGCCCGCATAGCGCGCTGCCGCCCCCGCAGCGCCGCCGGGCAGGCCAAGATCGCTCATGAGGCGGGCGAGGGGACCCTTCACCGCCTTGCCGCCGATCAGGGGCGAGACGCCGACGCGCGGCGCGGCAGAGCGCGCCAGGGCCTCCCGGATCCCGCCTATGGCCAGGATCGGCTCGATCGAAAGCAGCGGGTTGCTCGGCGCGAACAGGATCAGATCGGAGGCCTCGATCGCCGCGAGCGCGGCCGCGCCCGGACGTGCCTCGTCGGCGCCGACGTAGCGAAGCTCCCCGACGCGCGGCTCACAACGGCGGCCGACGAACCAGGGCTGGAAGTCCATCCAGCCTTCGTCGGTGCGCAGGCGTGTGCGCAGCGGATCGTCGGTGGCGGGCAGGACGCGCGCCGATGCGCCGAGACGCCGGGCGGCTTCCTCGGTGATCTCCGTCAGAGTGGCGCCCTCGCCGAGCCGCCAGGAACGCCAGATGTGCAGGCCGAAATCGGCATCGCCCAGCTTCATCCAGACCGGTGCGCCCAGATCCCTAAGGACGCCCAGCGCCCGCACCTCGTCGTCGCGCACGCCCCAGCCCTGGCCGCGGTCGATGCGGTCGGACAGCGTGTAGATCAGCGTGTCGATGTCGGGCGAGACGTGAAGCCCATAGAAACGCTCGTCGTCACCGACATTGGCGATGACGGTCAGGCCGCCTGCGGGCAGCGCACGCGCCAGGCCCTCGGCAAAGCGCGCGCCTCCGACGCCGCCGGCAAGCAGGACGACCTTGCTCGGAAATCCGGACACCTCAGCCTGCCCGGACAGCGGCCGCCGCGTGCCGTTCGAGGAAGGCGACCGGGCTCTTGCCCTCCGCGCGGGCAACGAGCGGGGCGATCTCGGCCGGGTCATGGTCGGAGAAATCCTCGACCGTGCCGTAGAGCGTGTTGCGTTGCACCGGCACGCGGCCCGCGGCGCGGATGATGCGCACCATCTCGGCTGGCGTGATCTCCTGACCGTGGCCGGCGCCGGCCGCGCGCGAGATGCTCTCGTTCATCAGCGTGCCGCCGAGGTCGTTGGCCCCGCAGGAGAGCATGGTGTGCGCCATTTCGGGCCCGAGCTTCACCCAGGAGACCTGGATGTTGTCGATCCAGCCGGCGAGCATCAGGCGAGCAACGGCATGCATCTTGAGATTTTCGTCGGCGGACGGGCCCGGCCGGGTGTCCGGATGGTTGCGATAGAGCCGGGTCTGCTCATGCACGAAGCCCAGAGGCACGAATTCGGTGAAGCCGCCGGTATCCTTCTGGATCGAGCGGATGCGGTCGATATGGGCGGCCCAGTGCGACGGGCCGTCGATATGGCCGTACATGATGGTCGAGGTGGAACGCAGGCCGACGGCGTGGGCGGCGCGGATGATCGTCTCCCACTCCTCGGCCGAGAGCTTGTTGCGGGTAAGCTGCAGGCGGATCTCGGTGTCGAGGATTTCCGCCGCCGTGCCGGGAATGGAGCCGAGGCCCGCTTCCTTGAGCATGGTCAGGTAGTCATGCAGCGGCATGCGGCTCTTGCGCACCCCGTACCAGATCTCGAAGGGCGAGAAGGCATGGACATGGATGCCCGGCACGCGGCCCTTCACCGCCTGAAGAATCTTGAGATAGTGGTCGGCCGGCAGGTCCGGGTGCAGCCCGCCCTGGATGCAGACTTCCGTCGCGCCGCGGTTCCACGCTTCCTCGGCGCGATCGGCCACCGTCTCCAGCGGCAACCATTCCGCGCCGGCCGCTTCCTTGCGCACGCCGAAATTGCAGAACTGGCAAGCCATGTAGCAGACGTTGGTGAAATTGATGTTGCGCACCGTCGCGAAGGTGACGCGGTCGCCGACGCGAGCGCGCCGCACCGCGTCGGCTGTGGCCAGCAGCGCGGCAAGGTCGGGGCCAGCGGCGCGGAACAGCGCTTCGCCATCCTCGCGACTGATCTCATCGCCGGAAAGGGCGGCATCGAGGATGCTGCGGATCGGCTGGCTGGCGCGGCCGAGGAGCGTTTCGACCGAAAGGCCGGCGTCGGGCAGCGGCACGGGGGAGGCGACGGGTGCGTTCATGCCGTTCTCAATTCAAGATCTGGTCGCGGGCGAGCCCGTCAGCGCCGGCCAGGCGTGCCAGCGATGCGGCGAGCGGCACGTCGGGCGCGTTCAGGAAGGCCGGGTACACGGTGAGCCGCTCGACAAGGCGATAGCCCATGGCGGCCGTGCGCCGCGCAAGCTCGTCGAGAGCCGGCCAGGCGCGCTCCGGGTTGATGTGGTCGACGGTGAGCGGAGAAACCCCGCCCCAGTCATTGATGCCGCAGGCGATGTAGTCTTCGAAGCGGTCGTCCAGATTGGGCGGCGCCTGCAGGCTGATCGACGGATCGAGCACGAGCCGGGCGGCGGCGAGCGTGCGCATCATGTCCTCATGCGACGGCTCTTGGCAGCCGGACATCGGCGTACCGGGCTTCGCACGGAAGTTCTGGACGATCACCTCCTGGACATTGCCGTAGCGCTGGTGGATGGCGTTGATCGCTTCGAGGCTGTCGATGCGCTCGTCCCAGGTCTCGCCGATACCGATTAGGATGCCCGTGGTAAACGGGACGCCCAGCCGCCCCGCTGCCTCTATGGTGCGCAGGCGGAGCGCCGGCGCCTTGTCGGGACAGGCGTGGTGCGCCATCCCGGGTTTGGTCAGCCGACGGCTCACCGTCTCCAGCATCATGCCCATGGAGCCGGACACTTCGCGCAGCCGCGCGATCTCGTCCTCCGTGAGCGTGCCCGCGTTGACGTGCGGGATCAGGGACGTGTGGTCGAGCACCAGCTTGCAGGACGCCACCAGGTAGTCGACGGTGGTGGCGTGGCCGAGCCGCGCCAGCGCATCGCGGGCCTCCTGATATCGGCGCTCCGGACGCTCGCCCAGCGAGAACAGCGCTTCCTTGCAGCCGAGGCGCTCGCCGCCGCGCGCGATCTCCAGCACCTCGTCGGGCGTGAGATACTTTGCGCCGGGATGGCCGGGGCGCTTCACGAAGGTGCAGTAGCCGCATTCGTTACGGCAGTAGGTCGTCAGCGGAATGAAGACCTTGCGCGAGTAGCTGATCGCACGACCCCAATGGCGGTCGCGCAGCATCGCCGCTTCTTCGAAAACGGGCTCGCCTGCCCGGACCATGCCATGAGACGGCAAGGCCGAAGCGTTCTGATACGGACTGCCCATATGTCTCCTGCGTCGGCCGCGACGGGGCGATTTTGACCATTCGGTCAAACTTTGTCCCGCGCATCCGAAATGTCAATCGTGGCCAATACCTTCGCGGTGCATCAATCCTGCGCGCCGCGAACCACCGATTCCTACGCCCGATCGCGGGCGCAAGTCTACTGCGGCAACGCGGAAGGGGCGATCTCAGGATCGCGCGACGCGGCCTATGGCCACTTCACCTCGGGCGGCAGGCTGGAGAGGATGGAATTGACGTTGCCGCCGGTCTTCAGGCCGAAGATCGTGCCGCGATCGTAGAGCAGGTTGAACTCCACGTAGCGGCCGCGCCGGACCAGCTGTTCCTCGCGGTCCGACCCCGTCCAAGGCGTCGCAGCGTTGCGGCGCACCAGCCGCGGATAGATGTCGAGGAAGGCCTCGCCGACGTCGCGCGCCAGCTTGAAGTCGGCTGCCCAGCCACCGGCTTCGTCGGGCGAATGCTGCCAGTCGAAGAAGATGCCGCCGATGCCGCGCGGCTCGTTGCGGTGGGGCAGGAAGAAGTACTCGTCGCACCAGGCCTTCACGCGGTCATAGTCGACGATGGTCGCGTTCCTGGCGCAGGCCTCGCGCATGGCGGCATGGAACTCGACGGTGTCTGGATCTTCCTGCGTGCGCCTGCGGTCGAGCACGGGCGTCAGGTCGGCTCCCCCGCCGAACCACCACCGGGTGGTGACGACCATCCGGGTGTTCATGTGTACCGCCGGCACGTTCGGGTTGCGCGGGTGGACGATCAGCGAGATGCCGCTCGCCCAGAAGCGCGGATCCTCCTCGGCGCCGGGAATCTGCTTGCGGAACTCCGGTGAAAACTCGCCGTAGACGGTGGAGGTGTGGACGCCTGCCTTTTCGAAGACGCGGCCGGAAAGCATCGACATGAGCCCGCCGCCGCCCGCGCCGCCGTCGCGCTGCCAGTCCGTCTGCACGAAGCGGCCCGCCGGCCGGTCGCTGGTCGGATCGGGGAACTCGTCCTCGATCGCCTCGAAGGCCGCGCAGATGCGGTCGCGCAGTGCCTCGAACCAGGCGCGGGCCCTGTTCTTCCTGTCTTCGATGTCGGCCGGAAGGCCAACGGGGATCTCTGGTCTCTGCATCGTCGTTCCCGATTGCGCGCCCAAGAACCGCATCGGCGGGTCAAGCGCAAGCCCACGGCGCGACTGCCGCGCTACTGAAACAGCAGTCGGTCGCGTTCGACGGCTTGCACGACGAAATCGGACACGACCTTGATGCGGGTCAAGCCGCGCATCGACTCGTGATAGACCAACCAGTAGGCGCGGCGCACGGGCGGAATCGTCTCGACGGGGACGAGTTCCGGCATGGCCCGCGCCACGAAGGCGTGGAGGACGCCGATGCCTGCGCCGGCGCGCACCGCCTCAGCCTGACCCAGCGCCGAGGATATCATGAAGCGGGGCGACCAGTCGGGACTGAATTCGCGGGCATAGTCGAGCGACGGATTGATGACGAGGTCGGGCACGTAGCCGACGAGACGGTGCATGGCGAGCTCGGCGGCGGTGCGCGGAAGCCCGTGCGCCTTGACGTAGCTCTGCGCCGCATAAAGGCCGAGTGTGTAGTCGACCAGCTTCTGCGCCACCAGCCGGCCCTCGGTGGGGCGTTCCGTGGTGATGGCGATGTCCGCCTCGCGCCGCGACAGGGAAAAGGACCGCGGAACCGGCACGAGCTGCACCGCAAGCGAAGGGTGGCGCGCCGTCAGTGCGCCGAGGCGTGGCGCGAGGAAGGCCACGCCGAAGCCGTCTGGTGCGCCGATGCGCACGGTGCCGGAGACGGCCTCGCCTTCGCCGCCGATCTCGGCCGTCGCGGCGATCGCCTCCGCCTCCATTCGTTCGGCCAGCGCCAGCATGCGCTCGCCTGCCGGGGTCAGTTCGCTGCCGGTGGTCAGGCGACGGAACAGCTTCGTCCCGAGCGCCTCTTCCAGCGCGGCGAGGCGCCGCGACACGGTGGCGTGGTTCAGGCCGAGCCGCCTTGCCGCGCCGAGGATCTGCCCGGCGCGGGCTACGGCCAGGAAGATGCGGACGTCATCCCAGTTCATGGCATGGTGCCGGGGACGGCGGATGGGTTTCGAGGTGGATCAAGCGCTCGCCGAACATTTGCGCCAAATGAAGCGCCGACACTATTCGTTCTCTATTTTCTGCACAACGGCTGCGCGCAGCCGCGCGTTGCCTTTGACTCCCGGGCGCGTGAGAATGGGGCACCGATTTCAGGGAGCGAAACGATGATCGATTATGGCCATTTCATTGGCGGCAAGCGCGTCGCCGGGACAAGCGGGCGCAGCCAGGACGTGATGCAGCCGATGGACGGCAGCGTGCGGGGCAAGGTGGCGCTGGCGTCGAAGGCGGAACTTCGCGCGGCGGTCGAGAACGCCAAGGCGGCGCAGCCCGCCTGGGCCGCGACCAATCCGCAGCGTCGCGTGCGCGTGCTGATGAAGTTCCTCGAACTCGCCAACCGCGAATATGATTCTCTGGCCGACATCCTGGCGCGCGAGCACGGCAAGACGATCGCCGACGCCAAGGGCGACATCCAGCGCGGCCTCGAAGTGGTCGAGGTCTGCATCGGCGCGCCGCACCTGATGAAGGGTGAGTTCACCGACGGCGCCGGCCCCGGCATCGACGTCTATTCGATGCGCCAGCCGCTGGGCGTGGTCGCCGGCATCACGCCGTTCAACTTCCCGGCCATGATCCCGCTCTGGAAGATCGCCCCGGCGGTCGCCTGCGGCAACGCCTTCATCCTGAAGCCGTCCGAACGCGATCCGGGCGTGCCGCTGCGCATCGCCGAACTGTTCATCGAGGCGGGCCTGCCTGCCGGCATCCTCAACGTCGTCAACGGCGACAAGGAGGTCGTGGACGCCATCCTCGACGACCAGGACATCAAGGCCATCGGCTTCGTCGGCTCCACGCCGATCGCGCAGTACATCTATGCGCGCGGCTGCGCGGCTGGAAAGCGGGTGCAGTGCTTCGGCGGTGCCAAGAACCACATGATCATCATGCCCGACGCCGACATGGACCAGACTGTCGACGCTCTCATCGGCGCCGGCTATGGCTCGGCCGGCGAGCGCTGCATGGCCATCTCGGTCGCCGTGCCGGTCGGCAAGGAAACCGCCGACCGCCTGATGGACAAGCTTATTCCGCGTGTCGAGAGCCTGAAGGTCGGCCCCTCGACCGACGCCTCGGCCGATTTCGGCCCGCTGGTGACCAGACAGGCGCTCGAGCGCGTGAAGGGTTATGTCGACACGGGTGTGAAGGAAGGCGCGAAGCTGGTCGTCGACGGCCGCAACTTCAAGATGCAGGGCTACGAGAACGGCTACTACATGGGCGGCTGCCTGTTCGACGAGGTGACGCCGGAAATGAAGATCTACAAGGAAGAGATCTTCGGGCCGGTGCTCTCGGTGGTGCGCGCCCGCAACTACGAGGAGGCGCTGCGCCTGCCGAACGAGCATGAATACGGCAACGGGGTCGCCATCTTCACGCGTGACGGCGACGCTGCCCGCGACTTCGCCTCCAAGGTGCAGGTCGGCATGGTCGGTATCAATGTGCCGATCCCGGTTCCGATCGCCTACTACACCTTCGGCGGCTGGAAGGGCTCGGCCTTCGGCGACCTGAACCAGCACGGCCCCGACGCCTTCCGCTTCTACACGAAGACGAAGACCGTCACCTCGCGCTGGCCCTCGGGCGTGAAGGAAGGCGCGGAGTTCGTCATCCCGACCATGAACTGACGTCGGCGTTCCGAAGAAGGGCGCCGTCAGTTCGCGGTCGGCCCCTTCCCGGGATCGTCAGGGCCTCCCACATCGGCCCAGATGCCTTCGGAGGCGGCCTTCGCGGCCGCCTCCATTTCTGCATAGCGGCTGTCGGGCGACGCGTAGGCATGCCCGGCTCGGACCTGAGTTTCGCCGAGATCGCGCCCGAGACGGCCACACTCGACCAGTTCGAAATCCCCCGACTTCCCGAGCGGAGCGCAGCGCACGGCCTGGCCAGCAAGCTGCCCGCTGAGCGACGCCCTTGCCCGCAGGCCGCAGGCCCAGCGTGCGCCGTCGCTGTTGCGGCAGATCTTGGAGGACGCAACCGGCTCCAGCCCTGCCAGCCGGTAGCGGGTGCCGGCCGCCGTGAAGCTCACGCTGTCGATGACCGTCAGATGTGATCGCGGCGCGAAGCGCAGCGTGAAGCGTTCGGCGTCCGTCTGCGTCTTGTCCGGCGCGCGCGGCTCGACGCGCTCGAAATCCTGGCTCTTGCGGTCGACGCGAACCGGGCGGTCCGTCCAGACTGGCTGATTGACGGACGAGGACTGGGCGTAGGCCAGCCCCGTCGACGACAGGATCATGACTGCTGCGAGGAAGCGCGACGCCCCGTCCGAGCGACCAGTGGCCACGTTCACTTCCTCGCCCCCCGAAGGTCGGTCACGAAGTCGCGGACGAGGGCCGCGACGGCGGCAGGCTGTTCCACGCACATGATGTGGGCCGCCTGCTGCAGGACCTCGAAGCGGGCTCCCGGGATGAGGTCAGCGAGGGACCGGACGAGGTCCGGCGGTGTCGATCCATCCTGGTCGCCAGCGATGCAGAGCGTCGGAACGGTGATCCCGGCGGCTGCCGCCGTGTAGTCTGCGTCGCGGATGGCGGCGCAGGTACCGGCATAGCCCTCCGGCGACTGGCGGCTGACCATGTTGCGGTAGCCGGCAAGCTCCGACGCCCGGTCGCGATGGAAGGCTGGCGTGAACCAGAGGGGCATCACCATCTCCGCGATCGGCGCGAGGCCTTCGGCCCTGACCCTGGTGATCCGGTCGTTCCAGCCGGCCTCGGTGCCGACCCGGTGCGCGGTACCGCAGAGGATCAGGCCCTGGACCCGGCTCGGGTATCGCTGCTGGAACCGCTGCGCGATCAGGCCGCCGACCGACAGCCCGCACAGGACGGCCTTTTGCCGACCGAGGTGGTCAAGCAGGCCGGCGATGTCGTTGACATGGTCGTCAATCGTGTAAGGCGGCCTGCCGAGATCCGACAGCCCATGGCCGCGCTTGTCGTAAAGCAGGGTCGGAAAGGCTCCTCCGAGCGTGTCGACCACCTGACGCCAGATGCGGAAATCGGTGCCGAGCGAATTCAGGAAGACGATGGGAGGGCCGCCGTCGTCGCCCGCGTTGAAATCGTAGTGCAGCACGATGTCTGCGATCCGTGCAAATGCCATGCTGGATCCTCCTGCCGACAATCTTAGCGTCTGCTTTCGTGACCGGAAAAGGGGCGAGACTGCGACTGGCACATGGAGCCATGCGCGGTGGTCTCGTTGCAAGGGTCGTGCCGGCGAGTCGTGCGTGCTACGAAGACCCCCAGTCTCATCATGGGAGGATGGCATGAAGGCACGCATCGGGTTCATCGGACTCGGCAACATGGGCGCGGGCATGGCGGGCAACCTGCTTCGCAAGGGCTGGCCGCTGACGGTGATGGCGCATCGTCGTCGCGAGGCGGTGGACCGGCTGTTGGCCGAGGGGGCGCAGGAGGCGACCTCGCCACGCGTGATGGCCGAGATGGTGGACATCGTCGTGCTGTGCGTGACCGGCTCGCCCGAGGTGGAAGCCACCATCAACGGACAGGACGGTCTCGCCTCTGCCGGCAAGCCGCTGATGGTCATCGACTGCTCGACCTCCGATCCGGCGGTCACGGTGCGGCTGGCGGCGGACCTCAAGTCGCGCGGTATCACGCTGATCGACGCGCCCCTCAGTCGGACGCCCAAGGAGGCGGCCGAAGGTACGCTGGACGTGATGATCGGCGGCTCCGAGGAGGACGTGGCGCGGGCGCGCCCGGTGGTCGAGGCGTTCGCCGGTCGCGTCATCCACACGGGTCCGGTCGGCACCGGCCACACCATGAAGCTGCTGAACAACTTCCTGTCGATGGGCTACGCGGCGCTTTACTCGGAGGCGCTCGTGCTTGGCCAGAAGGCTGGCCTGACACCGAAGGTGTTCGACAGCGTGATCCGGGGCGGGCGCATGGACTGCCCCTTCTACCAGACCTTCGCGGACTATGTCGTGAACCGCAACGAGTTCGCGCATGTCTTCACCCTCAACAACGCGCTCAAGGACATGACCTATCTCGCGTCGTTCGCGCAGTCGGTGCGGTTGGTGAATCCGGTGGGCGCGGCCGTGCGCAACAGCTTTGCCGGCGCAGTGGCGGCCGGCAGCGGCGAACGGTTCGTGCCGATGCTCTCCGATTTCATCGCCAAGCAGAACGGCGTGGAACTGGCCTGACCGACCGGGAAGCTGGATCGCTCCAGAAGCGTTCTTGCCGGCAGCTTAACTGAGCATGACGTCGCCTGGACGGACGAGGCCGGGGAGACCGGCTTTGCTCGATTCCTTTTGGGTTCGTTGACGTCGTGAGCAACGAATCCTGCTGCCCCACGTTTGCTGTCTCGCCACAGCAAGGTGGGAACCTCAGTGCTGAACACGCCGCAATTGTTGTCGGTGGCCGTGATCGTGGTGATGATGGCCGCCTTCATATGGGGGCGGTTCCGATACGACCTTGTCGCGGCGCTTTCCCTGCTGCTTGCCGTCGCCGTCGGCGTCGTGCCCGCGGAGAAAGCCTTCAGCGGTTTCAGCGACGACATCGTCATCATCGTCGGCAGTGCCCTGCTCGTAAGTGCCGGCGTGGCGCGCAGCGGCATCATGGCCGCGGCGATCCAACGCTACGTCCCGGTGCTCACGTCGGTGCGATTGCAGATGCTGCTTCTGGTCAGTGTCGTCGCGGTGCTCTCGGCCTTCGTGAAGAACATCGGCGCACTGGCCATCATGATGCCGATTGCCTTCCAGTTTGCACGCCGGTCCGGCGCCTCGCCGTCGGTGTTCCTGATGCCGATGGCGTTTGCCTCGTTGCTCGGCGGTCTGATGACGCAGATCGGCACCTCGCCGAACATCGTCGTCTCGCGGCTGCGCGCAGAGATCACCGGCACGAGCTTCTCGATGTTCGACTTCACCCCGGTGGGGTTGGCGCTGACCGTCGTCGGCGTCACCTTTCTGATGTTCTTCTACTGGCTGGTGCCGGTACGACAGCGCCAGGACGTGTCCGTGCATCAAGCGCTGGACATCAGGAATTATGTGACGGAAGCGCGGGTGACGGCTGAGTCAGCGGCTGCCGGCAAGACGCTCGGGGACCTGCTCAAGATTGCCGGTGGAGAGGCAATCATCACCTCCGTGATGCGCGAGGGGGCGGTGCGGATCACGCCCTTTCCGGACGCCACACTACGCGCGGGCGATCGACTGATCATCGAGGGAGACCCGGAGGCGCTCGATCGCGTCGTCGGCCAGGGCGACCTCAGCATTACCGGAAACCGGCGGGTTACCCGTGAGGGCAAGCCGACGGAGGTGGTGGCGATCGAGGCCGTGGTCGGTGAGGCGTCGAGCCTCGCGGGCTGGTCCGCGAGCGGCCTGCTGCTCTTCCACCGGTTCAATGTGAATATTCTCGCGGTGAGCCGAAAGGGCGTACGGCTCGACCAATCGCCCGGCGACATCGAAATCCGCATGGGCGACGTGCTGCTGCTGCAGGGCGACCAGCAGAACATGCCGGAATTCCTGCGCGAGTTCGGCCTGCTTCCCCTCGCTGAGAGAACCCTGCCGCTCGGTAGCACGCGACGCGGCATCGTCGCCTTGGCAATCCTCGCAACAGCGATGGGCGTGACAGCGGTCGGGCTGCTGCCTGTCGCTTTCGCCTTCTTCTCTGCGGCCGTCGCCATGGTGCTGTTCAAGGTGGTGCCGCTGCGCGAAGTCTATGCGAATGTCGACGGACCGATCCTGGTGATGCTTGCCACGCTGATTCCTGTCAGCGACTCGCTGCGGGTGACCGGGGCGACCGACGTGATGGCCTCGCATCTGGCCACCATCGGCGCCGGAATGCCGGCCTTTGCCGCGCTCGGGCTCATCCTCGTGGTGTCGATGAGTGTGACGCCGTTTCTCAACAATGCGGCGACCGTGCTGGTGATGGCACCGATCGCGGCCGGGTTTGCGGCTTCACTTGGGTATAGGCCGGAGGCCTTCCTGATGGCCGTGGCGATAGGCGCGGGGTGCGACTTCCTCACGCCGATCGGCCACCAGTGCAATACGCTGGTAATGGGACCGGGCGGATACCGGTTCTCCGACTATCCGCGGCTCGGCCTGCCGTTGTCCATCCTCGTCGTCATCGCTGCCGTGCCTCTGCTGATGATTGTCTGGCCCGTACACTGACGCCCGCGGCCAGACTTCCCTTGCGTCAGCGGTTTGCTATGGTCATTGCCGTGGAAGGGGAGGCGGGAGGAGCGCCCTTGCCGGTTCAGTCGATCTCGGCGACGCGGTCCGAGGCGAGGATTCCGGTCACGAAATCCGGGACCTCAAGGCCTTCGCGGACGTGCCTGTCGAGCGCGGCCTCGGCGGCGCGCACGCCGGCCAGCGCCGACACTGTCGCTTCGGCCCGCGCCAGCGGCACGACCACCACACCATCGGCGTCCGCCACGATGATGTCTCCGGATGAAACGGCGACACCGCCGACGACGATCGGCAAGCCTACCGTGCCCGGGCCGGCTCGGGCAGGGGAATTCGGCGTCAGCCCGGCCGCGAAGCAGGGAAGCCCGACATCCAGGAGGCCGGGCAGGTCGCGGACCAGGCCGTCGGTGACGAAGCCGACGACGCCCTTGTTGCGGGCCATGCCGAGCAGGAGGTCGCCGGTCACCGCCGTGCCCGTGAAGCCGTCGGTCGCCGCGACCAGTACGTCGCCCCTTCCGGCGATCGAGAGCGCGCCGAACAGGGCGAGATTGTCGGCCGGGCCACAGTCGCACGTGACGGCAACGCCGACCATGATCTTGTCGGCCGGGACAATGGGCCTGATGCGATGATCGAGTGCACCCCTTCCGCCCATCGCGTCGACCACGAAGCCGGTCGGCTGCCCGGCCAGCGCCTGCAGCAAGGCGGGGTCCGGGCGCGGAAAGGCGCGACGGATCTTGAGCGCAGGCGGGTCCTTGATCATCGGTCTCCTCCGGGTAGCGTCGAGGCGGCTGGGTGCGGCCGCCTCCTCTTGGCGCGTACCCTGCCACGACCGCGTTTCCGTTGCACGATCGGGAGTGCAACTTGACCGGTTCCCGCAGCCTCAGCCGTGCCTACAGCCTTGCCGACATGCGGTTGCTCGCCCGCTCGGCGCTGCCGCGCCCGGTGTTCGATTTCGCCGACGGCGGGGCCGAGACCGAGCGGACCTTGCGCGACAACGAGGAGGCGTTCGGCCGCTTCGTCCTGTTGCCCCGGCCGCTGGACGGAAGCCCCGAGCGTGACCTCTCCATCGAGCTTTTCGGACGCCGTCTTTCGATGCCGGTGGTGATCGGCCCGACGGGCCTCGCCGGCCTGTTCTGGCCGGACGGCGAGCGGGCCGCCGGCCGTGCCGCCGCCGAGGCAGGGACGGCCTACTGCCTCAGCCACGCATCGGTTTGCCGCATCGAGGAGCTGCCGGCGATCGGGACCGCGCCGCGATGGATGCAGGTGTTTCTCTATCGTGACCGCGGCTTCACTGCCGAATTCGCCGAGCGGGCCGCCGCCGCCGGCTACGATGCGCTGGTGCTGACCGTCGACAACCAGCTTCTCGGGCGGCGCGAGCGCGACCTTCGCAACGGCTTCACGATTCCGCCGCGGTTCGCCCTTGGCGACATCGCGGCGATGGCGACCAAGGCCCGCTGGCTGATGCGGATGGGGCCGGTGCTGCCGAGGGTCACCTTCGCCAACTATGCGAGGCCGGACGAGACGACCGATCTTGGGAGCCTTGCCAGGCGCATGACGTCGCTACTCGACCCGGGGCTGAGTTGGGCTGACGTCGATTGGCTGCGTGGCATCTGGAAGGGGCCGCTGATCCTGAAGGGCATCCTGCATCCGCAGGAAGCGACCCGGGCGGTCGAACATGGGGTGGATGGCATCGTCGTTTCCAATCATGGCGGCCGACAGCTCGACGGGGCGATCGCCTCGCTAGACGCGCTCCCGGGCATCGTCAGCGCGGTGAACGGCACGATCCCGGTACTGCTGGACGGCGGCGTGCGGCGGGGCAGCGATGTGGTGAAGGCGCTGGCGCTCGGCGCCAGGGCATGCCTCATCGGCCGGCCGCATCTTTGGGGCCTGACAGTCGCCGGGGAGGCCGGCGTGTCGCATGTGTTGCGGCTGCTGCGCGACGAGATCGACCGGACGCTCGGCCTGATGGGCGCGCGCAGGATCGCCGACCTGGGACCCGCTCACGTCGCCCGGCATCCGGGTTCGTGAGCCATCGCAGCGTCATTCGAGTTCGGGCCGCTCGAAGTCCCCGGTGTCGCGGTTCATCACCCAGAGTTCGCCGGTCGAAATGTCGAACCACGCGCCGGAAAGCGTCAGCCTTCCCTTGCTTTCGAGGATCTTCACGCAGGGGAAGGTCCTGAGGTTGGCGAGAGAATGCCGAATGGAGATGCGCTCAAGTGCCGTCTGGCGTTCGCCGGCCGTCATCAGCGTGCTGCTCGCGACGGCTTCCGCCGCCGGTCCCAGAAGGCTCATCCACTTTCCGATGAAGTCGCCCGGCGAAAGTGGTTCGGCGGCCGGGGAGAGCGCGGCGCCGATGCCACCGCACCTGCCGTGGCCCATCACCACGATGTGCTTCACCTTGAGGCTCTGGACAGCGAATTCGAGCGCCGCCGAGGTGGAATGATATTCGCCGTCCGGCTTGTAAGGCGGCACCAGATTGGCGACGTTGCGGACCACGAAAAGCTCGCCCGGCCCGGCATCGAAGATGGATTCGGGCGCCGCTCGTGAATCGCAGCAGGCAATCACCATGGTTTCCGGAGCCTGGCCTTCCTTGGCGAGGGAACGGTAGCGCTGCGTCTCCGCAGCGAAGCGACCCGTCATGAAGTTGCGGTAGCCGGCGAGCAGGCGTGGCGGAAGATGGGACATGAGGGGGCCCTCGGACAGGTTCTCGATCAAGCCATAATTGCTGCGACGCGGCAACGGAAGGCTTATGCGTAAATCGCGACACGGAGACCGTGCTCGTCGCGCAGCGGCGGGTCCGGAAAGGGCGTCGCCTCGTCGCGAGCTATGCGCGCGGCGATCAGGAGCATCGCGGCCGCGTCAAGCACGTCGTCTGCACCGGCACCCGCGACCGGTGTCTGGAGCATGACCGGGTCGAGCCCGTGCCGGGCCAGAAGGTGCCGGCGCTCCGTCATGCCGGGCGGATTGACCTTGCCCTTCACCTTCTTCGGCAGGCTCATAGCGCGTTCGCCGTTGAGGCGCCAGAACGCCAGTTCCGGATGCGATTCGAAGACGTTGTCACGCAGCTTCGGCCTCTCGCGCAGCAACATGTCGAGCTCGCGGATCTTTGGAAGCAGCGCGAAAGACTGGATCGAGACGCCGCGCGGCGGGTCCGAGGTCTCGCGCGCAACCCGGCTTGCCAGGCGATGGTCCTCGTACCAAGCCTCGACCGTGGTGAAGGATCGCGTCGCGGCATAAACGGCCGCGCGCGACGGGATCGAGAACACGCTGGATTGCCGCTGTCCGAGGAAGCGCCGGATGATGGTTTCCGGCCCCCGGCCGCCATGGGTGGCTAAGGCAGGCAGGCCGATCGGCATGTCGACGGCGATCACGGCGTCCGCCGGCAGCGTGTCGATCAGGTCGGAAAAGACCGCGTACACCCGCACGGTCGGTTCCGACCCTGGGAGCAGGACAAGCGCGACCCAGCCCGCCGGGCACCCGTCGACACCAGCTATGGCGACGGGGGAGGCAAGGCTCATGCGGACCGGTTCTTGCCCGGATGGGTGAGGTGACGGAGCTGCACCATCGCCATCGGATGCGACAGGCTCTGCAGGTCTGTCTCGATCTGCAGTTCGTCGCCGCCGCGCTTGGTGGTGCGCACCAGAATCTCGAAGACGGCCGCGGTCGTGCTCTGCAGGGCCTTGCTGGAGGGCTGGCCGTCGAGCAGGCGCGCGAGGAAGACCGCGGAGGTGAGGTCGCCGGTGCCGTGCGGCGGACCTTCGACTGAACGGTGCTCGGCAAGGAGGGCCTCGGAGCGGGTGATCAGCAGGTTGCCGATGCTGCCGCTCATCATTCCGGGCGCGGAGGTCACCAGGACGGTCGGTGGACCGAGGTCGAGCGCGGCCTGCATGAGATCGCGGAGGTCGTGCAGCTCCGTGCCGGTCATCCAGGCCAGTTCGTAGCGGTTCGGCGTCGTCAGGTCGGCAAGCGGTATCAGCCGGTCGCGTATGGCGGAGGCGATCGCCTCGGGCACATAGAGCCCGCCCTTGTCGCCCATGACCGGGTCGCAGACATAGAGCGCGTTGGGGTTCCGTGCCTTCACGGCACGGACCAGGGAAGCGACGGCGTCAACCTGGCCCACGTCGCCGAGGAACCCGGAAAGCACCGCCCCGACCTCGTCGAGCCACGGTGCGCCGGCCAGATCCGCCATGAGGGCTGCGAAGAGCTTCGGGTCGGGCAGGATCTTGGTGCCGGGACCGTGGCCGAGATGCCAGGGCAGGACCACCGTCGGGACGGTCCAGACGGGAAAGCCAAGCGCTTCAAGCGCCAGCGCAGCGGCGCGATTGCCTACCGAGCCGCGCGCCACATGGCTGGACACCACGATAACCGCGCGTGGCGAACCGGCTGTCGGAGCGTTCATGCGGGTCAAATGCCTCCGAAAACGTAAAGAAGGAGCCAGCCGACAATGGCCAGTGTGATGAGAAATCCGAGGAGGCGACCGATCCTTGTGCCCCAGTATTCGATCGGGTCGGCATCGCGCGGCATGTCGCCCTCGAGGCGTCGCCGCGCCGCGCCCAGCACCGAGCCGACCTGCGCCAGCCCGCCCGAATCGGATTCGCGCGCCACGCGGTCGAGAATGCGGCGCGATTCCTGTTCGTCCTGGGAAGTCTTTCGATCGGTCAACTGTGCGTCCACGCCCGGGGCGTGCGGGCCGGTTTCCGCCTACCACAAGAGGCTTCGCTGGTCCAACTTCGCGAGGCGATTTCCAACGCATGCAATCATGCTAAGAAAGGTCCCATTCATGGGAACCGTAGCCGGGGAGCTTCCGCCATGTCGTCAGCCCGCATTCTGACCGGACCGTCATGGGGGCTCAGGGCAATCCTGCTGGTCCTGCTCCTGCCGCTGCTCTCGGCCTGCGGATACAACACCATCCCGACCGCCGAGGAGCGGGCCAAGGCCGCGTGGAGCGAGGTGCTGAACCAGTACCAGCGGCGCGCGGATCTCATCCCGAACCTGGTTGAGACAGTGAAGGGTTACGCCGCGCATGAGCGCGAGACGCTAGAGGCAGTGGTGGACGCCCGCGCCAAGGCCACGCAGGTGAGCGTTTCTCCGGACGCGCTGTCCGACCCCGACGCCTTCCGCGCCTTCCAGGAGAGCCAGGCGGGGCTGACCGGCGCGTTGTCGCGCCTGCTCGCTGTGGTGGAAAACTATCCCGACCTGAAGGCGAACCAGAATTTCCTCGCCCTGCAGGCGCAGCTCGAGGGCACCGAGAACCGCATCGCCGTGGCGCGGCGCGACTACATCGAGGCCGTGCGCGAGTACAACACCATCCTGCGCACCTTCCCCTCGGTGATCTGGGCGACGCTCTGGTTCACCGACAACAAGCCGTACCAGACCTTCACCGTGAGCGAGGACAAGCTGGAGGCCCCAAAGGTGGATTTCGGAACCAAGCAGGGCGGCTGATCGTCCGGCGGCCAGCAGTTCGCTTCCCATGCGCGGTCAAGAGGTCTTCCTGCGTCAACGGGTACTGCCCGGCCTGGCGATGGTCATGGTCCTGCTCGCGGGGTTGCTGGCCGCCGTCCATGCAGCCGAACTTCCCGCCCTGACCGGACGCGTCGTCGATGAAGCCGACATCATCGATGCCCAAACGGAAGCGGCACTGACGACGAAGCTGGCGGACTTCGAGAAGAAGTCGTCCGACCAGATCGTGGTCGCGACCGTCCCCAGCCTCGACGGCGAGGCGATCGAGCCCTATGCAAACCGCCTCTTTCGCGCCTGGAAACTCGGACAGGCCGGGGAGAACAATGGCATCCTGTTGCTGGTCGCGCCGAATGACCGGAGGATGCGGATCGAGGTGGGCTACGGGCTTGAAGGCACGCTCACCGACCTGCACTCGAAGCTGATCATCGAGAACACGATGGTGCCGGCATTTCGGGCCGGAGACTTCTCGGGCGGCATCTCGGCGGCGGTGGACGACATCATCATGGTGCTGGAGGGGAACGCCGCCGAACTCGAGGCGCGTGCGCGGCGCAATGCTTCGGAGGACGAAGAGCCCGTCGACTGGATAGCGGTGATCTTCATCACCATCTGGCTCAGCGTCTTCATCGGCGGATTTGCCATGGCGATTCTGGCGCCGATCTTCGGCCGCAAGATCGGGCCCCACACCTATCGCTGGCTCGGGATGGACATCTCCATTGGTGGCGGTGGTGGAGGAGGATACAGCAGCGGCGGCCGTTCCTCCGGCGGCTGGTCGTCCGGAAGCAGCGGCGGGGGCTTCTCCGGCGGCGGCGGTTCGTCTGGCGGTGGCGGCGCGTCGGGGAGCTGGTAGCATGGGCCATCTCAGCGCACAGGATCACGATCGGGTGGCGGCAGCTATCCGCGCGGCCGAGGCGCACACCTCGGGCGAAATCTATTGCGTGGTGGCGGAGCGCAGCGACAGCTACTTCTATCCGGCGGCGCTGTTCGCCCTGGTCGGAACGTTGCTTGCCGGGGTGGCCGCCGCGATCGTGCTGGACCTTTGGTGGGTCAGCATGCGGCTTCCGATGTTCGCGATCGCCCAAGCGCTCGGATCTGCGGCAGTGCTGCTGGTGCTGCTCCTCTTTCCGGCACTGCGTATCCGGCTCGTGCCGTCCTACCTCCAGCATCGCCGGGCCCACGACAACGCGCTGAAGCAGTTCCTGGCCCATAACGTCCACGTCACCTCCGCGCGAACGGGCATCCTGATCTTCGTGTCGAGGGCGGAGCGTTACGCAGAGGTGATCGCCGACAACGGCATTGCCGACCTGGTGGTGCAGGAGCGGTGGAACGCGATCATCGCCAGCCTGACAGCGGCGGCACGAGCCGGTCGTCTGGGCGACGGGCTCGTGAGCGCCGTGGAGGCCGCTGGCGCGCTCCTGGCTGCGCACTTCCCGCCGCAGACCACGGACGCCAACGAGCTCGCCGACCGGGTGGTCGAGATCTGACCCACGGGGAGCCGCAAGGCGCTCGAACGCTGCGTCGCTCGACATTGCCGGCTTGCATTGATGGCCGCCGCGCGTATGGTTAACAAATCATGACCACGCTCTCGATCGACATCCGCAAGGCCGAGCCGGAAGATGCCGCGGCGATCGCGGAGGTGCATCTCGAATCCTGGATGGGCGCCTATGCCGGGATCATCCCCTATCGGGCGCTGGCGCGCATGATCGCACGGCGCGGCGGAGACTGGTGGGCACGCGCGATCCGGCGCTCAGCCACCGTGCTCGTGGTCGAGATCGGCGGGAAGATTGCGGGCTATGCGACGCTCGGTCGCAACCGGTCGCGCGAACTGCCCCAGCAGGGCGAGATCTACGAACTCTACCTGCGGCCCGAGTATCAGGGCATCGGTCTGGGGACGCGCCTGTTCAAGGCTGCCCGGCGCATGCTTTCCGAGCACGGGTTGTCGGGCCTTGTTGTCTGGGCACTTGAGGAGAACGGCGGCGCAGTGTCCTTCTACACCCGCGCCGGCGGACGAGATGTCGCTGAGGGCGTCGAGGTGTTCGACCATAAGGCCGTCAAGAAAGTGGCCTTCGTTTTCGACTGAGACTACCAAAGGCCGCCGCTAGTAGAGCCGCGGCGCTGCACCGCGTCACAGGAGTGACGGCCAGTGTTGCACCTGCGAAGAGACCCGGCTATCGGACGGACGCTTCCGGCTTGCCGGAAGGTTACAGCGGTCAGGAGTCTCATTCATGCGCATCGAAGCCATTCCGACAGGGGATAACCCGCCGGAAGATGTCAACGTCATCATCGAAGTGCCAGTCGGTGGCGAGCCCATCAAGTACGAGATGGACAAGAACGCGGGGACGCTGTTCGTCGACCGCTTCCTCTACACGCCGATGCGCTATCCCGGGAACTACGGCTTCGTTCCGCATACGCTTTCGGGCGACGGCGATCCGATCGACGTGCTGATCTGCAACACGCGCAAGCTTCTGCCCGGTTGCGTCATCAATGTCAGGCCCATCGGCGTCCTGCTGATGGAGGACAATGCCGGCATCGACGAGAAGGTGATCGCCGTGCCGTCGCCGCATCTCACCCGGCGCTACGAGAAGGTCAGGAACTACACCGACCTGCCGCAGATCACGCTCGACCAGGTCGCGCACTTCTTCGAGCACTACAAGGATCTGGAACCCGGCAAGTGGGTGAAGATCGGCGACTGGCAGGACGCCGATCGCGCCAAGCAGCTGATCTCCGAGGCGGTCGAGCGCGCCAAGACCGAGAAGTGAGTCTGGTTTATTCCTGCTGGTCGAAGTCCGGCAGGGGCCTGTCGCCGCCGACGAGCACGCGTTCGTCGGCGCCGCAGGTGAAGGTGAGCGCCTGTTCGTCGGCAATCCTGCGGGCCGTTTCGTTCGCCTTCGGATTGCCGCTCGCCAGCACGAGGCCGATGGCGCAGCCGTCGCCCTCGCCGGGCTGGCCGACCTTCTCCACGACAAGGACCTCGGTGCGGCTCTCCGGGTCTTCCGGATCGTCGTTGACGACCCAGCGGTGGATGGTGGCGACGGGCGTCTCCGCGTCGCCCTCCCTGGCGATCCGCCATTCGATCTTCGGCGAGGTCGAATTGAATGCGGAGAAGCTCTCCCAGACGGGCTCGCTGCCGCTCGGCGGGAAGCCGTAGAAGATCGATTCCCGCAGGTCGCCGCTGTAGATGAGCACCGGATAGCCCTTCCAGCCGGCGCAGGCGAGAGCGCCGAAACCCGTCTCGTCGTCGCTTGCCGAAAAGAGCGTGCAGTCGCGTTGCTCGTCGAGGTCGGTGTATTCGCTGCGCATGTCGGCGCCGCTTGCCGCGGTGGCAACGATACAGGCGCAGAGAACGGCCAGTCGGCGCATGACGACCTCCTTCAGCTTTCCGGGGGGCCTCGCGAGCGGAAGGGTCGCGGCCCGCCGGTATCTCAGGCTACAGCAGGTGGCGGAAAGGCGGAACCTTTCCGTTACGCCTTGCACTCGAAAAGCGCGGCCGCCGCGGCAAGCGCGTCGGGATCGCCGGTGATGCGGACGGTCTTCAGCCGCGACGTCTGGCCGGCCACGACCTCGACCGCAGAGCGCCCCAGGCGAAGCTCGCCGGCGAGCAGGCGTTCGAGCGCGATATTGGCCGCGCCCTTTTCCGGCACCGCTCGCACGCGAACGACGAGGTGACGCTTGCCGGCGGCGTCGGCCGCCACGCTGTCGATGGCGTCGACGCCGGAGCGCGGCGTCAGGCGCACGAACAGGTCGATCCCGTCGTCGCGACGCCGGAACCAGCTTTCCGTCATTGCCGTGTCAGAGCAGCAGCGGCGCGACGGTGGTCCACAGGAACTGGCGCAGGAAAAAGATGATCAGCAGCACGATGATCGGCGAGATGTCGATGCCGCCGAGGTCGGGAAGGAGCCGCCGGATGGGCGCCAACACCGGCTCGGTGGCGCGAAACAGGAAGTTGCCGACCGTGCCCACGAACTGGTTGCGGGGATTGACCACATTGAAGGCGTAGAGCCAGGAAAATACCGCCGCACCGATCAGGATCCACCAGTAAATTCCGAGGGCCAGATCGATGGTCTGGATGAGCGCCAGCATTCGGTTCTCCTGCGAATGGCCGACATTTAGCCACTGGCCGGAGTGGCGACAAGCCCCGCTACGCAAGCGACGGCGCCGCAGGGCGGGCAGGAGCGCGGCAACGGGCGGCACCGAAGGCTGGATCGGGAGCGCCGGGAGCGACGGCGTCGACCGCTTGATGGGGAGGACCGGCGGCTTTGCATCGTACACCCCTGCATCGAGGGACAGGGACCTCCACTGACGGGGGCTCGCAATGCCAATGGCGTCAACACGCCGCTTGACAGCGCGGGTCTCCCCAGCCATATCACGCCTCGCCGAACGGGGCTGTAGCTCAGCTGGGAGAGCGCATCGTTCGCAATGATGAGGTCAGGGGTTCGATCCCCCTCAGCTCCACCATTCGGCTTTCACAAACAGGTTGGTTTTGCCGTTGTGGTTTGGCCCGTGTGGCCGCCTTCCGGTATAGCGTGTCTGCACGGTTCCCGAGCTGGTGCCCATATGCAGCCGGTGATGCGTCCTGGTTGAGCGATCGAAGACGTACACGGCTACCGTATTCACGCGGGCCCAAGCTACGATGACAGGGCTGGCCCGGGCTAAGGAGCTGCGGTCGGGGTGGCCACCGCAAGGCCCTCAGGCGCGGACTTGCGTTCGGCTTGCAGATAGGCGGCTATGTCGCCGGCGGGCATCGGACGGCTGATGAAGTAGCCCTGCGCCTGGTCGCAGCGTCCGGAGATCCATCGCATCTGCTCGGCGTTCTCCACGCCTTCGGCAGTCACGGTCATCCCCAGCGCCCGCGCCAGATTGGCCACCGTTTCCACGATGGCCTTGCTCTTGGCGTTGGTGGGGGCATCCTTGACGAAGGACTGGTCGATCTTGAGCTTGTCGAACTGCACGCGCTTCAGGTAGCTGAGGGACGAGTAGCCGGTGCCGAAATCGTCGAGCGCCAGCCGGATTCCCAGTTCGCGGATCGCCTTGAGCGTGGGCAGGTTCGCCTGCCGCAGCAGGGCGGACTCGGTGACCTCCAGTTCCAGCCGTCGGTGGTCGAGGCCGCTCTCCGTCAGGGCCTTAACGATCTTGTCGACCAGCCGGTGATCCGAGAACTGGCGGGTCGAGATGTTGACGGATAGTGACACCTCCGCCGGCCACGTTGCTGCCTGGCGGCATGCCGTGCGCAGGACCCACTCGCCGATGCCGACGATGAGGCCGCTCTCTTCCGCCAGCGGAATGAACTTGTCCGGACCGACACGTCCACGCCCGGGATGGCGCCATCGAACCAGCGCCTCGAATCCAGCCGTGGTCTGCGTGGCCATGTCGAGGAGCGGCTGGTAGTCCAGCTCCAATTCGTCGTTGGCGATGGCGTTCGTGAGATCGGCAAGGATTTCCTTGCGTTCCCTGATCCGCACCTCCATCGCGGGGTGGAAGATAACGGCCTTTCCGCTCCCGGATGCCTTCGCCTCGTAGAGGGCGATGTCCGCCTTGGTGAGCAGTTCCAGACCCGGAGGCGAGTTGTCGGTGGACGCGATGCCGATGCTTGCTCCCACCGAGAGTTCCTCGCCGCTTTCTATGAACGGTCGCGAAAGGGCTTCGATGGTCCGTTCGGCTAGCGCGATCACATCCTCGTTCGCGGCATCCTGCGCAATGACGGCGAACTCGTCGCCGCCGAGACGTGCCACGAGATGCTGTTCCGGCACGACCTCGCGCAACCGTTCGGCGACCTTCACAAGCACGGCGTCTCCGATCGTGTGGCCGAGTGTGTCGTTGATCTCCTTGAAGGAATCGAGATCGACCAGGAGCACGTCGACGTGGGCGCTGGCGGGCATGGATTCGAGGCGCTGCGTGAACACGGCGCGGCTGCTGAGGCCCGTGAGGAAATCGTAGTGGGCGAGGCGCTCTATCTCGTCCCGGATCCGTCGCTGCTCCGTCACATTCCTGAAGAAGAGGGAGATGCCATCGCCCGTCGCGTAGACACGCAGCTGCAGCCATATCTCGCGCTGCGTGTTGTAAGTCTCGATCTCGATCGGCTGGCCGGTCTGCATGACCTCCTCGAAGCGCGCACCGTAGACCTCGCGTTCCCGGGCGCGGAACAGCTTCCAGAAATCGCCTCCGAGGCCCACCGGGACGAGTTCGGGGACCATGGCGGCGGCATGCTGGTTGAAGAAGCCGATCCGCCACTTCCCGTCGACCACGATGACGCTGTCGCTGGTGGTCTCGAGCACCGAGATCAGCCGCTTCTCGCTTCCGATGAGCTGGTGCAGCCTTTCTTCAGCGATGTGTTCCAGCCGTCTGCGAGCCTTGATGATCCAGTGTTCGCGCAGTCCGACCGTTACTGCCAGGATCATGGCGAGTGTCCCGGAGAAGTACGTGTAGAGGCCGCGACCGAAGGCGCCGGAAATGCTGCCCGTGATGAGAATGACGAAAAGGATCGCCGCCGGCGCGCCTGCCTCTCCCCATGGGGTGACCGGCCTGACCTGGATGTCGGCCTCACCGATGTTCGACCTTGCGATCAGGGCATGTTCTGCCGCTGCCCAGGCGACGAGCGTGGCCGACGACATCCACAGGACATGGGGCCAGCTTCCGATCTCGAAGCGGCCCTCCATGAGCTGCGTTGCATAGAGGATGTCGCCAATGCCTTCGAGCGTGACCGCGAGGACCAGGATTGCCAAGGGCAGGCTGCGCCTGCCGTGCGGATAGATCGCCAGGAGGACTGCGCTCAGGGCCGCAACGCTGCACCACAGGGCAGGATAGAGGAACGCCACGATCGTGGCGGATTCGTCGAGGATCGAGTTCCTGACCTGGCTATGGAGGAGGAAGAGCGTCCCCACGATGATGGCGCCGTAGAGCAGGATGAAATTGTAGGTGTCGACGACCGGGGAGTACCTCTGGCGCTGGCCGTACAGGATGATTCCGGCGCCGAACAGCAGCGCCATCAGGAAGAAGGCACCGTCCGCCAGCGTCGGGAATGGCGTTCCCTCACGGATCAGTGCGACATAGGCGATGTTGGCGAGGACGTAGACGACCCCTCCAGCCGCCATGAACGCCCAGGCCAGCCGGTCACGGCCGGAGCTGCGGTAGGCCGCGAGCCCGGCAACGAATGCTGCAATGGCCGGAATCGTGACCTGCACCGCGGCAAGCCAGTTGAACCTCAGCTCGGAACCCCAGCCCAAAAGTAGAGGGGCGTTCCACAATGCAGCCAGTGTCGCGGCAATCACGAGCGCAACAAGGCACCGGGATATCAGCATCACGAACACCCCTGCCGGCACACGCTGCGAGAAAGTCTTACGTGTCCGCAAGACAAACAAAGGTCAAGCGATTGCGTTCACTTCAGCCTCTCCCGAACTAGGGAAAATACGGAGAGGAATGAGGAAATCACCAGATCGACAAACCGGTCGATCACGGTGGTGACGCTCAATCTTTCATTGTAGCGCCACGGGCTGGCGAGACTATGGCCATCGCGGCAAATGCGGCCGCGACACAATTGGCGGGGTCTCGTCGCCGGCGGCATGGCTGCATGCAAACCCTGTCGTTGGGGCTGAGAATACGGCTTGAGAAACGTCCAGGAGCCAAACGCTCGCCTCGCCCAAGGCAGACCCGCTGCCGCATTCGTCTTCCGCACACCGGTTCCCCACCTCTGCGGGCTGGCTCGGAAAGTCTTTCCCCAAACGTCGCGATCACGGGCAAATCTGTAACTCTACAAAGCCTATGGAATAAATGAGAGTGTGGGCATTCCACCCAAGGGGGACAGGACATGCCCATTTCTTCCATAACGCGACGGGCCATTCTGGCGGGGACGGCCCTGCTGATCGTGGCGCCCGCTGTCCAAGCATCGGATCTCAAGGTGACCATCGGCTACCAGACGGTCGTGGAACCCTCCAAGGTCGCCCAGGCCGACGGTCTCTATGAGAAGGCGCTCGGCGCCACCATCGATTGGCGCAAGTTCGATTCCGGTGCGGATGTGGTGGCCGCGATCGCCTCAGGGGCCATCGACATCGGCTATGTCGGGTCTAGCCCCCTTGCGGCGGCGGCCAGCCGCGAGCTGTCGATCGAGACGATCTTCATCGTCGGCCTGATCGGCGAGTCCGAGGCGCTCGCGGTGCGCAACGGGTCAGGCATCGAGAAGGTCGCGGACCTCGCCGGCAAGAAGGTCGCCGTGCCCTTCGTGTCGACCACCCACTACAGCCTGCTCGCGGCCCTGAAGCACGAGGGTGTCGATCCGAAGTCCGTAGAGATCCTCAACCTGAGGCCGCCGGAGATCGCGGCCGCCTGGGAGCGCGGGGATATCGACGCCGCCTATGTCTGGGATCCGGCGCTCGGCCAGATCCGCACGTCCGGGGAGATCATCGTCGACTCGGCGAAGGTTGCGGAATGGGGGGCACCGACATTCGATGCCTGGATCGCCCGGAAGGATTTTTCCGAGAAGCATCCCGAGGCCGTAACCGGCTTCGTGCGTGTGACGGGTGACGCCTATGCCGAGTACCTGAAGGATCCGCAGGCCTGGAGCACCAGCTCCGAACAGGCGCAGAAGATCGCCAAGTTGACGGGCGCCAAGGTGGATGACGTGCCGCTGCTGCTGAAGGGCTATGTCTACCCCTCGCTCGCCGAGCAGGCGTCGGCGGATTATCTCGGCGGCGCGACGGCGCAGGCGATCGCGGAGACCTCGGCCTTCCTCAAGGAGCAGGGTCGGATCGACGCGGTGCTGCCCGACTACGCGTCCTATGTGACCACGAAATATGTGACCGAGGCTGCAGCCTCGAACTGAGGCACTCCTCACACGAGAATACGTTCCGGCCCGCCAGGCGGACGCTGCGGGCCGGTTCGCGAAGACGGAAACTATCCTGATGTCGCAGCTTCGCCTCGACGGAATCACCGTTCGTTATGAGGGCCAGCCGGCGCCCGCGGTCGCGCACACCGACCTGACCGTCTCCACCGGCGAGTTCGTGGTGCTGACGGGCCGTTCGGGCTGCGGCAAGACCACGCTGCTCTCGGTCGCGGCCGGCCTGCTGGCGCCCACATTCGGTACGGTCCGGCTGGACGGGCGCGAGGCGCCGGAACCCGGCTCCGACCGGGCCATGGTGTTCCAGGACGATGCGCTCTTCCCCTGGCTCACTGTCGCCGAGAACGTCGCCTTCGCGCTGAGGATGCGCGGCGCGTCGAAGAGCGAGCGCCGCCAGCGCGCCGTCGAGATGCTTCGGCGCGTGCGGCTCGAGGACGCTGCCGACAAGCATGTGTGGGAACTGTCCGGCGGCATGCGGCAGAGGGTCGGCCTTGCCCGTGCCCTTGCTGCCGATCCGCGCTTCCTCCTGATGGACGAGCCGCTAGGCGCGCTCGATGCGCTGACGCGCGAGCGCATGCAGGGGTTGCTCCTCGACATCTGGTCGTCGTCCGGGACCGGAGTCCTGATGGTGACCCACGGGATCGAGGAGGCGCTCATCCTCGCCACGCGCGTGTGGGTCATGGCGCCGGGTCCCGGGCGCATCGTGCGGACCTTCGAGACGGATTTCGGCCGCAGGGTCGTCGGCGGCGAGCCGATCCTCTCCGTGAAGGGCGACCCCGCGTTCCAGGAGATGCGTGTGGCGCTTGCGGAAGCCATTTATGCTGGAGAACCTGCATGAGCGGAAGCGTTCGATCCGTTCCAGGAGCTTTCCCCTATGGAGGCTCGCTCCAGTCGGCCGCGGACACGGTCGCTGAGGGGCCGGACCCGCTGGCCGTTCCCTGGTCGCGTCCGGCAGCGTCGTCGCGCGGCTGGAGCGCCGGACGGGTGAGCGTCGTCACCGTCGCCGCCCTGCTGCTGGCGTGGTGGCTGGCGGCGGCGCTCGCGCTGGTCTCCCCGGTATTCCTACCTTCGCCGCTGGCCGTCGCCGCGAAGTTCGTCAAGGTCGCGACGGACGGCTATGTCGATGCGACCCTCTGGCACCATCTTGCCGCCAGCTTCGGCCGGGTAACTTTTGCGCTGCTTGCGTCAGCACTGGTGGGCATACCGGTGGGGCTGGCTATCGGGGCCAGTCCGATCGGACGGGGCATATTCGATCCGCTGCTGGAATTCCTGCGCCCGATCCCGCCGCTTGCCTACCTGCCGCTCGTCATCATCTGGTTCGGGATCGGCGAGGCGTCCAAGGTCCTGGTCATCGCCATCGCCATGCTGGCGCCGATCGCGCTGTCGACCGCGGCGGGCGTGCGCGGCGTGGCGCAGGAGCGCATCAATGCTGCGCGCACACTGGGTGCCTCGCGCCGCCAGGTGATCCTGCACGTTATCCTGCCCAGCGCGCTGCCACAGGTGCTGACCGGGCTGAGGATCGCGCTGGGGGCGGGGTGGACGACGCTGGTCGCGGCCGAGCTCATCGCCGCGACGGAGGGGTTGGGCTTCATGATCCAGTCCGCGGCGCAGTTTCTCGTCACGGATGTCGTCATCATGGGCATCTTCGTCATCGCCGGCATCGCCTTTGCTTTCGAGTTCCTCCTGCGCTGGCTGGAACTTCGCTACGTCCCGTGGGCGGGACGGATGTGAAGCGGCCGTCCCTGGGGGCTGAGCGGTTCGCTCACCGGAGACGAAATGAGACATCGCCGGGGGCGTCGAGAATTGCACGCGGGCGATCGGTCCACCGGCTGGATGATCCGGAGGGAACTTTTCCAGACATGCCGCGAAATAAGATAATATAATCTATAGAATTAATAGACAAATGCCTCGTCGACGGTACGATTGCGGCGAAAGAGAATGATCATTCCCGAGGGAGACTCCGATGTTCACCATCACGCGCCGTCTGTTTACCGCCAGCATTCTGGCCGCCGCAGCGCTCGGTGGCGTTCAGGCGCATGCTGATGACCTGAAGCAGTTCAAGATCGGCTACCAGAAGACCGGCCTTCCCGTCATCGCACGGCAGCAAAAGCTGATCGAGCAGGCTCTCGAACCGAAGGGCGTGACGGTTTCCTGGGTCGAATTCACCGCGGGGCCGCCGCTGGTCGAGGCGCTGAATGCCGGTGCGATCGACGTGGGCTGGGTCGGCGACGCGCCGCCGATCTTCGGCCAGTCGGCCGG
>Ga0182741_1001114_pt1 | contig 36899 bp, 31 predicted proteins | sample eDN5th37CBELigOP_FD_128874 | JGI IMG/M metagenome (GOLD analysis project Ga0182741, IMG submission 128874) | Enriched Organic Plus compost microbial communities from Emeryville, California, USA - eDNA 5th pass 37_C BE-Lig OP (version 2) (version 2) ... | reverse complement strand
TCGAGCTGGGCTCAGACGACTCAGGGCGTCCTCGTGCTCGCGACGCAGCAGGGCCGCCCGCGCTGACGGACCCGCGCGCCGCGTCATCGTCTCCTCCCCGGCGAGGCAGGGGCGCACGACGATCCACCGGTCGGCGTTTCCCGCGTGCACTCGGCCGCGGCCGGCGCCCAACCTGTGGGAGTGATCCGTCCCGACTCGCTCACCGACATCCTCGTCCGATCCCTCACCGACGCGTTCGCGCTGCTCTTCCCGGTCGGCTGCGCCGGATGCGACGAGCCCGACATCGCGCTGTGCGACGCATGCCGGGGCGCGCTCGCCCCCGCCGTGACGCGCGACCGCCTCGCGTCGGGACTCGCGGTGTGGAGCGGTCTGCCGTTCGAGGGAGTCGCGGCACGCGTCATCCGCGCCCTCAAGCAAGACGGCCGCACGGGCCTGGCCCGTTCCCTCGCGGTGCCGTTGCGCGCGGCTGTCGTCGAGGCGCTCGCGTCCGTCGGCGCGATCGATGTCGTCGTCCCCGTGCCGACCTCGCGGGCGGCGTACCGCCGCCGCGGGTACCGCGTGGTCGAGCTTCTCGCGCGGCGGGCCGGCGTCCGCACCGAACGACTCCTCGTGCCCGCACGACGCACCGTCGACCAGCGCGGTCTCGGGGTCGACGCCCGCCGCGCGAACGTCAGAGGGAGCATGCGGGCGCGTGACACGGGCGGGCGTCGGGTGCTCGTCCTCGATGACGTGGTCACGAGCGGCGCGACGCTCGACGAGGCCGCCCGTGCCCTGCGCGCGACCGGTGCGCACGTCGTCGGCGGTGTCTGCGTCGCCCGAACACCGCGACACGCCCGGGCGACGTCATAAGCGGCTCAGGGGGACTTTCCTCACGTGACACCCGGGCGGCGCCGGGATAGCGTGGGAGTCAACAAGGCGACTGACCGGTCCGCCCTTGGCCGGGGGACCGGAGCAAGGAGGTCAAGGATGGAAACCAGCATCGTCGGCGTGGGTGTCGGTATCACCGATCGTTTCCGCACCGTGGTCGAAGAGAAGGCCGTCCGCATCGAGCACCTCGCGCCGCGCGCACAGCGCCTCGACGTCAAGGTCACGCACCAGTCGTACAAGAACGGACGCATGGAGGACGACACCGTCGAGTTGACGGTCACGGGCAAGGGCCCCGTCGTGCGGGCCGAAGCGACCGATGGCGACAAGTTCGCCGCCCTCGATATGGCCGTCGACAAGCTGTGCCAGCAGCTCCGTCGCGCGAAGGAGAAGCGGGTCGACGCCCGTCAGCACCCCCGCGGGGCGAAGTTCCAGAACGGATCCCTCCAGGGCATCGACGTCCAGCCGGTGTCGGCCGACGTGCTCCACGCCGTCGCGACCGGAGAGATCCCCGTCATCAGGGGAGACGACGGCGAAGGCGAGTACACGCCGGTCGTCATCCGCACCAAGAACTTCGAGCCCGAGTGGCTCACCGTCGAAGAGGCCGTCGACCGCATGGAGCTCGTCGGGCACGACTTCTTCCTCTTCATCGACGCGCGCACCGACCACCCGAGTGTCGTGTACCGCAGGAAGGGCTGGGACTACGGCGTCATCTCGCTGACGACGCAGGCCGCGCCCGAGCGCGCCGCTTCGTAGTACCACAGGTGACGCTCACGCGCACCCGCTGGGTGCCGATCGGGCTGCTCGTCGTCGTCGGGATCGCGGCGGGCATGCAGTTCGCGAAGGTCGCAGCCGTCTTCCTGCCTGCGGCTGCGGCCTTCGACGCCCCCGACACGGTCGCGGCGCTGTTCGTGTCGGCGCCCGCGATCGTCGGGATGGTCCTGGGACTCACGGCGAGCGTGCTCGCCGCCCGCATCGGGTTCCGTCGTGTCATCATCGGCTGCCTCGCGATCGGCGCCATCCTGTCGCTCGTGCAGTCCTTCCTGCCGCCGCTGCCCGTCTTCCTCGGTGCGCGCGTGCTCGAAGGAGCCGCCCACCTGGGGCTCGTGATCTCGTGCCCTGTGCTCATCATCCTGCTGAGCGCGCCGCGGCACGTGTCGCTCGCGATGAGCCTGTGGGGCGCGTTCTTCGGGCTGGCATTCGCGTTGGCGGGATGGCTCGCCCCGATCGTGGAGCAGGCGGGCGGCGTCGGCGCGGTGTTCCTCGGGCATGCGATCCTGCTCGCGGTGCTGCTCTTGGCGGTGCTGCTCGTTCTGCCGCACGTGCCGGGGGAGCAGCCGAACCGCGAAGCGCACTCCGAGGGCTTCTTCCGCGCACACGTCGATGCGTACCGCTCGCCGCGGCAGTTCCTGCCCGGTGTCGTGTTCATCTTCCACACGCTGATGTACGTGCCGCTCGTGACGTTCGTGCCGCTCTTCGCGGACGACGCGTCCATCGCGGGCGTGCTGCTGGTGTGGATGCCCCTCGTGAGCATCATCGGCACGATCGTCGCGGGCTTCGTGGGCCAGTACACGACGACGCCGCCCGTCGTGCTCATCGCCGGCTACGCGGGCGTCGCGGTGCTGATCATCGCGACGTGGGCGCTGCTCGCGGGTGAGATGCCGATCCTTCTCGTGCCGCTCGCACTCATGTTCTTCTCGGGTCTCATCCAGGGCGCGGCGTTCGGGCTCATCCCGTCGCTGTCGACAGACCCGACGGTCACTTCCCGCGCGAACGGCGTGCTCACGCAGCTCGGAAATCTCGGGTCGACGGTCGGCCCGCCCCTGTTCGCGTCGCTCATCGCGGGCACCGGTGCCGCGGGGTTCGCACCCGTCATGTGGCTCGTCGTCGCCCTGTGCGTCGGCGGGGGCATCCTGAGCGCGGTCGCGCTGCGGCTCACGGGCGCCCGCCCGCTCCGCTCATCGGTTCCCGACAAGGCCGGCTGACCGGATGCCGCGCGAGCGGCGCCGACGCGGCATCCGTCTCAGTCGAAGATTCCGTCGAGGATGCTGCCGATCACGAGACCGCCGAGGATCCCGCCCATGAGATCCCCGCCGCCGCGGCGGCCGCCCCAACCCTGCTGCGGGGCGCCCCACGGGGTCGTGTCCTGCGGGCGGGCCGCATCGATGTCGCGCTGCGCGAGCTGGAGCGCTTCACCGGCGAGGAACGCGATGCGGCGCGCCATCGCCATCGCCTGCTCGCGGTGGTCCTCGTCGATCGCGGTGGCCGCCGCCGCCGACGTGCCGAGGTACCGGTCGAGGTCGACCCGCACGCGCTCCGCCTCGGCGAGGCGCGTGCGTGCGTCGGCGCCGATCCAGCCGCGGTGCCCCGCGATGACGTCGCGCGCGACCGCGAGCTGGCGGTCGGCGTCGTCGATCGCGTGACGGACGTGCTCGAGCGGAGGTATCGGGCGCGCGGCGCGCTCGCGGGCGGCGGCGATCGCGGCGTCGAGCGCCGAGTTCGCCTCACGCAGGCGCGACAAGTGGGCGAACGGGTTGGTGTTGACCCCCGCCGCGGGGAGCGCGGCGAGCGCCTCCTGCAGCTCTGCGATCGCCTTCGAGACCGCGGGGGTGTGCGGCTCCTTCAGCGCGACGGCGATGTCGCCCCGCGAGTCCTCGACGATCGCCGCGAGGGTCGCCTCGGCGCGCAGCGCCTCGATCTCGAACGTCTCGACCGCGTCGACCAGCGTCGCCGCGCGGCGCACCGCCTCGGTCGAGGCCTCGAGCGCGAGGTTCGCCTGCTCGCGCTGCCCTGCCTCGCGGCGGCGCTCGGCCACGCCCGCCGAGTGCTCCGCGAACGACAGCAGCTGCTCGGCCTCGGCCGGGTTCGCCTCGATCTGCTTCATGGCGTCCGCCGAGTAACGGGCCGAGAGGCGCTCGATCGTCGCGCGGGTCTCCGGCAGCCGGGAGCGGAGGCGTGCGGCATCCGCCCTCACCCCCGCGATGATCTCGGGAGCGCGACGCGCACGAGCGATCGGCTCCGCGAGCGCGGCCGTGCGGTCGTCGAGCAGGTCCTCCGCCCACTCGCACAGCTGCACGATGCGCGCGTTGCGCGTGCGCAGCTCTTCGGGGGTGTCGGGGATGTCGTCGTGGTTGAGCTGGTGGAGGTGGAACGCCTCCTGCATGTGCGTGCGCACCGCCTCGAGCGCCTCGCGGAGGTCCTTCGTGGGACCGGTGCCGAGCTCCGCCTCGGCGAAGGCGAGCTCGTCGGTGGTCACGCGGATGCGCTCATCGGCGGACACGAGCGCGCTGCGCGCGCGGCGGGCCAGATCGGCGTCCTGAGCCTCGAGCGCCGCCCTCTCTTCGCGCTTGCGTGCGCCCCAGAATCCCGCCATGTCTCGATCCTACGGGGCAAGCGTGAAGGCGGCTGGGCGGCCGGTGCGGCTGTGGAGGGCGGAGAAGACGGATGCTCCGCGTCACCCGTCGCGGTCGGATCGGTGCCGCGGCTTGCGTGCCGGACGGTCGTCGTCGAAGCGCCGTGCCGGTCGACGATCCTTCGGGCCGGGGTCGCGATCGGTGGGCCGGTCGAAGCGTCGGCCCGGACCGCCCGTGTCGAGACGCAGCTGGATGAGCTGCCCCGAGATGCGCGTGCCCGACAGCCGATCGAGCGTCTCCGGCGACAGGGCGGCGGGGAGCTCTACGAGGGAGAAGTCCGGCCGGATCGTGATGGCGCCGAAGTCGTCACGGCGCAGGCCGCCCTCGTTCGCGAGAGCGCCGACGATCTGCCGCGGCTCGACGCGCTGGCGGCGACCGACCGCGATGCGATAGGTCGCGAAGCCTTCGCGCGGCTTGCGCGGCCCGCGATCGGCGCGCTCTCCGCGCTCGCCGTCTCGCTCGAACCGGCCGCCGCGCTCGCGGCGCTCCGGGCGTGCGCGCGGCTCGGGGTCGGGCTCGAGAAGCAGGCGCTCCTCTCCCTGCGCGACGATCGCGAGGGCGGCGGCGACGTCGACCTCGGGCACGTCGTGGTGGCGCACGTAGTGGGCGATGATGTCGCGGAAGCCCTCGATGCGCTCGGTCTCGGCGAGCGCCGCCGTGATGCGGTCGTCGAACCGCGCGAGACGCGTGACGTTGACCTCGTCGACGCTCGGCAGCGGCATCTCGGTCAGCTCCTGACGCGTCGCGCGCTCGATCATGCGCACGAGCCCGCGCTCGCGGGGCGTCACGAAGCTGATCGCGTCGCCCGTGCGGCCCGCGCGGCCCGTGCGTCCGATGCGGTGCACGTACGACTCGGCATCCGTCGGGATGTCGTAGTTCACCACGTGCGAGATGCGGTCGACGTCGAGGCCGCGGGCCGCGACATCCGTCGCCACCAGGATGTCGAGCTTGCCGGACTTGAGCTGGTTCACGGTCCGCTCGCGCTGCGGCTGGGCGATGTCGCCGTTGATCGCGGCGGCCGAGTAGCCGCGGGCGCGCAGTTTCTCGGCGATCTCCTCCGTGACGTTCTTCGTGCGCCCGAAGACGATCATGCCGTCGAAGTTCTCGACCTCGAGGATGCGCGTGAGGGCGTCCATCTTCTGCTGCCACGGCACGACGAGATAGCGCTGCGCGATGTTCGCCGACGTCTTCGTCTTGGCCTTGACCGTGATCTCCTCGGGGTCGTTCAGGTACTGCTGCGACATGCGGCGGATCGTCGCGGGCATGGTCGCCGAGAAGAGGGCCACCTGCTTCGTCGCAGGGGTCTCGGCGAGGATGGTCTCGACGTCCTCGGCGAACCCCATCTTGAGCATCTCGTCGGCCTCGTCGAGCACGAGGTACTTGAGCTCCGACAAGTCGAGGGTGCCCTTCTCGAGGTGGTCGATGATGCGGCCCGGGGTCCCGACGACGATGTGCACGCCGCGCCGCAGCGCCGACAGCTGCACACCGTAGCCCTGCCCGCCGTACACCGGGAGGACGTGCACGCCCTTCAGATGCGACGCGTACTTCTCGAACGCCTCGCACACCTGGAGCGCGAGCTCGCGGGTCGGCGCGAGCACGAGCGCCTGCGGGCTCTTCTGCGAGAGGTCGAGGCGGTCGATGATCGGCAGCGCGAAGGCAGCGGTCTTGCCCGTTCCGGTCTGGGCGAGGCCCACGACGTCGCGGCCGGCCAGCAGCGGGGGGATCGTCGCAGCCTGGATGGCGGAAGGGGTCTCGTACCCCACGTCGCGCAGCGCCTTGAGCACCGCATCCCCCAGAGCGAGGTCTGAGAACGTCATCGGCGCGGGCTCGGCAGTGGCCTCGGCGTCGATCTGGGTCTGGTCAGTGGACACAGTTCAGGCTAATGCGCGCCGCCTGTGAAGCGACAGGACGCCCGCGGCCGCCTTCGATCAGCGGGTGGCGGATGCCGCGGGCCGCCCGCGCTTCGGCCGGACCGTCGACAGCTCGAGCCCGACGGCGTGGTGGGGGTGCTCGGCCAGGCGGTGCTCGGCGTGATCGAGCCAGCGCAGCTCGGCCTCCGCCTGGAAGGTCATCGCGTCGCGCACGAGCGACCACGCGATGCCCTCGGGGCCCTCCGCGTCACCGCCCCGGTAGGTCGCCCCGCGCAGCGCCTCGAGGCGCGCGCGGGACGCACGGCGCTGCACATCGAGGATCCCGCCGACGTCGACGCCGGGAAGGGTCGCGGCGACCGCGAGCTTGATCGCGAGCTCGTCGCGCGTGCCCGCGGGGCGATCGACGGGGGAGTCCAGCCATTCCCGGACGGCGGCGGAGCCGGCATCCGTGATCTGCCAATAGACATGGCCGTGCTCGTCGGGTGCGCCCTTCTCGACGAGCCCGTCACGCTCGAGCCGGTCGAGCGTGTTGTAGATCTGCCCGACGTTGAGCGGCCACGTCGAGCCCGTGCGCCGGTCGAACTCGGCACGCAGCTGGTAGCCGTAGCACGGCCCCTGATCGAGGATCGCCAAGAGGCTCTGCCGCACCGACATGCGCTCTCCCGTCCGTCACGCGTGCATACCGGGTATGTGATTGCCGAGTATACGTTTAGCCGGCCGTCCACACCCAGCGCACACCAAGGTCACGGGTGGATAACATAGGCAGGTATGCCCGCGGGGCGCCCGACGGCGTGCGCGCGGGAGCGGCGGTCGCCGCACAGCCCGACAGATGGAGACACTCCGTGGCCAACCCTCTCGAGAAACTGCTCCGCGCCGGTGAAGGACGCCTCCTCCGCCGGCTTCAGCAGGTCGTGAAGGCCGTCAACGCCCTCGAAGAGGACTACGCGCAGCTCACCGACGAGGAACTGCGCGGCGAGACCGCGGAGCTTCGCGCGCGCTATGACGCCGGCGAGTCGCTCGACCGGCTCATGCCCGAGGCCTTCGCCGCCGTCCGCGAGGCGGCCAAGCGCACGATCGGCCAGCGCCACTACGACGTCCAGATCATGGGCGGCGCGGCGCTGCACCTCGGCAACATCGCCGAGATGAAGACCGGTGAAGGAAAGACGCTCGTCGCGACACTGCCCGCCTACCTCAACGCGATCGCCGGCAAGGGCGTGCACATCGTCACGGTGAACGACTTCCTCGCGTCGTACCAGTCCGACCTCATGGGCCGCATCTACCGCGCGCTCGGCATGACGACCGGCACGATCGTCGCCGGGCAGACTCCCGAGATCCGCCGCGAGCAGTACAACGCCGACATCACATACGGCACGAACAACGAGTTCGGCTTCGACTACCTGCGCGACAACATGGCCTGGCGCAAGGAGGACCTCGTGCAGCGCGGTCATTTCTTCGCCATCGTCGACGAGGTGGACTCGATCCTCATCGACGAGGCGCGCACGCCGCTCATCATCTCCGGCCCCTCGTCCGGTGAGGCGAACCGCTGGTTCGTCGAGTTCGCGAAGATCGCACGCACGCTCGAGCCGGGCGTCGACTATGAGGTCGACGAGAAGAAGCGCACCGTCGGCGTGCTCGAGCCGGGCATCGAGAAGGTCGAGGACTACCTCGGCATCGACAACCTCTACGAGTCGGCGAACACGCCGCTCATCTCGTTCCTCAACAACTCGCTCAAGGCGCTCGCGCTCTTCAAGCGCGACACCGACTACGTCGTGATGAACGACGAGGTCATGATCGTGGACGAGCACACCGGTCGCATCCTGGTGGGCCGCCGCTACAACGAGGGCGTCCACCAGGCGATCGAGGCCAAGGAGGGCGTGCCCGTCAAGGCCGAGAATCAGACGCTCGCGACGGTCACGCTGCAGAACTACTTCCGCCTGTACGAGAAGCTCTCGGGCATGACCGGCACGGCCGAGACCGAGGCGGCCGAGTTCATGTCGACCTACAAGCTCGGCGTCGTGCAGATCCCGACGAACAAGCCCATGATCCGCAAGGACATGCCCGACCTCGTCTACAAGAACGAAGAGGCGAAGTTCGCGCAGGTCGTGGAAGACATCGCCCGCCGTCATGAGACCGGCCAGCCCGTGCTCGTCGGCACGGTCAGCGTCGAGAAGAGCGAGTACCTCTCGCGCCTGCTCGCGAAGAAGGGCATCAAACACGAGGTCCTCAACGCGAAGAACCACGCGCGTGAGGCTGAGATCGTCGCCCGCGCCGGTCGGCTCGGCGCCGTCACCGTCGCGACGAACATGGCCGGTCGCGGCACCGACATCATGCTCGGCGGAAACGCCGAGTTCCTGGCCGTCCAGGAGATGAAGGCGCGCGGTCTCGACCCCGTCGAGACGCCCGAGGAGTACGAGGCCGAGTGGGACGCCGTCTACGCCGATGTGCGCGAGAAGGTGGCAGCCGAGGCCGAGAAGGTCGTCCAGGTCGGCGGTCTGTACGTTCTCGGCACCGAGCGCCACGAGTCCCGCCGCATCGACAACCAGCTCCGCGGTCGCTCCGGCCGTCAGGGCGACCCGGGTGAGAGTCGCTTCTACCTTTCCCTCACCGACGACCTCATGCGCCTGTTCCAGTCGGGTGCCGCCGAGGCGATCCTCGCGCGCACGAACTTCCCCGACGACGTCGCAATCGAGTCGGGCATGGTCACGCGCGCCATCAAGAGCGCGCAGGCGCAGGTCGAGGCCCGCAACGCCGAGATCCGCAAGAACGTCCTCAAGTACGACGACGTGCTCAACCGGCAGCGTGAGGCGATCTACTCCGACCGCCGTCACATCCTGCAGGGCGATGACATCGCCGACCGCGTCCAGCACTTCATCGAGGACGCGATCAACGCGATCATCGACGACCACACGGGGTCGGGTCACAGCGAGAACTGGGACTTCGACGCGCTGTGGACCGAGCTGAAGACGCTGTACCCCGTCGGAGTCACGATCGACGAGGTCGTCGCAGAGGCCGCGGGCCGCAAGGGCGGCATCACCGCCGAGGGGCTCAAGCGCGAGATCCTGTCCGACGCGAAGATCGCCTACCAGAAGCGCGAGGAGCAGCTCGGGTCGGCCGCGATGCGCGAGCTCGAGCGTCGTGTCGTGCTGCAGGTGCTCGACCGCCGGTGGCGCGACCACCTCTACGAGATGGATTACCTCAAGGACGGCATCGGCCTGCGTGCGATGGCCCAGCGCGACCCGCTCATCGAGTACCAGCGCGAGGGCTACCAGATGTTCCAGGCGATGATGGGCCAGATCAAGGAGGAGTCGGTCGGCTACCTCTACAACCTCGAGGTCGAAGTCCGTCGCGCCGGTGAGGGCGAGCAGGCGACGCAGGTCGAGGCGAAGGGTCTCAGTGCACCGACCGTCGACGGCCAGCGCCTGCAGTACACCGCCGCGAACGACGCGGGCGAGGTCGAGGTGCGCAACGACCGCGGGCAGGTGCAGCAGGCGGCGACGCGTCTTCGTCGTGCGGCCGCCGCGGCCGCGCAGGCGCCCGCACAGCAGCCGCAGGCGCCGGCCGCCGAGGCGCCGCGCGGCGCGTTCGGCCAGCGCACGGACGGCTCGGGCGAGCCCGGTCAGCAACAGGCGCCGTTGAACCGCGCTCAGCGCCGAGCCGCGGAGCGCAAGCGCTGAGAACGGAGTCGTCGGGTGGCCGCGGGGCGGATGCCCCGGGCCACCCGACGTCGATTGGACCTCTCATCTCGCGGATATCCTGAGACGATGACCCTCCGTCCCCTCGACCAGTCCAGCAAGCTCAAGGGCGTCCTCTACGAGATCCGCGGGCAGGCACTGGTGGAGGCCGACCGGCTCGAGTCGGAGGGCCACACGATCCTCAAGCTCAACACCGGCAACCCCGCGACGTTCGGCTTCGAGGCTCCCTTCCAGATCGTGCGCGACATGATCGAGGCGATGCCGCACTCCCACGGCTACAGCGACAGCCGCGGCATCATGTCCGCACGGCGCGCCGTCGTGTCGCGCTACGAGCAGGTTCCCGGGTTCCCGCTGTTCGATCCCGACGACGTCTACCTCGGCAACGGGGTCTCCGAGCTGATCACGATGACGATGCAGGCTCTGCTCGACGAAGGCGACGAGGTGCTCATCCCGGCACCGGACTATCCGCTGTGGACCGCGATGACGAGCCTCGCCGACGGCACTCCGGTGCACTACCTGTGCGACGGTCAGAACGGGTGGCAGCCCGACCTCGAAGACATCCGCTCGAAGATCACCCCGCGCACCAAGGCGATCGTGGTGATCAACCCGAACAATCCCACCGGTGCGGTCTACACGCGCGAGGTGCTCGAGGGAATCGTGGAGATCGCGCGCGAGCATTCGCTGCTGCTGCTGTCCGACGAGATCTACGACCGCATCCTGTACGACGACGCCGTGCACATCCCGCTTGCGACGCTCGCGCCCGACCTGCTGTGCCTGACCTTCAACGGGCTCTCGAAGACGTATCGCGTGGCGGGCTACCGCTCGGGCTGGCTCGTCATCACGGGTCCGAAGAAGCACGCGGCCGGGTTCCTCGAAGGCATCCAGCTGCTCGCCTCGACCCGCCTGTGCCCGAATGTGCCGGCTCAGCACGCTGTGCAGGCCGCACTGTCGGGCGTCCAGTCGATCGACGCGCTCATCGCGCCCTCCGGGCGCCTGCACGAGCAGCGCGACGCCGCATGGCTCACACTCGAATCCATCCCCGGCGTGTCGTGTCACCGCCCGGAAGGCGCGCTGTATGCGTTCCCGCGCCTCGACCCCGAGGTGTACGAGATCCGCGACGATGCGAAGCTCGTCTACGACTTCCTCGTCGCCGAGCACGTCCTGCTCGTGCAGGGCACGGGCTTCAATTGGCCGACACCCGACCACCTGCGCATCGTGACGCTGCCCGAGGCGCGCGTGCTCACCGAGGCGATCGAGCGGCTCGGCAACTTCCTCGCGTCGTACAGACAGTGATCATGCGGATGCCGGCCCGCTGCGAGAACGGCGGGCGGAGCATCCGTCAAGACCCTCCTGATCACCGCGGGGAAGACGTAGCGTCGCGCGCATGGCCATCGAATTGAACCGACCCGCACTGAAGCACGCCCGAGAGCTCATTCGCGAAGGCAAGGTCGTGAAGGATGAGCGGGACGACTGGTCGGAGGCCGCTCCTACCGCCGACGAGGAGAACGACTTCATCGAGCGCGAGGGGTGGACCGAGTTCTCGCACTGGCACCTCGGCATCGACAAGTCCGAGAATCGCGAGACCAAGCAGGCGTACTCGTTCCCGTTCGGCGATTTCCGCAAGGTGCACCGATCGGGTGTCATCTCGGCGGAGAGTCGCGCCGGTCAGTACGACCACACCGAGATCCGCGATGCGCTCAAGAAGCTGCTCGAGTTGATCGACGAGGACTGAGGATCGTCGGGGCCCGCCGCGGCGGGCCCCGACGATCGTCTCAGAGCAGCGCGAGCGACGTGGCGCGCCAGCGTCGGTCGGTGCCTTCGAGCCGCATCGCCACGGCGCGCGTGCGCGCGGGTCCGGCGACGATCACGACGCCCTCCACGATGCCGTCGGCGGGGGAGGAGTGGTGCACCGACAGGATCGCGTGAACGGGTCGCGTCGCCGGCACGCCGCGCGCGCTCCGTGCGCGGGCCGCGAGGTTCGAGCGTGTGACGAGCTTGCGATACGCGTCTTCGCTCAGCCAGCGTGCGAGCTGGTCGACGTCGCGCACCCCGGCGAACACCTCGAGGACGCCGACCGTGAGGTTGCGCAAGAGGGGTACGGGATCGGGCAGCGCCGCAGTCGGAGTTCGCTGGGGTGCGAAATGCCTGGTGATGTCAAACGGATCGTCTCTTGGGTATGCGCGGGCGCCGCCCGCGGGCATCGTTGCCATGCGTGGACCTATCTCGACGTGGGGGGATGTCGATCGGGAGGGGGGTGTCCTCAGTAGAACACGAAGGAACTCTCAGGAGAAATTCAGCTTCGGGACGCTGTGGATAACTTCCGATGGGCCCGCGATGCCTGCCCTACGCTCGCGTGGTGCGCTGGGATCGCTTCTTCGACGAGCTCGAGGCTCAGTTCGCCTCGGAGTGGGAGGCGGAGCGCGCAGCGCTCGACACAGAAGCCGAGCGACTGCGGCTGTCGCGCGTTCCGCTGCGCGACCGCGTCGAGGCCCTTCGAGACCGTGAGCGGACCGGGGCCGCGCCGGCGTTCGAGTTCACCGACGGCGGGGTGATCGCCGCCGAGGTCTCGAGCGTCGGAGCCGACTGGGTCGCACTCGATCCCGTCGATTCGCGCTCGGGCGCGGTGCTCGTCCCGCTCGCGTCCATCGCGGCGATCGGGATCGGCCACTCCGACATCCTCCGCAGCGCGCGTCCGGTCGAGTCCCGTTCGTTGCTCACCGACCGCATGACGCTCGGCTTCGTCTTCCGCGATCTCGTGCGGCGTCGTGCTGGAGTGGCGGTGCACCTTGCGACGAGGCGCTCGCTCACGGGCACGATCGACCGCGCCGGAGCCGACCACCTCGACCTCGCGCTGCATGAACCGGGCGTGCCGCGACGCGCGTCGGACGTGGTCGGCTACCGCCTGATCCCGTTCTCGTCGATCGCGTGGGTGCGGCTGGATGCGCCCGTCGGGGTGATCTGACGGGGCGGATGCCTCAGTCGGCGTTCCGCACGACGCCCGTCCCCCACAGCTCGGGGAAGCTCGCCTCGTTCGACTCGCGCCAGAGGGCGGCGAGGCGCTCCTCCTCGGCGAGGTCGTCGAGGTAGTCGCTCACGCTGCGCGCGAAGACGCGCAGCTGCGCGCCCGATCCGACCCGCACCCCGCGGATGCGGGCCGTGCGGACGAGGTCGACGACCTCGTCGACCGATACGCCGAGAAGCTCGGCGACCTGCGCGGGGGCGAGCAGCCGGGAGTCGGACGGGGTCGCGGACATGTCTCCGATTATCGTGGCCCCTCGGGGTCTGCGGCATGTCGCATCCCGGTCTGTGGATAACCGAGAGGCGCGCTCGGCGGCCTGCGTCACGATGGTTCGCATGGCCGCCATCGACGCAACCCGACCACGCCCGAAGCCCTTCTGGTCCGACGCCCGTTTCCTCATCGGGGTGCTGCTGGTTGTCGCGTCCATCGCGGGCGTGTGGTTCGTCGTCTCGGCATCGCGGCAGGCGGTGCCCGTCCTCGCGGCAGCACGCACGATCGTCGCGGGTCAGCCGGTCGCCCCAGATGACGTCCGCACGATCGAGGTCGCGCTCGGTCGCGCCGTCGATGAGTACCTCGATCCCGAGGCGCTCGCCGACGGCGTCGTCGCGACGCGCACCATCGAGTCGGGCGAGCTCGTCCCCGTGAGCGCCGTGGGCGATGGTGCGCGAGCCGACACGACCAACGTCGTGGTGCGCAGCGCGGTCGACGTGCCCGAGTCGGTGCGGACCGGCTCACTCGTCGAGATCTGGGCCGCGCCCCTCATCGAGCACGGTCGCTACGCGACGCCGCGCATCCTGGTGCCCGATGCGTCCGTCGTGTCGGTCACGCGTGACGAGGGCGTCATCGGCGGGGCGTCCGCTGCTCTCGAGCTCGTCGTCCCGCGCGCCGATGTGGCCGATCTTCTCGCTGCGATGTCCGATGACTCGGCGCTGTCGATCGTCCCGGCGGCGGCGCGATGAGGATCCTCGTCGCGGTCGACGAACCGTGGTCCCGACCCCTCGTCTCGGGGCTCGAGCGCGAAGGCATCGAGGTGGCGGCGGTGGTTGGGGCATCCGCCTTGTCGCTCGCTGCGGCCGAGCCCGCCGACACAGGATCGATCGTCGATCTCCTCCATGACGTCGATGTCGCGGTGCTGCAGGCATCGCGCGATACGCTCACGGCCGACGTCGTCGCGCTGTGCGACCGCCGGGGCGTGCGGATCGCGCCGCTGAGCGCCGCGCCGGGCGATGAGCGGGTCGCCAGCCTGTTCGGGCTGCCGCCCGCGATGTCCGTCGACGTCGAGCCGTGGCGTCTGGCCGAGAGCCTCGCAACCCCGCGCCTCGCGTCCGCGCACGCCCTGCCGGCTCCCCGAGCGGCCCCGGGTGCGTCACACCGCGAAGCCGTCGTCACGTCACCGGTGCCGCACCTCGCTGCCCGGCTCGCCGAGCGCCAACTCGCCGGCCACCGCGCTCGCCCGGACGCACCGCGCGTGATCGTCGTGTGGGGTGCGGCAGGGTCACCGGGCCGCACGACCATCGCGATCGACCTGGCCGTCGAGCTCGCGCGGGGCGGCCGACACGTCGGACTCGTCGACGCGGACTCGCACGCGCCGTCGCTCGCGCTCGCCCTCGGGCTCGCGGACGAAGGTCCCGGCTTCGCGGCCGCATGCCGCCAGGCCGAGCTCGGCGGACTCGATGCACGCGAGCTCACGCGCATCGCGACGCCGCTCGGACGGTCCGGCGTCGACGTGCTCACAGGCATCAACCGTCCCTCGCGGTGGCCCGAGCTCAGCGACCCTCGCGTCGCGGGCGCGCTGGAGGCCTGCCGCGACTGGGCGGAGCACACCGTCGTCGACGTCGCCGCGCCGCTCGAGCGCGATGAAGAGATCGTGAGCGACCTCGCGGGACCGCGGCGCAATGCCGCGACGCTCGCCGCCCTGCGCAGCGCCGACCTCGTGGTGGCCGTCGTCGGCGCCGACCCCGTCGGGGTGTCTCGTTTCCTGCGCGCGTACCCAGAGCTGCGCTCGACGATCGGCGCGACTCCTGTCGCCGTCGTCGCCAACCGCCTCCGCGGCGGCACGCTCGGGATCGACGCGCGCGGCCAGGTTCGGCGCACGCTCGACCGCTTCGCCGGGATCGAGGACGTGTGGTTCGTGCCATCGGATCCGAAGGCGGCGGATGCCTCGCTCCTCGCCGCGCGTCCGATCGCCGAGGTCGCTCCGCGATCGGCGTTCGCGCTCGCGCTGAGGCGCTTCGTGGGGGAGGCGGTCGTGCAGCCCGCGGCGCCGGCGCCGCGGCGCGCTCCGCGTCGTCCGCGCCGGCAGCGGGAGGCCGCGGCCTGAGCTCACGTCGTGGTGGGTGGCATCTCGCAGAAAGGCTGCGGAACGCGGCATCCGCCCCTCGCCTCTAGGCTGGACGGGTGTCGACGCTCAGCGATCTCGTGTACGCCCAAGGCCTGTCGAGCGAAGCGGATGTCGAATGGCTGCACCGTCTCGCCGGGGACGGGCAGCTGCTCGCCGACCTCGCATTCGCCGACATCGTGATCTGGGCGCCCACGGCCGACGACTCGTTCATCGCGGTGGCGCACACGCGCCCGAGCAGTGCTGCGACGCTCTTCTACCGAGACATCGTGGGCGATCGCGTGCGGCCGCAGTGGCGCACCCAGGTGCGCGATGCCTTCACGACCGTGCGCATCGTCGACTCCGCGTCACCCGACTGGTTCGAGGAGACCCCGACCCGAGTGCGTGCCGTGCCGATCGTGCGCGAGCCGACCCAATCCGGTGAGGAGCCGAAGGTCATCGGCGTGCTCACGCGGCACACGAATCTCGGCGAGACGCGCACGCCGTCGCGTCAGCAGATCACGTTCAACGACTGCGCCGACGATCTGTTCGGCATGATCGCTACCGGGGACTTCCCCGACCTGTCCGCACCGACAGGACCGCGCCGCGGCGCGCCACGCGCGTCGGATGGGCTCATCCGTCTCGACGTCGACGGCATCACGACCTTTGCGAGCCCGAACGCGCTCTCCGCGTTCAACCGACTCGGCTTCGACGACGAGCTGGAGGGCGAGTCGCTCGTCGAGGTCGTCACGCGGATCCTCCCCGAGAAGCGTCAGTTCGACGAGTCGCTGCCCGTCGTCGTGACCGGCCGCGCCCCGTGGCGCACCGACATCGAGGCCCGCGGCGTCACCGTGTCCCTGCGCACGATTCCGCTGCGCGACCACGGAACGCGCATCGGCGCGATCGTGCTCTGCCGCGACGTGACCGAGATGCGGCACCAGGAGCAGGAGCTCATCACGAAGGACGCGACGATCCGCGAGATCCACCACCGCGTCAAGAACAACCTGCAGACGGTCGCGTCGCTGTTGCGCATCCAGGCGCGGCGCACGCACTCCGACGAGGCGCGCGAGGCACTCACCCAGGCCATGCGCCGCGTGTCGGCGATCGCGGTCGTGCACGACACGCTGTCCGAGGGGCTCACGCAGAGCGTCGACTTCGACGATGTGTTCGCGCGCGTGCTCAAGCTCGTCGCCGAGGTGGCCGCCGCGCCGAACACACGGGCGAAGACCCGCTCGACGGGCAGGTTCGGCACCCTGCCGAGCGAGTACGCCACGCCGCTCGCGCTCGCGCTCACCGAACTCGTCACGAACGCGGTCGAGCACGGGCTCGCAGGGCAGGAGGGAGACGTCGAGATCATCGCCGACCGCACCGATGAGCGGCTCGAGGTGCGCGTACGCGACTCGGGGGTCGGGCTGCCCGAGGGTCAGGTCGGCCGAGGGCTCGGCACGCAGATCGTCCGCACGCTCATCCAGGGCGAGCTCGGCGGCACGATCGACTGGCACACGCTCGTCGGCAGCGGCACCGAGGTGACGATCGAGATCCCGCTGCGCTACATCAAGCGCGCGTCGAACTGAGCGAGACAGATGCGGCGGCCCGGGCGAGCGCCCGGGGCACGGAGGATCGCCTCAAGAGGTCGCTTCAGGAGGCTCGGCGCGCCCTGGCGGCACGGCGCTTCAAAGCACGACGCTCGTCCTCGGAGAGGCCGCCCCATACGCCCGAGTCCTGTCCGGTCTCGAGGGCGTACTGCAGGCAGATCTCGGTCACGGTGCAACGGGCGCAGACGGCCTTGGCCTTCTCGATCTGGTCGACCGCCGGGCCGGTGTTGCCCACGGGGAAGAAGAGTTCGGGGTCGACGGTGAGGCAGGCGGCTTTGTCGCGCCAATCCATGGTTGTGCTCCTTGATGCGGAATGATGATCAGAACAGAGCCCGGATTCGGGTTCCGATACCCTGTGGGGGTGCGAGCGATACTCGCCCCACAACGCTGTGGGAGCACACTGCTTAAGCAATCGTCCCATAGCGATTCACCTGAATCAAGGGTTCAGGGGTCGAACCTGTGAGGCATTGCTGAGAGTTCTCTCCAGGCTATGGAGGAACCCCACAACGACGTCTGACCACACGAACGGAGACCCTGGCCCATGGGCACAAACGCCGCCGCGCGCATCGCCGCCGTCCTCGTCGGCCTCGAGGGACTCGCGCTCGTGGCGCTCGCGGTGTGGCAGGTCGTCGCGATGGTGCAGGGCGACACCGGGTCCATCGAGAGCGCGATTGCGCTCCTCGTGCTCACCGTCGTCGGAGCCGCGGCGCTGCTCGCGTTCGCGGCCGCCGTGTGGCGCGGACGCTCGTGGGGCCGCTCGGGCGGCATCGTCGCACAGGTGCTCATCCTCGCTGTCGCCCTCGGCGCGGCGACGGGGGACTACGCCCACCCGCTCATCGCGCTCGCGATCGCGATGCCTGCGATCGCTGCGCTCGTGCTCCTCATCCTCGCGGCGCGCGATGCCGGCCGCGCGAAGGGCCCGGCATCCGGATCCTCCTGATGACCGACGCGGGTCCGATCGCGATCACACGCCCAGCAGCGTGCGCAACCTCGCGACGTGACCCGTCGCCCGCACGTTGTACAGCGCGTGCTCGACACGGCCGTCCGCGTCGAGCACGAACGTCGAGCGGATGACGCCCTCGACCTTCTTGCCGTAGTTCATCTTCTCGCCCCATGCGCCGTACGCCTCGTGGACGGCGTGGTCTGGGTCGCTCAGCAGGTCGAAGGTGAGGCCGTCGCGCTCACGGAAGCGCCGCAGCGTCTCGGGATCGTCGCGCGAGATGCCGAGCACCGTGTACCCCGCCGCCTGCAGCGGTGCAAGGCTGTCGCGGAAGTCGCACGCCTCCTTCGTGCATCCGGGCGTCATCGCGGCGGGGTAGAAGAACAGGATGGCGCGGCGGCCGCTCAGGTCCGACAGGGAGACCGGACGCTCGTCCTGGTCGGTGAGGGTGAAGTCGGGAGCGGGGGAGCCGGGTTCGAGGCGTGCGGAGGTCATCCGTCCAGCGTACGGCCGGTGTGCGAGAGGATGCGCCCCACCCCGGTCACCGGTCGGCGAAGGTCGCGAGCAGGCGCTGCAGCGAGTCGAGCCGGGCCGCTCCGCGCGGCCCGAGCCTGCCTTCGGCGACGGCCTCGGCGATCGCGCAGTCGGGGGCGTCGGGCAGATGCGTGCACCCGCGGGGGCAGTCCTCGGCGATCTCGGCGAGATCGGTGAACGCGGCGAGGATGTTCGCCGGGTCGACGTGCCCGAGGCCGAACGAGCGCACTCCGGGAGTGTCGATGACCCACCCGGTGCCGCCCTCGCCGCGATAGCGCAGCGACACGGTCGAGCTCGAGGTGTGTCGGCCGCGGCCGGTCACCTCGTTGACATCACCCGTCGCGCGGCCCGCGGTCGGCACGAGCGCGTTGACGAGGGTCGACTTGCCGACGCCGGAGTGCCCGACGAATACCGTCGAGTGACCGACGAGCGCCTGGCCGATGCGCTCGAGGGGCATGTCGTCCTGCCGGCTCGTGAAGACGTCGAGGTCGACGCCCTCGACGTGTGCGAGGAACTCGGACGGGTCGGCGAGATCCGTCTTCGTCACGACGAGGAGGGGACGGATGCCGGCGTCCAGCGCCGCCACGAGATAGCGGTCGACGAGCCGGGGCCGCGGCTCTGGATCGGCCGCGGCGACCACGATGAGCATCTGGTCGGCGTTCGCGACGATGACGCGCTCGACCTGGTCGGTGTCGTCGGCGGACCGGCGCAGCAACGACGTGCGCTCCTCGATCCCGACGATGCGAGCGAGCGTGCCCTCGTCGCCCGATGTGTCGCCCACGACGCGCGCGCGGTCGCCCGTCACGATCGGCGTCTTGCGCAGCTCGCGAGCACGCACCGCGTGGACGGGGCGCTCGGTGGGGAGGTCCTCGTCGACGAGCACCGTGTAGCGGCCGCGGTCGACGCCGAGGACCCGGGCGATCGTGGCATCCGTGTGCTTCGGACGCCTCTTGGTGCGGGGGCGGTTGGCCTTCGGGTTGGGCCGGACCCGAACGTCCTCCTCGTCGAACTCGGGCTCGTCGTCGTCCTCGTCCGGTTCGAGCCAGCTCATCGCGCGGCGCTCCTCACCCTGGCGTCCTTCACCTCACGAGGCGAGATCCTGCACGCTCTGCGGGCGGGTCGAGGCGGCGGCCTCCGTGCCGTCTCCTTCGAGCATCCGCTCCCACAGCTGCACGAACTGCGGCATGGTCTTCGCGGTCGTGCCGATGTCGTCGACTTCGACGCCGGGGACTGCGAGGCCGATGAGCGCGCCGGTTGTGGCCATGCGGTGGTCGTGGTGTGCGCGCCACGTGCCGCCGTGCAGCGACTGGGGCACGATTCGGATTCCGTCGTCGAGCTCGTGCGCCTCGCCTCCGAGGTGGCGCAGCTCCCCGATGAGCGCTGCGATGCGGTCGGTCTCATGGCCCCGGATGTGGCCGATGCCGTGGAGCGTCGTCGGTCCGTCGGCGAACGCGGCGAGCGCGAAGATCGTCGGAGTCAGCTCACCCGCGGCCGAGAGGTCGAGGTCGATGCCGGTGATCGCGGGGCCGGCGGTCACCGTGAGCGCGCCGCCGCGTCGCACCACGCGCGCGCCCATGAGCGAGAGGATGTCGCCGAGCATGGCGCCCGGCTGCGTCGAGTGCGCGGGCCAGCCCTTCACCGATACGGAGCCGCCCGCGATCATCGCCGCGGCGAGGAACGGTGCGGCGTTGGAGAGGTCGGGCTCGATGGCGAGCTCCTTGCCGCGCAGCGAGCCCGCGGGGACGATCCACTCTCCCGGACCGGGACGCTCGACGTGGACGCCGCGACGCCCGAGCGCCTCGACCGTCATGTCGATGTGCGGGATGCTCGGCAGGCGCTCACCCGAGTGCAGGAGGTGGAGACCGACATCGAAGCGCGGAGCGGCCAGCAGCAGCCCCGACACGAACTGGCTCGACGTGCTCGCATCGATCGTGACCTCGCCGCCGCGCACGTGACCGTGGCCGCGCACCACGAAAGGGAGCGCCCAGCGGCCGCCGTCGTCGATGTCGACGCCCACGTCGCGCAGCGCCTTGATCATCTGGCCCATCGGGCGGTGCAGCGCGCTCTCGTGCGCCGTGATCGTGACATCGCCCTGGGCGAACCCCGCCAGCGCGGCGACGAACCGCATGACCGTGCCCGCCTGTCCGCAGTCGACCGTTCCGCCGCCGGCGAGCGGCCATGTCGGCGTCACGACGAGGTCGTCGCCGAATTCGCCCTCGCCCGGCTCGGGCTCGATGGAGACCCCGAGCGAGCGCAGCGCGTCGATCATGCGCGCCGAGTCGTCGGAGTGCAGCGGAGAGGCGAGTCGACTGGGCGACTCGGCCAGCGCGGCGAGGATCAGCTCGCGATTCGTGAGGGATTTGGACCCCGGGACGGTGAGTGTCGCGTGGAGCGGCTCGACGGCCACCGGCGCGCGCCAGGCCTTGACCGGAGCGCCCGGCTTCGTGCGGGGGGAATACCCGTCGGCTGTCATCGAGTTCTACCCTAACGAACCCCTCACCCGAACCAGCGGAGCGGACACACGATGATTGCGACCCTCGAGCGGCCGTCGACCCTGTCGACACGCATCTCGTCGTCCGCTCAGGCGCCGGCGCTAGGCTGGCCCGTGATGACCGAACCGTCGCACGCCCTCCCGCCGCGCACCGCCGACGCACCCGACTCCGACGCCTCCGGCGACGCGCCGGTCGACGTGCGGGCCCAGTTCGAGGAGCAGGCGCTCCCGTTCATGGACCAGCTGTACGCGGCCGCCATGCGCATGACGCGCAATCCGTCCGATGCCGCCGACCTCGTGCAGGAGACGTTCGTCAAGGCGTTCTCCTCGTGGGCGACGTTCACGCAGGGGACGAACCTGAAGGCGTGGCTCTACCGCATCCTGACGAACACGTACATCAACACGTACCGCAAGAAGCAGCGCGAGCCGTACCAGGGAACGATCGACGACCTCGAAGACTGGCAGCTCGGCGGTGCCGAGTCCACGACGGCGACCCGCACGCGCTCGGCCGAGGCCGAGGCGATCGACCGGATGCCCGCGTCGATCGTGAAGGAAGCGCTGCAGTCGATCCCCGAGGACTTCCGACTAGCGGTGTATCTTGCCGACGTCGAGGGATTCTCGTATCAAGAGATCGCAGACATCATGAAGACCCCGATCGGCACCGTCATGAGCCGCCTTCATCGTGGAAGGCGGCTGCTGCGTGACCTGCTCGCCGATTACGCGAAAGAACGCGGCATCGCCGCGGACACCGAGAACAGCGGTCGCAGGGCGACCGCCACGAGGAGCAAGAGATGACCGACTGCGGCTGTGAGAAGGCGCGGCGCGACCTCGAGGAGTACCTGCGGAACGAGGTGTGCTCGACCGAGCGCGCCGACATCGCCGAGCACCTCGCCCACTGCGAGGGCTGCGCCGACGAGGCGCACGTCGCACGCACGCTGACCGAGGCTGTCGCCCGGGCGTGCCGCGAGAAGGCACCCGAAGAGCTTCGGGTGATGGTCGTCGAGAAGCTTCGCGCCGCCGGACTCGCATCCGCCTGAGCGCGATCGCCACTCCCTGAGCGCGATCCTCGCTCGGCGTCTTCACCGGTCGCCGGGATCGAGGTCCTCGATCTCCCGCGACAGATCGGCGAGGCGAACCGGATGCCGCGCCCGCCTTTCCTCGTCACGGCGTCGGCGCGAACACCGTGAGCGCCCCCGGCGCGACGTCGATCGTGAGGGGGAGTGCGCCGATCGGGTCCCCGTCGGCATACGCCGTCACGCCCGGCGAGGACAGTCGCGCGGAGCGCACGCGATACGTCGACACCTCGGGGATCGAGGTGTGCGTGCCGCGGTAGACGCGGGGGAGCAGCCTCAGCAGTCGCAGCCGCCCCGCGGGGCGCACCAGGACGACGTCGAGGAGCCCGTCGGCCGGGTCGGCGTCGGGGCAGATCGGGATGCCGCCGCCGTACGAGCGGCCGTTGCCGAGGGTCGCCATCACGAGGTCCCGGCTGACGCGCTCGGTCGTGCCGTCCTCGAGCTCGAGCTCGACGTCGAACGGGATGCCGGCGAGCGTCGCGAACTCGATGAGCAGCGCGATCGTGTACCGCGAGCCGCCTCGCGGCCACCGCATGCCGTTCGCGCGGTCGTTGACGCGTGAGTCGAAGCCGCTCGCGAGGACGCTCCCGAAGTAGGCGACCGACCCGTCGTCGCGCGTCACGCGAGCGAGGTCGATCGTGCGTGTGCCCCCCGCCGCGATCGTCTCGGCGGCCTGCGCGATGTCGAGCTCGTGCAGGCCCAGGGCCATCGCGAAGTCGTTGCCCGTGCCGAGCGGGATGACGCCGAGCGGGATGCCCGTGCCGGCGAGCACCTGGAGCGCGAGGTTGACGGTCCCGTCGCCGCCCGCGACGGCGACCGCCGTCGTGCCGAGTCCGATCGCGGTGCGCAGCAGCTCGGTCGACTCGGCAGCGTTTCCGCCGCTGACGAGGGTCGTGCGGATGCCGTGCGCGCGCAGCCGCTCGGCGGCCTGCTCCGCCGCGCCGGCGTGCGCGCCCCCGCGGGCGACAGGGTTCACGAGGAGAGCGACGCTCATGCCGGCTCGTCGCGCGGTGGGACCAGCGCTCCCGGATTCATGATGCCCGTCGGGTCCAGCGTGTCTTTGACCGCCTGCAGCACGGCGATGCCGAGCGGACCGATCTCCGCCTCGAGGTAGGGTCGGTGGTCGCGACCCACCGCGTGGTGGTGGGTGATGGTGCCGCCGGCCACGCCGATGGCGCGCGAGGCCGCGTCCTTCGCGCGCGCCCACTGCGCGACAGGCTCGGTCGTGAGGGCGGCGACGACGGTGAAGTAGAGCGACGCACCCGCTGGATACACGTGCGAGATGTGGCACAGCACGATCGGCTTCGTGCCCTCGGCGGTGAGCGTGTCGCGCAGGGCATCCGTCACCGCCGTCTTGAGCGCCGCGAGGTTCGCCCACGTGGTGGCGGTCTCGAGCGTCTCGGCGAGGACTCCCGCTCCGAGCAGTGTGTCGCGCAGGGCGGGCGACGAGAAGCGTCCGCGCTCCCACGACCGCGCCGGATCCTCTCCGCGCGAAGTGGCGCCGTGCGCCGCGAAGATCTCCTCCAGCGCGATGCGGACCGCCGCGGCATCCGCCTCGCTCTCTCCCTCGATCGTGGCGATCGCGAGGCACCCTCGCAGACGGAGCAGATGACCCCCGAGCGCTGCGTTCACGCGGGTCTCCGTCTCATCGCTCAAGCGGAGCACGGTGGGCCGGATGCCGCGCTGCGTCGCCTCGCGGAACGCGGCGGCGCCCGCCGCGAAGTCCGGGAACGTCCACGCGCCGTAGGCGGTCGCCGCGGGGACCGGTCGGATGCGCACGGTGACCTCGGTGAGCACGCCGAACGCGCCCTCGGAGCCGAGGAGCAGTTCGCGCAGGTCAGGGCCGGCGGCGCTCGCCGGCGCGCGGCCGAGGTCGAGCTCGCCGACGGGCGTCGCGACGCGCAGCGCGTGCACGAGGTCGTCGAAGCGGCCGTAGCCGCGCGAGGCCTGGCCGCTCGAGCGCGTCGCCGCGAAGCCGCCGAGCGACGCGTATTCGAAGCTCTGCGGGAAGTGGCCGAGCGTGTACCCCCGCGCGCCGAGCAGCTCCTCTGCCTGCGGCCCGGTCGTGCCCGCACCGAAGGTCGCCAGCAGTGACGTCTCGTCGAGCGCGAGCAGCGCGGCCGTGCGTGAAAGCTCGAGCGCGATGACGCGATCGTGACGCCCGCCGTCCGGCTGCACGCCGCCGACGACGCTCGTGCCGCCGCCGAAGGGGACCACCGCGATGCCGCGCTCCGCGCACTCCCGGAGCAGCGCGAGGACCTCGGTATGGCTCGCGGGCGACACGACCGCGTCGGGCGCCGTCTGCGGCTCGTCCAGCCGGCGGGCGAGGAGATCGGGCGTGCTCTTGCCGCCGAGGTGCAGCGCGCGCACGGCGTCGTCCCGCGTCGCGTGGCCGATGCCCACGATCGCGGCGAGCGCTGAGAGGTCGTCTTCGCCGAGGCGCGAGGACGTGAGGATCGGGGCGTCACGGCGCGGGATCGGCTGCGGCCTGCCGGGAAGCATCGTCGCGAGGATCGTGCGGGCGGCCGCGGGGAGCTTCGCGGTGTGCGCGCCCCATGCGTCCCAATCCGAACGCGGGCGCGGCGCGGGAACGGCGAGGGGTGCGCGCTCGGGCGGCGTCGCATCCATGGCGTCCAGTATGTCAGTCGCCATAAGGTGGACGAATGTCGCAATCCCCCCACGGCGCCTGCGTCTGCGGCCGTCTCGGCCAGCGCATCCGCTGCCCCCGCGTGTCGTGAGTCCCGTCACCGCCGGGGCACCCCGGCCGCCCCGTTCCACTGCACTCGACGCGCGTCGGCGGGAGCGCGAGCTCGACGCTCTCGCGGATGCCGGTGAGCTCGACGTGCTCGTGATCGGCGGCGGCATCACGGGCGCGGGTGTCGCCCTCGACGCGGCGTCGCGCGGGCTGCGCACCGTGCTCGTCGAGCGCGACGACCTCGCGAGCGGGACGAGCCGGTGGAGCTCGAAGCTCGTGCACGGCGGTCTGCGCTACCTCGCGTCGGGCCAGTTCGGCATCGCGCGCGAGAGCGCCGCGGAGCGGCACCTGCTCATGACGCGCCTCGCGCCGCATCTCTCGCGGTCGATGGCACAGGTCGTCCCGCTGTACGCGCCGGGACACATGACCCGCGGGGCATACGTCGGTCTCGGGTACGGGCTCGGCGACGGACTGCGCCGTCTCGTCGGCACCCCCGACGCCGTGCTGCACTCACCGGGACCGCTCGGCCGCGACGAGACGCTGCGGCTCGTGCCCGCCGTCCGGCGCGAGGGCCTGCGCGGCGGCATGCGCGGCTGGGACGGCCAGCTCATCGACGACGTGCGTCTCGTGGTCGCCGTCGCCCGCACGGCCGCGGGCTTCGGGGCATCCGTCCTCACTCGCGTCGAGGTCACGTCGGCTACCGGTGACGGCGCCCGGATGCGCGACCGCGTGACCGGCTCGGAGCTCTCCGTCCGTGCGCGGTGCGTGATCAACGCGACCGGGGTATGGGCGGGCCGCATCGATCCCGACGTTCATCTGCGTCCGAGTCGCGGCACGCACCTCGTCGTCGAGGCGGAGCGCCTGGGCGGCTCGGACGCGTCGCTGACGGTGCCCGTGCCCGGATCGAGCAGCCGCTTCGTCTTCTCCGTGCCCGCGCCGCACGGGCGCGCCTACATCGGCATCACCGATGTGCCCGCGGGCACCGAGCTTCCACTCGTGCCGACCCCGGGCGACGACGAGATCACGCTGCTGCTGGACGTGATGAACACGGTGCTCGAGGAGCCGCTCACGCGCGACGACGTCAGCGGCGCGTTCGCCGGCCTGAGGCCGCTGCTCACCGATCCGCGCCACGATGAGACGAGCGACCTGTCGCGCCGGCACGCGATCATCGAATCGTCCACCGGCGTGCTGAGCGTGGTGGGCGGCAAGCTCACCACGTACCGGCGCATGGCGCAGGACGGCATGGATGCCGCCGTCCGCATGCGTCTCGGAGACGGCGTCGCGAACTCGCGCACACGATCGATTCCGCTCGTCGGCGCCTGGCCGCGTGAGCGGCTCGCATCGCTCGACGCGCTGCCGCGGCTCGTGCGACGGTACGGCGCCGAAGCGCCGTTCGTGGCGCGCCTCGCCGACGGACCGGCCGCTGCGCGGGGCGTCACCCCACAGGAGCTCGAGTGGGGAGTGCGCGCAGAGGGCGCCCTGTCGGTCGACGACCTCCTCGACCGTCGCACGCGCCTCGGCTTCGTGGCGGCCGATCGCGACGATTCCACGGATGCCGCGGCCGCCGCCTTCGAGCGAGCCGGCGTCGACCCGCTCTGACGCGCCTGTACGCCGAACCGGCGGGGTTGGCAGGATTCCTCGGTCGGACGTCCGACCGTGCGGGCCGGGATGTCGGCGGTCCGCCGGAGACTGGATCGATGACCTCGACCGCCACCCGCCCGCGTCCGGTGGCCGCCCACGGCCGACTGGGGATCGTGCAGGGCACCGCTCTCTACGTCGCGTCCGTGCTCGGCACCGGACTGCTCGTGCTGCCGGGGCTCGCGGCCGAGGCGGCCGGCCCCGCGAGCGTCCTCGCAGTCCTCGCGGTCATCGCGCTGTCGATTCCCCTGGCGGGCACGTTCGCCGCCCTCGCGGCGCGGTATCCGGATGCCGGGGGAGTCGCAAGCTACGTCCGCCGGGCGCTCGGCGCCACCGCCGCGCGCATGACCGGCTATTGGTTCTTCTTCGGCGTGTGTGCGGGAGCGCCCGTCGTCGGTGTGCTGGGCGCTGAGTACGTCGTCGCGGTGGCCGGCATCGACCGGGCGGGCGTGCCGATCCTCGCCGCGGCGATCATGCTGATCCCGTTCGGAGCGAACCTGCTCGGCATCCGCGTCGCCGGATGGATGCAGTTCGTGCTCACCGGCCTCCTGCTGTCGGTGGTCGTGGCGGTGGTCGCAGCGGCGCTGCCGGCTGTCGAGGCATCCGCCTTCACCCCTTTCCTTCCGCGCGGGTGGGCCGGCGTCGGCACCGCGATCAGCCTCTTCGTGTGGGCGTTCGCGGGGTGGGAGGTCGGCACCCACATCGCGGCGGAGTTCCGCAACCCGCGCAGGGTGATCCCGCTCGCGACGGCGATCGCGCTCCTTCTCACGGGCGTGTCGTACCTACTGCTTCAGGTCGCGACGGTGGGCGTGCTGGGCGAGGGAGCAGGAGCGGATGCGGTGCCCCTGCTGTCGCTGGCCCAGACCGTGCTGCCGGGGTTCGGGCCCGTCGCCGTCGGGGCGGTCGCGGCAATCGTGTCGGTGGGCGTCATGAACGCCTATCTGGCGGCATTCGGCAAGCTCGGGGCGTCGCTCGCCGCGAACGGCGACCTGCCGCGGTGGTTCCGTCGCGGTGAGGAGGCGGGAGGGATCCCGCGTCGCGCGCTGTCGCTCACGATGGCCGTCGTGGCGGTGTACTTCGCGCTCATGCTGGTTGTCGACCTCGATCTCGAGCCGTTCATCCTCGTGCACACGAGCAACATGGTCTCGATCTACGCGGTCGGCATGGTCGCAGCGCTTCTCATCCTGCGCCGGTGGTCGGTCGGGTGGTGGATGGCACTCGTCGCGGCCGTGCTGTCGGCGGGGCTGCTCGCACTCGCGGGCGTGAAGCTCGTGCCGAGCCTGGTGCTCGCGCTCATCGCGGTGGCGGTCACCGTGTGGCGACGGGCGCGGATCGCCCGCGCGCGGACGTGATCGTCGCGCGAGCGCGCCGGCCGCCCGGCATCCGCGATGTCTTCGCCTAGCGGGCGAGCGCCTTCGCGATCACCTCGGCCTGCTCGACTGCGTGCACCTTCGGCGAGCCCGTCGCGGTCGACGCCGCGGCCGGACGCGAGACGCGCCGAATCGTGCGACCGTGCAGGTGCTTGACGAACTCGAGCGCGATGAACGGCCACGCGCCCTGGTTCTCCGGCTCGTCCTGAACCCACACGAGCTCGGCGTTCGGGTACTTCTCGATCACCATGTTGAGCTCGTCGACCGGCTTCGGGTAGAACTGCTCGATCCGCACGAGGGCGATCGTGGGGTCGGGGTTCTTCTCGAGCTCGGCCCGCAGGTCCCAGTGGATCTTGCCCGAGTGCAGCAGCACGCGGCGGACGGCGGACTTGTCGACACCGCGGTCGTCGTCGATCACCGGCTCGAAGCGCCCGTGGGTGAAGTCCTCGACGGCGCTCGTGGCTCCGCGCAGGCGGAGCATGGCCTTCGGTGTGAACACGATGAGCGGACGCCGCGGGCGCGCGTAGGCCTGGCGGCGCAGCAGATGGAAGTACGACGCCGGCGTCGACGGACGCGCGACGGTCATGTTGTCCTGCGCGCACAGCTGCAGGTAGCGCTCCATACGGGCCGACGAGTGGTCAGGGCCCTGGCCCTCGTAGCCGTGCGGCAGCAGCAGCACGAGGCTCGACTGCTGGCCCCACTTCTGGTCGGCGGCCGAGATGTACTCGTCGATGACCGACTGGGCGCCGTTCGCGAAGTCGCCGAACTGGGCCTCCCACAGCACGAGCGCATCGGGGCGCTCGACGGAGTACCCGTACTCGAACGCCATCGCCGCGTACTCGCTCAGCAGCGAGTCGTAGACCCAGAAGCGGCCCTGGTTCTCGCTCAGGTTCGACAGCGGCAGCCATTCCTGGCCGTTCGCGCGGTCGTGGAGCACCGCGTGGCGTTGCACGAACGTGCCCCGGCGCGAGTCCTGGCCGGCGAGGCGTACGTTCGTGCCCTCCAGCAGCAGCGAGCCGAACGCGAGCAGCTCGGCGAATGCCCAGTCGATCGCGCCGTTGCGGCTCATGTCGTAGCGCTTGTCGAGGAGCTGCTGGAGCTTCGGATGCACCGTGAAGCCCTCGGGCTTGTTGACGAACGCATCGCCGACGAGCTCGATCACGCTGCGCGACACACCGGTGGTGTCGGGTTCGCCGATCACGGTCGGGACGATCGCCTCTTCCTCGACGACGGGCGAGGAGCCGGTCTCGGCGGCGTGCGTCTCGGCGAACGCGATCTCGAGGCGGTTCTGGAAGTCGCGCTTGGCCTGCTCGTACTCCTCCTCGGTGATGTCGCCGCGACCGACGAGGGCCTCGGTGTACAGGCGGCGCACCGAGCGCTTCGCCTCGATGAGGTTCGTCATGTGCGGCTGCGTCATCGACGGGTCGTCGCCTTCGTTGTGACCGCGGCGACGGTAGCAGACGAGGTCGATGACGACGTCGCGGTGGAACTCCTCGCGGTACTGCACCGCGAGCTGCGCGACGCGAACGACGGCCTCGGGGTCGTCGCCGTTCACGTGGAAGATCGGCGCCTGGATGGTCTTGGCGACGTCGGTCGCGTACACCGACGAGCGGCCGTCCTGCGGCGTCGTCGTGAAGCCGACCTGGTTGTTGACGACGATGTGCACGGTGCCGCCGGTGCGGTAGCCGCGCAGCTGCGACATCTGGAGCGTCTCGACGACGACGCCTTGGCCCGCGAAGGCCGCGTCGCCGTGGATGAGGATCGGCAGCCACGAGAACGTGCCGATCGGCTTGCGGTCCTGCTTGGCGCGCACGATGCCCTCGAGCACGCCGTCGACCGTCTCGAGGTGCGACGGGTTGGCGGCGAGGTACACAGGAAGCTCGGCGCCCGAGTCGGCCACGAACGTGCCCTCGGTGCCGAGGTGGTACTTGACGTCGCCGGATCCGCTCTTCGAGCCGATCGCGACCGAGCCCTCGAACTCCCGGAACACCTGGCCGTACGTCTTGCCGGCGATGTTCGTCAGGACGTTCAGGCGACCGCGGTGCGCCATGCCGATCGCGGCCCCGTCGAGGCCCGCTTCCGCGGCCCCCTGGAGAACCTGGTCGAGCAGCGGGATGAGCGACTCGCCGCCCTCGAGCGAGAAGCGCTTCTGGCCGACGTACTTCGTCTGCAGGAAGGTCTCGAATGCCTCGGCCTCGTTCAGCTTCGACAGGATGCGCAGCTGCTCGTCGTGGCCGGGCTTCTGGTACTTGACCTCGACGTTGCGCTGGAACCACGCGCGCTGCGCGGGGTCCTGGATGTGCATGTACTCGATGCCGATCGTGCGGCAGTACGAGTCGCGCAGGACGCCCAGGATGTCGCGCAGCTTCATGAGGCGCTTGCCGCCGAAGCCGCCGGTCACGAATTCTCGGTCGAGGTCCCAGAACGTCAGCCCGTGGCTCTCGATCTCGAGGTCGGGGTGCGTTCGCTGCACGTACTCGAGTGGGTCGATGTCTGCCATCAGGTGGCCGCGCACGCGGAAGGAGTTGATGAGCTCCTGCACGCGGGCGGTCTTGTCGACGCGCTCCGCTACGTCGACGTTGATGTCGTTCGCCCAGTGGATCGGCGCGTACGGGATGCGCAGCGCCGCGAAGATGTCTTCGTAGAAGTTGCGCTGGCCGATGAGCAGCTCGTGCACCTTCTTGAGGAACTCGCCCGAGCCGGCGCCCTGGATGACGCGGTGGTCGTACGTGCTCGTGAGCGTGATGGTCTTGCCGATCGCGAGCTCATTGAGCGTCTTGTCGCTCGCACCCTGGAACTCGGCCGGATACTCGAGTGCGCCGACGCCGATGATGGACCCCTGGCCCTTCATGAGGCGGGGGACCGAGTGCACGGTGCCGATGCCGCCCGGGTTGGTCAGCGAGATCGTCGTGCCCTGGAAGTCTGCGGGCGTGAGCTTGTTCGCGCGGGCGCGCGACACGAGGTCTTCGTACGAGGCGAGGTACTCGCCGAACGACAGGGTCTCAGCGCGCTTGATGCTCGGGACGAGCAGCGCACGCGAGCCGTCGGGGCGCGGGAGGTCGATCGCGATGCCGAGGTTGACGTGGGCGGGAGCGACCACCGACGGCTTGCCGTCGACCTCGGCGTAGAAGACGTTCATGCTCGGGAAGTCCTTGAGCGCCTGGATGAGCGCCCACCCGATGAGGTGCGTGAAGCTGACCTTGCCGCCGCGCGTGCGCGACATGTGGTTGTTGATCACGATCCGGTTGTCGATCATGAGCTTCGCCGGCACCGTGCGGACACTCGTCGCGGTCGGGACCGTGAGCGACTCGTCCATGTTGGCCGCGAGGGTCTTCGGCAGGCCCTTGAGGACGGTGACGACGTCCTCGTCGGCGCTCTCCTCGGGCGCGGAAGGCTTGATCTTGGGTGCCTGCGCCGGGATCGGCTGCGGCGCCGCCGGGCGCGCCGTCGTGCGGGCGACCGGCTGGTTCCCGATCACCGGGACGGGCGCCGTGACCGGGCGCGGCTCAGACGACGTCGCCGCCCCGTTCGCGGTCGTCGAAGCAGTCGCGGGGGCGGCGGGCGAAGAAGAGGCGGCCGGGGCGGATGCAGCCGGAGCGGGGGCCTCGGATGCGGAGCCGGTCGGCGCTGACTGCGCCGTCGTCCCGTCTGCGTCCACAGGATGATAGGCCTCGAGGATCGGCCACCAGGCCTTGTCTACGGAGTTCTTGTCGACCTTGTACTGCTCGTAGAGTTCGTCGACGAGCCATTCATTCGCCCCGAACTCTCCTTCGTTCGATACACCGACGCCCGTCACCTGGCTCGACACGCTCGATCGCCTGCTTTCGTGAAGAAGATTTGGATGCCTGGTCCGCAACGACCCTCGGGCACGATTCTTAAGCGTAACCCAGTCCGCGTCGCACTTCGTCGGGGCTTGCGCACCGCGCGAAAGCTTGTCGCTACCCTTGACGGACATGGAGTTCTACGGAGACCGCCCCGACGTCGACCTGACGTATTCGGACGTGTTCCTCGTCCCCCGGCGGTCGACGGTCGCGAGCCGCCTCGACGTGGACCTCTCCCCGGGCGACGGCACGACCGCCACGCTTCCCATCGTCTCGGCGAACATGAACTCGGTCACCGGGGCCCGCCTGGCGGCGACGCTCGCGCGTCGCGGCGGACTGGGCGTCCTGCCGCAGGACATGCCGCTGCAGGAGCTCGACGCCGCGATCCGGTGGGTGAAGGCCCAGCCCGTTCCGTGGGACACGCCCCTCGTGCTGCCGCCCGACGCGACGGTCGCCGACGCCGCGCGCCTTCTCCCCGCGACCCAGGGCTACGGCATCGTCGTCGCCGAGACTCCGTCCGGCTCGGGACCGCAGCAGCAGGGCGGAGGAGTCGACACACGTTCACCCAGCACCGGACTCCACGCCGAGGACATCCTCGGCGTGGTGCCGGCCACGCGCCTGGGCACCGCCCTCCCCGACGCGCGGCTCGGCGACATAGCGCGCGGACGATCCGCGTCCATCGACGCGGACGACGTCGAGAGCGGTCGCCAGGCGTTCGACCTCCTCGTCGCGGCGGAGGCGGACGTCGTGTGCGTGCTGCGCCACGGCGTGCTCGTCGGCACGCTCTCGCGCCGCAGCGCGCTGCGCTCGTCGCTGTATCGCCCGGCGGTCGACGCGTCCGGGCGCCTCATCGTCGCAGCGGCCGTCGGCATCAACGGCGATGTCGCCGCGAAGGCCCGCGCTCTCGCCTCCGCCGGCGTCGACGTGCTCGTCGTCGACACCGCGCACGGACATCAGGAGAACATGCTGGCGGCGCTGCGCACGATCGCCGATCTCGACCTCGGCATCCCGCTCGCGGCGGGCAACATCGTCACAGCGGAGGGCGTCCACGACTTGGTGACCGCGGGCGCGAGCATCCTGAAGGTGGGCGTCGGCCCGGGCGCGATGTGCACGACCCGCATGATGACCGCTGTCGGGCGGCCGCAGTTCTCGGCCGTGCTCGAGACGGCCGAGGCCGCGCGCCTCATGGGCGCGCACGTGTGGGCGGACGGCGGTGTACGGTACCCGCGCGATGTCGCGCTGGCCCTCGCCGCGGGTGCGTCCTCGGTCATGATCGGCTCGTGGTTCGCGGGCACGATCGAGGCCCCCGGTGAGCTGCTGGTCGATTCCGAGGGCCGGGCGTACAAGGAGTCGTGGGGCATGGCGTCGACGAAGGCCGTGCATGAGCGCTTCGGGCGATTGGATCCGTACGAACTCGCGCGCAAGGAGCTGTTCGCCGAGGGAATCTCGTCGTCGAAGATCTATCTCGACCCACTGCGTCCGGGCATCGAGGACCTGCTCGACATGATCACGTCGGGAGTGCGCTCGTCGTTCACCTATGCGGGCGCGGCGAGCGTGCCCGAGTTCCACGAGCGCGCGAGGGTCGGCCTGCAGTCGGCGGCGGGCTACGAGGAAGGCAAGGCACTGCCCGTCAGCTGGTGACGCACGGATGCCGCAAGGCTGCTTCTGCCGCTCGTTCGCGCTGTCGCAACCGGCATCCGCTGCTTGCGCATGCACGCGCGCGTGCAGAATTCGACAGCGGGGACGCGCGGGAGTCGCGCGAGGTGCTCGAAGGGACCGTCACGGCCGTCGCTTCGAGCTGGGAAGTCCGTCGGCTGTGAGGATGTCGTACACCCGACGCGGGATGTCGAGATCCGTCGCCTCGAGTCGCGAGAATCCGCGAACCTCGCGCCTGATCTCGTTCTCGCGGTTCTTCTCGTCGATGACGATGGCAGCCGCATCGCGCTCCACCCCGAATTCAGGGCTCAGGTATTTGCCGCGACCGTCGATCTCGAGCCAGTGGTCATGGTCGGGGAAGTAGCGATCCGCGAACGCCACCCGGCCGCTGCGGAGGACGCGACGCTCCTGCGACCGTGAAGGCGGAAAGCCCAGGTGCTCCAGCAGCACCCGCGCGTGCGTCTCGCGAGGGTTCGCGGCACCGCAGTCGGCCTTCTCGATGGCGCGCCGCGCCCGAACGTCGCCCCGTCGCGCCGGGCCGGCGTCGAGCAATCGGAGGAGTTCGTCCTTCGTGGTGAGCGCACCCGACGGGCGACCGCTCCAGATCGCCTGGTCGACCGCGGACGCCGCGACGAGGAAAGACGACACGCGCGCGATGTCGAGCGCGGTCTGCGCCGGAGTGGTGACGTGATGGACCCCGAGCGGCGTGCGCTCCACGCCTTCCAGCCCGAGCGCACGGCGTCGCACCGCGCCGCTGGAGCGGTCACCGCTGGCACGTCCGATCGTCACGTCGACACGCGTCGGCCACAACCCGAAGATGTCGATGCCGTGCTCCGCCGCTGCCGCGAAGTGCGAGATCACGGCGCCGGGCTCCATGCGACGCGCGACCTCGTGAACCCGAACGCGGTGCTGCTCGATCGGCCGCAGTCGTCTCCAGTCGTCCGCGCGAGCGTACGCCCCGGCCGTGATCCGGATCCACTCCCCGGACCGGACCCCGCGCTGAAGGCGCCGATCGTCGACGGTGTCGATCTGGTCCCGGCGTCGAACGATCGAGATCATCTCGTCGGGATGTGCCGTTCTCCTCACCCCGACACATTGACGTCGTGGACCCGTTCGGCGAGCGCAGTGCGCCGTCGCCTGTTCGCCATCGCGTGCCTCGCACGCCCTGGGGAGGAACTGTGCGTCGACGGTGGCGCAACCGCTCGCGCTGTCGAAACCTGCAAGCGCGGTCGTCGCGGACACGCGCGGATGCAGGTCTCGACAGCGCCAAGCCCCGAAGGGAGAGCAAGCGAGGCATCCGTCGCGCGTCCTCCCTGCCTTAGACTCTTCGCGAGATGGACGACCCGCCCAGTTGCAGACGCCCGCCCCACGACTCAGCCTCCGCGACCGGGGGTGACGCGTGATGGATTACGTCATGCTGGGCGTGGGGCTCCTGCTCACCATCGGGACCGGATTCTTCGTCGCGAGCGAGTTCGCGCTCGTCAACCTCGACCGCGCCGACCTCGAAGCGCGGCGCGAACGCGGCGAGTCCCGTCTGTCGCTCACGATCAGCGCGCTCAAGATCACCTCGACGCACCTTTCGAGCGCGCAGCTGGGCATCACGCTCACGACCTTGCTCACGGGTTACGCGATGGAGCCCGCGATCTCGAACCTCCTGGGTCCGGTCTTCCTGCAATGGGGGTGGGCGGATGCCGTCGTGACCCCGGTCGCCGCCGTGATCGGCGTCACGATCGCCACCATCCTGTCGATGATCCTGGGCGAGCTGATCCCCAAGAATCTCGCGCTCGCGGTGCCGCGGCAGACCGCCAAGATCGTGCTGCCGTTCCAGGTCGCGTTCACGACGGTGTTCCGCCCAGCTGTGGCGGTGCTCAACGGCAGTGCGAACGGCGTGCTGCGGCTGCTCGGCGTAGAGCCGAAGGAGGAGCTCTCGGGTGCCCGCACCGCGGAGGAGCTCTCAAGCCTCGTGCGCCGCTCGGCGAGCGCGGGCGTCCTCGAGGAGGACACTGCGACGCTCCTCGACCGGAGCCTCACGTTCGCGCGCCTGACCGCAGCCGATGTCATGACGCCGCGCCCCAGTGTGCACGCGCTCGCGGCCGACGACTCGGTGGACGACGTCGTCCAGCTCGCGCGCCGGACGGGCCACAGCCGCTTCCCCGTGTACCAGGACTCGATGGACGACATCGTCGGCATCGTGCACCTGAAGGCCGCGGTCTCGGTTCCGCGCGAGCGCAGACCGGATGTCCCGGCCGCGGCCATCGCGACCGAGCCGCTGCGCGTGCCCGAGGCCGTGCACCTCGACGCTCTCGTGTCGGAGTTGCGGGCTCGCGGCTACCAGATGGCCATCGTCGTGGACGAGTACGGGGGAACCGCCGGCGTCGTGACGCTCGAAGACCTTGTGGAGGAGATCGTCGGAGAGGTGCTCGACGAGCACGACCGCCGCCGCGCGGGGATCGTGCGGGCCGAGGGCGCGGTGATCCTGCCGGGCGAGCTGCGTCCCGACGAGGTGCTCGACCGCACCGGCATCCGCATCCCCGAAGGGGACGTGTACGACACGGTCGGCGGGTTCCTCATGAGCGTGCTCGAACGCATCCCCGTCGTCGGCGACGCTGTCGAGATCGAGGACGGCACGCTCGAGGTCCAGCGCATGGACGGCCGCCGCGTCGATCGGGTGCGGTTCACGCCCGCACCCGTTCGCGACGGCGTCGGGAACCAGCGCACCGAATCGGGCGCCGACCGAGAGGGCGGTGCGCGATGAACGACTGGGCGGGCATCGCGTGGCTGTTCGTGCTTCTGGTGGCGAACGCGTTCTTCGTGGGCGCCGAGTTCGCCGTCATCTCGGCCCGCAGGTCGCAGATCGAGCCCCGCGCCGAGAAGGGGTCGCGTGCGGCCAAGACCGCGCTGTTCGCGATGGAGCATGCGACGCTCATGCTCGCGACGTGTCAGCTCGGGATCACGATCTGCTCGCTGCTGATCCTGAACGTGTCGGAGCCTGCGATCCACCATCTGCTGGCGGAGCCCCTCGGGCTCACCGGTCTCAACGAGTCGATGGTCGACGTCATCTCGTTCGTCATCGCGCTCGTTCTCGTGTCGTACCTGCACGTCGTGTTCGGCGAGATGGTGCCGAAGAACCTCGCGTTCTCGGTGCCCGACCGGTCGGTGCTCATGCTCGCGACACCGCTCGTGTGGATCTCGAAGCTGTTCCACCCGGTGATCGTGTCGCTCAACTGGATCGCCAACCACGCCGTGCGCCTGTTCCGCGTCGAGCCGAAGGACGAGGCGGCGTCGACGTTCACGCTCGAGGAGGTCGCGACGATCGTGAGCCAGTCGCGCATCGAGGGCGTGCTCGACGACGCCGCCGGCACCGTCGCCGCTGCGCTCGAGTTCACCGACAAGAAGGCCAAGGCCATCGCGGTGCCGCTCAGCGAGCTCGTGACCCTGCCCGAGACGACCACGCCCGACGAGATCGAGCGCGCGGTCGCGAAGCACGGGTTCTCGCGGTACGTGATCGTCGACGGGGCCGGCGAGCCGCTCGGCTACGTGCACCTCAAGGACGTGCTCCGCGTCGCGGAGGGTCCCGGATCGGCCGCGGGGGCCGCCGCCCGGATCCCCGCGAAGCGCATCCACCACATGGTGCCGGTGCTCGAGACGACCGACCTCGAAGACGCGCTCGCGCTCATGCGCCGCGCCGGCCGCCACCTCGCCCAGGTGCGCGACGCGAACGGGCGCACGACCGCGGTGCTCTTCCTCGAGGACATCATCGAGGAGCTCATCGGCGAGGTGCAGGACGCGACGCGCCGCGGGCGGCGCTGACACGACGCATCCGGATGCGCCCCCTGTCGCGCCGGGTCAGGCCGCGCGCACGCGCGCGGGTCGTGCCCGCAGGTACTGCGCCGGCCAGTAGTCGATGTCG
>Ga0182741_1001112_pt1 | contig 36936 bp, 41 predicted proteins | sample eDN5th37CBELigOP_FD_128874 | JGI IMG/M metagenome (GOLD analysis project Ga0182741, IMG submission 128874) | Enriched Organic Plus compost microbial communities from Emeryville, California, USA - eDNA 5th pass 37_C BE-Lig OP (version 2) (version 2) ... | reverse complement strand
GCGGAGGCCGAAGCCGCGAAGGCCGAGCCCGTCCCGAAGCGGCGCCACGCCTTCCCGATGCTGGCGGCGCACGCGGCCGAGCAGGCAGTTGCCGATCGGCCCGCCGAGAAGGTGCAGCGGCTCGCCCTCGACGGACGCCTTCAGGCCAATCTGGAGCGCCTCGCGCGGGAGAGGATCGAGCGGTTCGACGCGCGCCTGTCCCTCGCCATCGTGGTGATCCACAACGCCACGGGCGAAATCCGCGCGCAGGTCGGCAGCCCGGACTACATGAGCCGCGAGCGGGCGGGCGCCATCGACATGACCCGGGCCCTGCGCTCGCCGGGCTCGGCCCTGAAGCCGGTCATCTATGCGCTCGCCTTCGAGAGCGGCCTCGCGCATCCCGAGACGCTGCTCGACGACAGGCCTTCGCGCTACGGTGCGTACCAGCCGGAGAATTTCGATCTCGGCTTCCAGGGCACCGTGACGGCGCGGCGGGCGCTCCAACTCTCCCTCAATGTGCCGGCGGTCGAGCTCCTGAATGCGCTCGGCCCGGCCCGCCTTCTGGCGCGGCTGAACCAGGCCGGGACAGGCGTCGCGATGCCGAAGGAGGCCGCGCCCGGCCTCGCCATCGGCCTCGGCGGCCTCGGCATCACGCTCACGGACCTCACGCGGATCTTCGCGGGGCTCGCCCGCGGCGGGGAGGTGCCGGATCTCGTGCGGCGCCTCGGCGAACCCGCTTCGTCCGACACGCTCCGCCGGATCACCGATCCGGTTTCGGCCTGGTATGTCTTCGACATCCTGCGCGGCGCGCCGCCGCCGGACAATGCGCTTGCGGGGCGCATCGCATTCAAGACCGGCACGTCCTACGGCTATCGCGACGCCTGGGCGGTGGGATACGACCGCAACTACACCATCGGCGTCTGGATCGGCCGGCCCGACGGAAGCGCCGTTCCGGGCCTTGTCGGGCGCATGGCGGCCGCGCCGATCCTGTTCGATGCCTATGGTCGCCTCGGAGCAGAGCCGGAAGCGCTGCCCATACCGCCCTTCGCGCTCCAGGCGACCACCGCAACCCTGCCGCCGCCCCTGCGCCATGTGCGCCAGGATGTGCCCAAGACCCTCGCGTCGACCGTGCAGGCGCCCCTCAGGATCACGTTTCCGCTCGACGGCTCGCGGGTCGATCTCGGCTTCGCGGGTGAGGCCGATGAGCACGGGAGCCTGGCCCTCAAGGCCTCCGGCGGCGTGCCGCCGCTGACCTGGCTGGTGGACGGAGCGCCGGTCGAGGGTGGGCGGGACGGGCGCTCCGTGCGCCGGGAGACGTTCTGGCAGCCGCCGGGCGCGGGCTTCGTGCGCCTGTCGGTGATCGACGCGAAGGGCGCGACCGACAGCGTTGTTGTGCGAGTGGAGTGATGCGCCTTACACGGCGGCGCTGAAGCGCGAGGCGTCCTCGGCCCGGAACTGGTCGAACACTGCAGCCGCGAGGCGCACGAAGGGCCGGCCGGCCTCCGTGATCGCGATGCGGTGATCCTGAACCGTGACGATGCCGTCAGCCACCAGGGGGCGCAGGAGCGCGAGCTCATCCACGTAGTGGGACGGGTCTCCGAGGACGCTGAGGTCGGCCGTAAAGTTGCACATCAGCGATTCGATGATCGCGCCCCGCGCCCTGTCGTCCAGGGTCAGGCGGTAGCCCCGCGCCGTGGCGAGCCGTCCCTTTTCGACGCAGCGCAGATAGGCCCCGATATCGGTGGCGTTCTGGACATAGCCGTCAGGCAGCTGCGAGATCGCCGAAGCTCCGAAGCCCACGAGATTCGGCCGGTCGTCATCCGTATAGCCCTGGAAATTCCGGCGCAGGGTGCCGGAGCGGCTGGCCCGCGCGAGTGGATCGTCCGGGCGGGCGAAATGATCGAGCCCGATGGCCACGTAGCCGCTTCCCGTGAATGCCTCGGCGATCGCCTGGGCCTGCCGGAAACGCTCCTCCGTGCCGGGGAGGGCGGCAGCGTCGATCAGGCGCTGGTTCGCCTTGCGCTGCGGCATGTGGGCATAGCCGTAGCAGGCGACCCGATCGGGCCCGAGGGAGAGGACCTGTGCACAGGTTTCCCGGATGGAGCCGATGCTCTGGTGCGGCAGGCCGTACATGAGATCGAGGTTGATGCGCCCGATCCCGCTCTCGCGCAGCACCTCCACGGCATTGCGCACCACCTCGAAGGGCTGCACGCGCCCGATGGCGATCTGCACCGTATCATCCAGATCCTGGACACCCAGGCTCACCCGGTTAATGCCCAGGGCTGCGAGACCCTGCGCGAGGGCGCGGTCGACCGAGCGGGGATCGAGCTCGATGGCGTGTTCGAAGCCGGCCTGGAAGACCGACACGCGCGAGAGGGCGTCGATGACCCTGTCGAGGCCTTCTGCGCCGAGAAGGCTCGGCGTGCCTCCGCCCCAGTGGATCCGCGCGATGCGCAAAGGCTCCTCGACGGAACGGGCCACGAGGGCGATTTCGGTCTCGAGGCCGGCCCGGTAGCGGTCGATGACCTCGTCCCGGAGCACCGCCTTCGTATGGCAGCCGCAATAGAGGCAGAGCTGTCGGCAATAGGGCACGTGCAGGTAGACCGAGACGCCGTCGCGCGGATCGAGCCGCCGCAGCCAGGCCTGATGCTCCTGTGCGCCCACAGCCGTGCCGAACTCGGCCGCGGTGGGATAGGAAGTATAGCGCGGCACCGGCAGGCAGCCGTAGCGGCGAACGAGATGATCGGTCATGAGCGACGTCCTGCTCCGGCCGGCACGGAACCGGCCCAGATGGACGCATAGGCTTTGCCCGAAAAGTCCGCCTTGATCCTGATCAACCGTATCCCGGTTCACCAGTGCGGGCGAAAAGCCGTCAGTTGATGGTGATTCCGGCCACGGTCGCGAGACGCTCCTTGTCGAGGATCTCGACGGAGTGGGGATCGGGCAGCCGGATCAGCCCTTGAGTCTTCAGCTTGGTGAAGGTCCGGCTGACGGTCTCGATGGTGAGCCCGAGATAATCGGCGATGTCGGTCCGGGTCATGGGCAGCTGGACGGGGCTCGCCGGACGGCTATGGGCAACGGCGCGCGCCGACAGGCTGAGGAGAAAGGACGCGACCTTCTCGGATGGGGCGAGCCGTCCGAGGATCATCTGGGTCTCGCGGGCCTGCCGCAGGGCCGTGCGGGTCATCAGGTGGAGCCGGTCGCGCAGGCGCGGAAAACGCTCCGTGAGCCGGTCCATGTCGCGAACCGAGAACGAGCACAGGCCGGACGGCATCACGGCCTCTGCGGTCTGCGCATAGGTTTCGTCATCGGCCAGGCCCAGATAATCGCCGGGCATGAGGAAGCCGGTGATCTGGCGGCGGCCGTCGGGCAGGGCCAGGGACAGGCGCAGCATGCCGGACGTCAGGGTATAGACCCGGCGACGGGGCTCGCCTTCCTCGACCAGGGCGTCGTTGGGTTCGAGGCGCACGAAACTCATGGAGCGCTCGAGTTCATTGACCTCGTCGTCCTGAAGGGCAGAGCAGACCGCCATCCGCCGCGTATCGCAGCTGGAGCAAGCCTGGCAGGGAGGGCGGTAATGTGAGGTCATGGATCTCGGGCGGGAATCTGCTGGAGCTTTAAGGTATATTTTCCAACAAATCCGAGGATTTGTCTCGATGCAAATCATCGCAGGCCGGAAAGGACTTTTCCTCGCATACCCTCTTCGGCCGGGGAAGTGCCCTTAAGAGAAAGGGTTGTTCCGCCGCGCTCTTTGAGGAATGCTCAAGAAACCCGTGGGCCTGGACAAGGCTCGGACCGCCTCCTAAGGGGAATCTCATGTTCGAAGCAAAAGCCCTTCCCCAGACCGCCAGCAAGGCGGAAATCTACGAGTCGCTTGCCCAGCAGCTTTCGGGGCTCGTGGACGGCGAGCGGGACGCCATCGCCAATGCGGCCAACATGTCGGCCCTGATCTACGACATCCTGCCCGACCTGAACTGGGCCGGGTTTTACTTCATGCGCGGGCCCGGCCTCGTGCTCGGCCCCTTCCAGGGCAAGCCGGCCTGCATCCGCATCCCGGTCGGGAGGGGGGTGTGCGGGACCGCCGTTGAGCGCAAGGCCTCCATCGTCGTGCCGGATGTCTTCGCCTTTCCGGGCCACATCGCCTGCGACAGCGCCTCACGTTCCGAGCTGGTCGTTCCCCTGATCCGCGACGGGGAGGTGCTCGGCGTCCTGGACCTGGACAGTCCCCACCCGAACCGGTTCGACGAAACGGACCGGGCGGGCTGCGAGAGGCTCGTCCGGATCTATCTCGACGCCTCCGACCTGACGGCCTCTAGGAGCTGACCCTGTCCGGCCCTCGCGCATATGGCCTTGGATCCCCGACCCAGAGACTGAGGGCCAGGGCCCTGCGGGCCAGCCGTCTGCGGCTCCTCGGGGACGCAGCCTGATGCGGTGGGCGGGCGATAAACGCGTTCTCTGGTCCCTCCAGGCGGTCGTCGCCCTGGTCTTCACGATCATCGTGCTGGCGATCTCCGGCACCCTGATCGGCGTCAATCATCACCAGCTCACGACCCTGACTCTTCGCGACGCCGAGGAGGATTTCGGCCGGATCACCGGGAGCGTCCGGAACGAGGTGGCCGGAACTCTGCGCGTGGCGAGTGCCGTCCTCGATACGGTTTCGCTCACGGTCGACCCGAACCTGCCACTCGGGCAGCTGGCCGTCATCCTGACGCCCGCTCTCAAGGACCTCGACCGGATCCTGCCGGCCACCACGGGCCTGTTCATCGGCCGGGGCGACGGCAGCCATATCCTCGTCCAAACCCTCGACGACAGCCGCCCTCCGGAGCTCGGCCCCGATATCGGCAATGCGGTGCTCGCCTACAAGATCGTCCAGCCGGGGCCTGCAGGAGAGATGGTGGAGTGGGTCACGGTCGACGCGGAGGGCCGTGAGTTGCGGCGCATTCCGCCTCAGCCGACGGATTTCGACCCGCGCAAGCGGCCCTGGTACACCATGAGCCAAACCGCGAATGGGACGGTCCTCACGCCTCCCTACCGTTTCGCCAACGTGCCGCGGGTGGGCGTGACGCTGGCACAGAAATCGCGCCAGCGGTCCGATGCGGTCTTCGGCATCGACATGACCCTGGCCAGCCTCGATCTCTACCTGGACAAGCTGCGCTTTCCGCCCGAGCTCGAGCTGGTGATCTTCGACCGGGCCGGCGCGTTGATTGCGCACCCGCATGGCGGCTCGCTCCGTCAGATCAACCAGGCCGATGCGGAAGACCGGCTTCTGACCGTCGACGATCTCGATTCACCGCTCCTCAGTGGCCTGTTCCGCGCCTTCCGGGACGGTGACGGTGCGACGGGACGAAGCCTGTCCTTCACGGTCGACGGCCAGAACTATTTCGGCCATGCCGAGCAGGTGAGGGAGGGCTTCGACAATCTCTTCATCGCGGTCGCTATTCCGTATGACACGATGATGGGACCGGCGGAGCAGATCCGCTCCGCGCTGCTCCTGGTGAGCGCCGCATCGGTGATCGTCGCGCTCCTCATCGTGCTCCTCGTCTCGCGGCGGCTGGCGCTCCCCTTAAGAACCGCGACGGACGACATCCGGCGGATCATGCGGTTCGAGTTCGGGCATCTTCGGCGCGCGCCCTCGCGCATCGTCGAGGTGCTGGAACTGTCGCGCGCCATCGATACGCTGGAACTGGCTCTGAGCAATTTCATGCGCTACGTGCCCACGGCGCTCGTGCGGGGCATCATCGGCCGGCGCTTCTCGTCGGAACTCGGCGGCACGCGCCAGCCGATCACGGTCCTCTTCTCGGACGTGGCCGGCTTTACCACCATGGCGGAGGCGCTCGATCCCGAGGAGGTGATGAGCAAGACCTCCCGCTATTTCAGCGAGATCGGCAACGACCTGATCCGTTCCGGCGCCACCATCGACAAATATATCGGCGACAGCATCATGGCCTTCTGGAATGCGCCGGAGGCCCGGGAGGACCATGTGGCGCTCGCTTGTCTCGGGGCACTGCGCGCCGCGCGACATCTCGACCGTCTCAATGCGGAATTCGTGGCCGAAGGTGGCGCGCCGATGCGCACGCGCTTCGGTGTCCAGACCGGCGAGGCTGTGGTCGGCAATGTGGGATCCGTCGACCGCATGAACTACACGGCGCTCGGCCATACGGTGAACGTGGCATCGCGCCTCGAGAAACTGAACAAGCGCTACGGAACTACCATCCTGGTGAGCGAGGCGGTGCGCGACGGCGCCGGCAAGGATTTCCTGTTCCGGTTCGTGGACCGAACGGTTCCCGAAGGCGCTCATGGCGAAATGGCGGTCTACGAACTCCTCGGGATGGATATGCCGGACGAGCCGGAGCTGGCGGCGCGGCCGGAGCAGGTCGCGACCCTGCCGCTCTGGAACGAAGCGCACGCTCTCTGCGAGGCGGGCGAGTGGGATAAGGCCGCACGCCTCCTGGAAGAGCTGGTCTCGGTCGCGCCCGAGGATGCGCTGTTCAAGGTCCATCTCCAGCGTTGCCGAGCGCATCTCGCAACATCGGAGGTATCGTGACGCTCTCCATACGATCTCAGCTTTCCGCGTGAGGCTTCGCAACCATGGCCGCTTCCTATATCGACAGCTACTACACCCGCACTCTTGCGAGCCATGAATCCTATCCGGCCGCAGAGGGACGCATCCATGTGGATGTCTGCATCGTCGGAGGCGGGCTCGCCGGACTGACGGCGGCACTGCAACTCGCCCGTGCCGGCCGCTCCGTCGCGCTGTTCGAGGCGCGCAGGATCGCCTGGGGCGCCTCCGGCCGCAACGGCGGCTTCGTGTCGGCCGGCTTCGCGACGGGGCTGTCGCAGATCGAGCGACGCGTCGGACCTCACCAGGCGCGGGAGCTCTATCGTCTCTCCATGGAGGGTGTGGAGATCGTCCGCCGCAACATCGCGGATCTCGCCATCGCGGAGGCGCAGCCTGTGCCCGGCATCGTGAAGGCGGTGCGTTACGAGGCCCGCGGCGCGCTTCAGGCCCTGCGCGACCGTCAGGAGCGCGAGTTCGGCCTCAGATTGCGTTATCTGCCGCGGGATGAAATGGCAGCTCTCTTTGCGTCGCCCAAATATCGCGAAGGTCTGCTCGATGAGGATGCGTTCCACTTTCACCCGCTGAATTACGGACGTGCGCTCGCCCGCGAGATCGTGCGTCTCGGCGGACGAATCTTCGAGAACTCGCCCGTCGCTGGAGGCGACCTTCTTGGCGCCTGTAAGCGTATCGAGACCGACAGGGCCATCGTCGAGGCGGAGCAGATTCTCTTCGCGACTGGCGGCTATACGGAAGCTGTCCTTCCGGCGCTGCGCAGGGCCTTTCTGCCGATTGCCACCTATGTGCTTCTGACGGAAGCGCGCCCCGATCTGGTACGCGATGCGATCCGCACCTCCGCGGCCATTCTCGATGACCGCCGTGCGGGCGATTACTACCGTGTCGTCGAGAACGGAGACCGCATTCTCTGGGGCGGCCGCATCACGACGCGGACCGGCGATCCCCGCAACATCGCGGCTCTCCTGCGGCGCGAGATGGTGACCACCTATCCGCAGCTCGCGGAGCTGAAGGTGGATGTGGCGTGGTCAGGGCTCATGTCCTATGCGCGCCATCTCATGCCGCAGATCGGTCAATGGCAGCCGGGCGTGTGGTACTGCACGGCCTTCGGCGGGCATGGAATGAACACGACAGCCATCGGCGGCACCGTGGTGGCCGAGGGAATGAGCGGCGCGAGCGATCGCTATCGGCTCTTCGCGCCGTTCGGCCTATCCTGGAGCGGCGGCATTTTCGGAAAGGCCGCGGCCCAGCTCACCTATTGGGGATATCAGGCTGCGGACGCCATGCGCGAGTTCCGCACCTCCTGACCGGATCAGCCGCCGACGAGGCCCTCGATCGTGCCGAAGCGGCGGGTCTCGCAGCTGCAGGAGCGGCCCGGCGAGAGAGGTTCGGCGATCCAGCAGACGCCCTTCGGCGTGACGCAGTTCGCGCCCTGCCGCAGACCGGAGCGGGATTCCTGATAGGAGCGCAGACGATGCTCGCGGTAATAAGTTCGCTCGCGACCATGGTATTGCTGTTCCCATTGCGATGGGTCGGCCGGAGCCCGCTCGGCGGCGGTGCCCGAGGACATCATGGCGGAACCGGCAAGAAGGGCCCAGCCCAGCGCAACCAGGTATCGCATCGTCACTTCTCCCCTTGTCGTGATGAACGGCAACGGTTCCGCCCTCGCATCGTTCCGTTGGGGAATGCAACCTACTCGGGCGCATGGCTGGCAGGCATCTCCAAAGCGCTTTGGTCCAGGCTCAGGAAAGCCGTATTCCGACGCTTCTCTCCCGGCATGAAGATTCGAACGGGGAGGGGATTACCGATGAAGTCTCGCGCATTGCGCATCGCCCAGCCCGAACCTGTCCGCAAGGCCACGCTGGGCGAGCTGAAGGCAGCCGTACGCACCCTGCGGACGCTGCATCCCGGCAGTGACCTGGCTGATCTCGTCGAGGCGAGAATCACGGCCCTGGAAGAGCTCTGCCGGAAGCGCTGAAAGCTATTTGAGAGCGTCGAACAGCCGGCCCGAAAACAGCACGATCAACGTCAGCAGGATGATCCCGACAAGCCAGACGATGCGTCCGGACCGGTCCGCCGGTGTTCGGGGCGCTGGCGGAGCCGCTTGCTCCAGGACCGGTCTGGGTGCGGCGGGAAGCCGTTCCATCAGTTCGAACGAGATGGCCGCCAGGGTCTCCTGCGTCCCGATCAGGCGGGCATGAATCGGAATGCCGCCCCGGAACGTGACCTCCGCCGGCTGGATCCCGGCCTCCTGGCGGATCCACCAATATTCGACGCGATCGCTCAAACCGTGATTCCCGAGGCGAAGGATAATGAAAATGTTTCGCCGCCCACGACAAAGCCCCGATGGAGCGGACAAATCAAGCATCGAGCGCGAGGCATCGGGGAGATTTGCCCAAAGCCCGATCCGCACCATGCCGGAAAGGAGAAAATTCTCCAGCTAAGCTTCGGACAAGTTTTCGACCCTAAGGCGGTCCGGCAAAGACGAGCGGCTTCCCCCGGAGCCGGATCGTTCCGCTTCCTGCTGAGCTTCCAGCACGCCCCGCCCCCCGGCGGGGCTTTTTCTTGTGCGGCCTGATGTTGTCCTCACCTTTCCGGGCAGGTTCGAAAAAGATCGGAAGGATCTCTCACTAAACGCCAGCACGCGCTTCCCCGTAAGGGGACATCAAACTGCCCGACGTCTTATGTTGTGCGTACGCGATCAACCTTAACGCCCGTAATCACATGCTGGGCAGGATGGGAGAAGCTATCAGGCACGTATTGATGAGGAGAGTTCCGTGCCTGATGGATCGAATGTCGGCTGGATCAAGGCCGCCAGTAGCTTCGCCGAGTTTGCTTTGCTGATTCCCGCTTTGATCGGTGTCGCGGTCGCCTGCGTCAAAGCCGAGCGCCTCTATGTCGGTTGGGCCGGAAGGCACAAAAGCCCTGAGGACAGACCGGAGCCAGGATATCGGGCAAGTCTCTCAAGAAAATCCATGCCTAGCGTCTACATCGGCATCTGCTGCATCGCGTTGCTGACGGCCCTTGCGGTTGAGTTTTATCATTCGAGGAGTATGGAGGCGATGCTGGCCCGGAGCGTTCCGCTCATCATCGCCGGCATCATCGTGTATGTCCTCCTCGGGCCGATATACGGCTATTTCCGCGATGAGGATCTCAGGCCCGGGAAAGGGATGACCTGGCTGGGTCGGGCGCTGAAACACTCCCTCGCGGCGAACCTGATTCTCGCTCTCGTGAGCCTGGTCGCCTTCTTCTGGAAGGTCGCAGAATTCGCCCTTTCGCTTCGCCCATCTGGATGAAGAGCACTCGGCGTGCCTCATCTGTCCGCGACAAGCAGGCTCGTTCGCTTAGCCAAACTATCCGGAAACGGTGAGAACTTTTCACTTGAAGAGCGTTCAGAATTGCGCCCGCCCTACAGGCAGGTGCTGCAGATTTCTGACATTCAAGAGAAGAAATGGTGCTGCCAGAGAGGATCGAACTCTCGACCTCTCCCTTACCAAGGGAGTGCTCTACCACTGAGCTACGGCAGCATGCGTTGGGCGCGCCGGGTTACTGCCACAGGGCAGCGCCCGGCGCAAGGTTGAAGTTCAAATTTATTCCGCCGCGGCAGCTTTGGGCGCGAGGGGCAGGTCGAGGGCGGTCCAGACCTCGACCAGGGCACGGGCGAGGGCGTCGATATGGGCGTCCGTGTGGAAGGGGCCGGGGGTGATGCGCAGGCGCTCCGTGCCACGCGGGACTGTCGGATAGTTGATCGGCTGGATGTAGATGCCGTGCTTTTCCAGGAGGCGGTCCGAGGCCGCCTTGCAGGCCTCCGCATTGCCCACCATCACGGGGACGATATGGGTCACCGTATCGAGGAGCGGCAGGCCGGCGCCGGAGAGGACCGATTTGGTCCGCGCCACCTGGCGCTGATGCTTCTGTCGCTCGACCGTGGAGGCCTTCAGGTGGCGGACCGAGGCTGTCGCGGCCGCCGCGACGGCCGGCGGGAGAGCCGTCGTGAAGATGAAGCCGGGGGCGAAGCTGCGCACCGCGTCGATCACCGCACGGGTACCCGTGATATAGCCGCCCATGACGCCGAAGGCCTTGCCGAGGGTGCCCTCGATCACGTCGATGCGGTGCATGGCGCCCTCGCGCTCGGCGATCCCGCCCCCGCGGGGGCCGTACATGCCCACCGCATGGACCTCGTCGAGATAGGTCATGGCGCCGTAGCGCTCAGCCAGGTCGCAGATCGTGTGGATCGGCGAGATGTCCCCGTCCATGGAATAGACGCTCTCGAAGGCGATGAGCTTGGGACGGTCGCCGGCGGCCTTCAGAAGCTCTTCCAGGTGCTCGACGTCGTTGTGCCGGAAGATCGCCTTCTCGCAGCCCGACTGGCGTACGCCCTCGATCATCGAGTTGTGGTTGAGGGCATCCGACAGGATCAGGCAGTTCGGAATCAGCTTGGCGATGGTCGAGATGCCGGTCTGGTTGGAGACGTAGCCGGACGTGAAGACGAGGGCCGCATCCTTGCCGTGGAGGTCGGCGAGCTCCCGCTCGAGGCCCACGATGGCGTGGCTGTTGCCGGAGATGTTGCGGGTGCCTCCGGCGCCCGTGCCGATGCGCCAGGCGGTCTCCACCATGGCGCGGGTCACGTCCCGGTTCTGGCCCATGCCGAGATAGTCGTTGGAGCACCAGACCGTGATGGGCCTCGGGCCGGCGGGGCTGTGCCAGACGGCTTCCGGATATCGGCCCGCGAGACGCTCGATATCGGCGAAGACCCGGTAGCGCCGCTCCGCCTGGAGGCGGTCGAGGGCCGAGGTAAAGAAATTCTGATAATCCATCATCTCACCGGATGCAGCCATGGTGCCGTCATCATGACGACGCATGAACTAGACAGCATTGATCCCAGTCAATCCCGGAATGAGGAGATATTCCGGTTGAGGCTGGCTTGCGAAGCCTTTATTGGGTCGCGGCGACGATGGGTCGCGTGGAAACATGACCGACGGTAAATCGCAGGACAGGGCCGAGCGCCTCAAGGCAGCCCTGAAAGAGAACTTGAAACGGCGAAAGGCCCAGGCCCGGGGACGCAAGGTTGCCAGCGACCCCGGAACCGCTCATCCTGCGCCCGATCAGGCCGACAAGCGCGACAAGCCGTCCGACTAGCCCTTTGGGGCCGGGGGCGGCATAGGTCGCATAAGGGTCGTAACAAGGGGATCTTCATGGACCGCATTCGAATCCGGGGCGGCGCGCCTCTCACAGGCTCGATTCCGATCTCAGGTGCCAAGAACGCGGCCCTGCCTCTGATGATCGCCAGCCTCCTGACGGACGAGACCCTGGAACTCGGCAACGTGCCGCGCCTGGCCGACATCTCGTCCCTCCTGCGGATCATGAGCAATTTCGGCGTCGATCACATGATCGCAGGACGGCGCCCGGGCGAATCGACCCAGACCGGCCAGACGATCCGCCTCACGGCGAAATCCGTCATCGACACCTGCGCGCCCTATGAGCTCGTCTCCACCATGCGGGCGAGCTTCTGGGTCATTGCGCCCCTCCTGGCCCGGTTTGGCCATGCCAAGGTCTCCATGCCGGGCGGCTGCGCCATCGGGACCCGCCCGGTGGACCTCCTCATCATGGCCCTGGCCAAGCTTGGCGCCGCCATCGAGATCGACAGCGGCTACGTGGTGGCGACCGCCCCGAAGGGCCTCCGGGGCGCCGAGATCGACTTCCCCAAGGTGACGGTCGGCGGCACCCATGTGGCGCTCATGGCCGCGACCCTCGCGCAGGGCACGACCGTGATCCGCAATGCCGCCCGGGAGCCCGAGGTGGTCGATCTGGCCGAATGCCTCGTGAAGATGGGCGCCAAAATCCAGGGCGCCGGCACGTCCGAGATCGTCGTGGAGGGCGTCGCCCGCCTTGGCGGCGCGTCTCACGACGTGCTGCCGGACCGGATCGAGACCGGCACCTATGCCATGGCGGTCGCCATGACGGGCGGTGACATCATCCTCGAAAATACCCGGCCGGAGCTCCTGCAATTCGCCCTCGACGTGCTGGGCCAGGCGGGCGCCGAGGTGACCCCCTACGTGGGCGGCATCCGCGTGCGGCGCAACGGCAACGGGATCCAGCCGGTCGACGTGACCACGGACCCGTTCCCGGGCTTCCCCACCGACCTGCAGGCCCAGTTCATGGCGCTCATGACCCGGGCCAGCGGCACGTCGCGCATCCGCGAGACCATCTTCGAGAACCGGTTCATGCACGTGCAGGAGCTGGCCCGCCTCGGCGCCCGGATCCGCCTCGACGGGGACAGCGCCTATGTGGAAGGGGTGCCGACCCTCAAGGGCGCGCCCGTGATGGCGACGGACCTGCGCGCCTCCGTATCCCTGGTGATCGGCGGCCTGGCGGCGGAAGGCGAGACGACGATCAACCGGGTCTACCATCTCGACCGGGGCTTCGAGGCCCTGGAGAGCAAGCTCGCACGCTGCGGAGCCGATATCGAGCGGCTGAGGGGCTGAGCGCGACCGGAGATATCCGGCCGGAGGTTGCGCTTGGCGCATGGGCTCTCTACCTAGCCGTCAAGGCTTCAGCAACAGGTTCAAGGCCCATGGATCTCCTGAAACTCGTCGCGCTCGACCCGGAAGACCTCACGGTCATCTCGATGCATCTTCAGGATGCCGTCGTCCGGGTGGGCGATATCGCCTATCTGCCGAAGGAGCGCTGCTTCGCCATCGTGGCGCGCCGCTTCGATTGGGAGTCGCGCTCCGACACTCCGCCCCAGCGGCGCCTGACCGGGATGCATTTCCAGCAGGTCAAGGGCGTGCGCGTGCGCGGCATCGACCAGACGAACAAGGACGCTGTGCTCAACCTCCTGGCCATCTCATTCGAGGAGACCAATGCGCCTTCGGGCACGGCCACCTTGATCTTCGCCGAAGGCGGGGCCATTCAGGTCGATGTGGATTGCATCGAGATGCAGATGAAAGATCTAGGACCCGTCTGGGCCGCCGAGAATCGGCCCACGCATGACGAGACGCCGGCGGCGGGGCCGGTGTGATGGCTCAGAGGCTCGACGCGCGGGATGCCGCGTTTCCGCAGGCCTTCGCGGCCCTGCTCGCCGCCAAGCGGGAGGTCTCGGAGGATGTGGACCAGGCCGTCCGCACCATCATCGACGACGTGGTCGCCCGCGGCGACGATGCGCTGATCGACTATACGCGGCGCTTCGACCATCTCGATCTCAGCCCCGGCACTTTGCGGATCTCGGAGGCCGAGATCGATGCCGCCGAGGCGCAGTGTGAGCGCGAGACGCTCGAGGCCCTGGCGCTCGCGAAGGAGCGGATCGAAACCTATCACCGAGCCCAGCGCCCGCACGATTCCATGACCACCGACTCGGTGGGCGTGACGCTCGGCTGGCGCTGGACCGCCATCGAATCCGTCGGTCTCTACGTGCCCGGCGGGCGGGCAAGCTACCCGTCCTCCGTGCTGATGAACGCGGTTCCGGCCAAAGTCGCGGGCGTGCCGCGCGTCGCCATGGTGGTGCCGACCCCGCGGGGCGAGACGAATCCGCTCGTCCTTGCGGCCGCGCGGCTCGCGGGAGTCGACGAGATTTTCCGCGTCGGCGGCGCGCAGGCCGTGGCGGCCCTGGCCTACGGCACGGGCACGATCCGGCCTGTGAGCAAGATCGTCGGCCCGGGCAATGCCTATGTGGCGGCCGCCAAGCGGCGGGTTTTCGGGCAGGTCGGCATCGACATGATCGCCGGGCCCTCGGAGGTGCTCATCCTGGCCGACGCACACGCGAATCCCGACTGGGTCGCGGCCGATCTCCTGGCCCAGGCCGAGCACGATCCCGTCGCCCAGTCGATCCTTGTGACCGACAGCCAGGCCCTCGCGGATGCCGTGGAGGCCGCCGTCCTCCGTCAGCTCGAGACCTTGCCCAAGGCCGATATCGCAGGCGCGAGCTGGCGCGATTACGGGGCGATCATCCTCGTGGCAAGCCTCGACGATGCGGTCCCGCTGGTGGACCGGCTCGCCCCCGAACACCTGGAGATCGAGACCGCGGATCCGGAGGTCCTTGCGTCCAAAGTCCGCAATGCGGGCTCGATCTTCCTCGGCAGCCACACGCCGGAGGCTATCGGTGATTATGTGGGCGGGCCCAACCACGTGCTGCCCACCGCCCGTTCCGCCCGGTTCTCGTCCGGCCTCGGGGTGCTTGACTTCATGAAGCGGACCTCGATCCTGAAATGCGACCCGGGCGCGCTGCGGGCGCTCGGGCCGGCCGCCATCGCACTCGGACGGTCGGAGGGGCTGGAGGGGCATGCGCGATCGGTGGCGATCCGCCTGAACCTGTGACGGATCGGAGGTCGCATGGCGAGCGAAGGGAACGAGCGATGCCGGTTGGTCGCCGTCACGCTCGACGAGGCCTCCATCGGCCGGGGCAATCCGGACCAGGAGCATGAGCGCGCCATCGCGATCTATGACATCCTGGAGGAGAACTTCTTCTCGCTGCCCCATTACGACGGGGGCCCCTATCTGCTCCAGATCGGCCTTGTCGAGAAGAAGCTCTGTCTCGAGGTGAGGGCCCAGGACGGGACGCCCCTCGTCACCCACCATCTTTCGCTGACGCCCTTCCGCCGGACGATCCGCGACTACCAGATGATCTGCGACAGCTATTACCGGGCGATCCGCGAGGCCTCCGCGGCACAGATCGAGGCTATCGACATGGGGCGCCGCGGCTTGCACAACGAGGCGGCCGAACTTCTGATGAAGCGCCTCGACGGCAAGCTCGTCCTCGATTTCGATACGGCGCGGCGCATCTTCACGCTGATCTTCGCGCTCCATTGGAAAGGCTGATGGTGACGGAGGCGCGGCCCAAGCGGGTTCACTCCGTCCTGTTCGTCTGCGCCATGAACGCGGTGCGATCCGCCATGGCCGAGGCCATTGCGCGCCACTATTTCGGGCAGTCGATCTACGTCCAGTCCGCCGGAGTGCGGAAAGGGGAGCCCGACGGCTTCACGGCCGCCATCCTCGACGAGATCGGCATCGACGGCAGCCGCCACAAGCCGCGCACCCTGCACGAACTGGAGGAGTGGGAGGGGCTCAATTTCGACCTCATCATTTCCCTCTCGCCGGAGGCCCACCATGCCGCTCTCGAACTGACCCGCACCATCGCGGCCGAGGTGGAATACTGGCCGACGCCGGACCCGACCATCGTCCAGGGGTCCCGCGAGCAGGTCCTCGATGCCTATCGCAATGTCAGGGACGGGCTGTCCTATCGCATCCGCCTGCGGCTGAAGCGGACCTCAGAATCCCAGCGCCCGGATGAGGCTGAGGGTGCCTAGCCCGGCCGCGAGCCCGGCGAGCTCGATCCGGGTGAGCATCATCACGACGACACCGGCCGCAATGGCCACGAAGGCCGGCGGCCCGCTGTCGAGGGTCATGGGCAGGACGGTCGCCAGGATGATCGAGCCGGGCAGGGCGCGCAGGCCCCGTTCCATGCGAGGCGTGATCGCCACACGGCTCATGACGGCCGCGCCCGCGATCCGGCACAGATAGGTGGCGAGCGCCATGGCGGCGATTGCGAGGGCGGAGCCCCAGGGGCCTGCCGCAAGAGCCTCGAAGCCGGTCATTCGAGCAGCATCCCGGCGATGACGCCGGCTAAGGCCCCGGCGACGATGAAGAAATAGCCCGGCACGAACGCATGAACCGCGACGGAGACGAGCCCGGCCACGAGCCAGGGCAGGGCGTGGCGTGCGCCCTTCCACAGGGGCACGAGCATCACGCTGAAGAAGACCGGCATGACGAGGTCGAGGCCGAAGCGACGGGGCTCGGGAACGAGAGCGCCGGCGAAATAGCCCGTGAAGGTCGAGGCGAGCCACACGAGCCAGAGCGTCACCCCGCAACCGAGCAGCAGGCCCGTGTCGCGCCCGCCTTCGCTCTGATAGCGGGTGCTGATGAGCCAGCCCGCCTCTGTTACGAGGAAAAGGTTGAGAGCCGTGCGGGGCAGGGGTTCGTGCCTGAGCCAGGGCTGCAGGGTCGCTCCGAGCAGGATCATGCGCGCATTGACGACCGCCGTGACGGTCATGATCGCCAGGATCGTCGCGGGCGACCAGACTTTCTGCCAGATCTCGAGCCCCACCATCTGGGACGCGCCCGCATAGACGAAGGCGCTCAGGCCCAGGGTCTCGCCGAGCGAAAGGCCCTTCTGCGCGGCTGCCGTCCCGAAGGCCATGGAGAAGACGATGAAGCCCGGAAACGCCGGAAGAGCGGCGCGGGCACCCAGTCTGAGGCCGGAAACGGAAAAGGACGGGCGGGATGAGGACATGGGCGTGACGGGGCGGCTTGCGGTGTTGTGTGCCTGCCGGCTCCGCCCGCGTCAACCGGATCCTTGGGGTGAGAACATCAGGTCCGATCCCGGAAGGGCAACTCCCTTCCAGGATCGATCTTCACGTCAGGTTTTCAGGTCCCGGCTTCCTTCCGGCCCGTGCTGCGGCCGAGCAGCCATCCGCCCGCGATCACGAACAGGGCCCCGATGGCGGCAGCGCCGTAGAGCACCATCCCGACCGGCTTGAGGTCGAGCGGCGGATGGCCCGGATCGGGCAGGACGAGCTGAGGATAGCCGGCGGCCAGCCAGCCCAGGATGACCGGATCCGTGACGATCATCTCGGCCGCGATGTAGCCCAGCAGCGCCGCGCCCGCCCAGATGAAGATGGGGAAGCGGGTGAGCAGGCTCGTGATCAGCGAGGCGCCGACCATGATGAGCGGGATCGACAGGAGCAGGCCGAAGATGAACAGCTCCGGGTGGCCCCGCGAGGCGGCCGCGATGGCGACCACGTTGTCGAGGCTCATCACGGCATCCGCGATCGCGATGGTGCGCACAGCCTTCCAGAGCGAGTCGCTCGCCTTCACCTCGTGGCCGTCCTCGTCCTCGCCCTGGATCAGCTTGAGGGCGATCCAGAACAGCAGGAGCCCGCCCGCGATGCGCAGGTAGGGCACGCCGAGGAGGTAGGAGATCACGAGCGCGAAGAGGATTCGGAGACCGACCGCGACGCTGGCGCCGAGCACAATGCCGAGCTTGCGCTGATGAGGCGGCAGCGAGCGACAGGCCATGGCAATGACGACCGCGTTGTCGCCCGAAAGCAGGATGTCGATCCAGATGACCTGAAGCAGGGACAGGAGAAATGTGCTTGAGAGAAAATAGTCCATGCGCCTGTCCTGGAGATCTTCTTGAACGCGTGTCGAGGAATGCGGGTGCTTAGGTATATATGAGCTGCCGGATTGCAAAGAACTAAATTGCCGAAAGTTCCGGCTGTGCCAGTCCGGATCTCCGGATTGGCCGAAGGTCTTACGCCCAATAGGCTGGACCCGAGGGTCAAATCCCTTGAAAACTTTGCCGGATTGGTTGATCCCGGGTCCCGGTTTGGGCACAAATCGAACGTGAAGAACAACGGGCGCCCCGTAAAAGCGCCCTATCGGGAGGCCGAATGTCCATGTCTGAGGAGGGCGGTCGGGACCGCCGCGGGCCGGTTCGCTCGCCGCAGAATCTCGCTGCCGGATTGTCTCTGGTGTTTCTCGCCGGGCTGGCGCTCTGGCTCACACGGGGCCTGTCCCAGGGGCACCTGAACGCGATGGGTCCAGGCATGCTCCCGGACTGGCTGGCCTATGGGGTGGGCCTGTGCGGCATCGCTCTTCTGGTGGCTGCCTTCCTGAAGGACGGAGAGCCTCTCGAGGCCTGGAGCCTGCGCGGTCCCTTCTTCGTGGTGGTGGCCATTCTGGCCTTCGCTGTAACGATCCGGCCCTTCAGCCTCGGGCCCGTCGCCATTCCGGGCCTCGGCATGATCGTGGCGGGACCGCTCGCCATCATCATCGGTGGTTATGCGGCCCCGGAGGTCCAGCTCCGGCCGCTCCTGGTCCTGGCCTTCGGGCTTACGCCCTTCTGTATGGTGCTGTTCGGGGACCTTCTCAATCTCCCGATCCCGGTCTTCCCCCAGAGCCTCGCCGGCCTCATGCCCGACGGATGGTCGCAGAAGACCATTCTGCGGGTCCTTGCCGCCCTCATGGCCGTGGCCGCCGTGGTGATCCACATCTCCGGCGGGCGCCGTAAGGACGGCAAGATCGACGTCGTCACGCAGCCCGAGGAGATCTGACATGGGAGATCTGGTCTCCAATCTGAGCCTCGGCTTCGGCGTCGCGCTGTCGTTCCAGAATCTCGGGCTCGCCTTCCTCGGCTGCCTCGTGGGCACCCTCATCGGGGTCCTGCCGGGCGTCGGCCCCATCGCGACCATCGCGATGCTGCTGCCGATCACCTTCGGGCTCGACCCCGTCGGCGCCCTGATCATGCTGGCGGGCATCTATTACGGCGCGCAGTATGGCGGCTCGACCACGGCGATCCTGGTGAACATCCCGGGTGAGGCGACCTCCGTGGTCACCACCCTCGACGGCCACCAGATGGCGCGCCAGGGCCGCGCAGGCATCGCGCTCGGGATCGCGGCCATCGGGTCGTTCTTCGCCGGCACGGTCGCGACCGTCGTCATCGCGGCCCTCGGCGCGCCTCTCACGAGCCTCGCCCTCATCTTCGGCCCGGCCGAGTATTTCTCCCTCATGGTCATGGGCCTGGTCTTCGCCGTGGTCCTGGCCCGCGGGTCGATCCTCAAGGCCATCGCGATGATCCTGGTCGGCGTTCTTCTCTCCACGGTCGGCCTCGACCTGGAGACGGGCGAGGAGCGCATGACCCTGGGGCTTCCGTTCCTGATCGACGGCATCGATTTCGCGGTGCTCGCCATGGGCGTCTTCGGCATTGCCGAGATCCTGCGCAACCTCGACCATACGGAGACCCGGGACGTGGTCCGCCAGGCTATCGGCCGCCTCCTGCCGAACCGGGAGGACTTCCGGCAATCCTACAAGCCCGTGCTGCGCGGCACCTTCATCGGCGCCATCCTCGGCATCCTGCCGGGCAACGGGGCGGTGCTCGGGCCGTTTGCGTCCTACACGATCGAGAAGAAGCTCGCGAAGGATCCGAGCCGCTTCGGGCGCGGCGCCATTGAGGGGGTCGCGGGGCCTGAATCCGCCAACAATGCGGGGGCACAGACCTCCTTCATCCCGCTCCTGACCCTCGGCATTCCGCCGAATGCCGTGATGGCCCTCATGGTCGGTGCCATGACGATCCACGGCATCGTGCCGGGGCCGCAGGTGATGACCCGCAACCCCGAACTCTTCTGGGGCATGATCGCCTCCATGTGGGTCGGCAACCTGATGCTGCTCGTCATCAACCTGCCGATGGTGGGCATGTGGGTGCGGCTGCTCAAGGTGCCGTACCACCTGATGTTCCCGGCGATCCTGATGTTCTGCTGCATCGGCATCTATTCCATCAATTCCCTGCCGACGGACGTGATGTTCATCGGGTTCTTCGGGATCGTCGGATACCTGCTGATCAAGTTCGGCTTCGAGCCTGCTCCCATGCTTCTCGGCTTCGTGCTGGGCAAACTTTTGGAGGAAAACCTGCGCCGGGCGCTCATCCTGTCGCGGGGCTCGCTCGAAACCTTCATCGACCGTCCGGTCAGCGGCGTGCTGCTTCTGGTGGCCGTGGTTCTGCTGGTCGTGGCGCTGCTGCCCTCGATCCGGAAGGGGAGGGACGAAGTGTTCACCGAATAGCTGGCCGGATCGGCCCGCTGTTCCATAATAACAAAGCCAAGGAACTGCGTTAGACGGAGGAAACCATGAAGAAAATCGCACTGACCCTTGCGGCCGGCCTTGCCCTTGCGGCCACCGGCGCCCAGGCGCAAGGCAACTATCCGCAGCGGCCGATCACCATGATCGTGCCCTTCGCGGCCGGCGGCCCCACGGACGTGATCGCCCGCATCGTCGGGGATCACATGTCCCGCACTCTCGGTCAGCAGATCGTGATCGAGAACGTGGCGGGCGCCGGCGGCACCACCGGCATCACCCGCGGCGCCCAGTCCCAGCCCGACGGCTACACGATCATGATGGGGCACATGGGCACCCATGGGGCCGCGCCGGCCCTCTACCCGAACCTGAAATACGATCCGGCCAAGGATTTCGCGCCCATCGGCCTGGCGGCCGGTACGCCCATCGTGATCGTGGCCAAGAAGGACTTCCCGGCCAACGACCTCAAGGGCTTCCTCGACTACATGAAGGCCAATGCTGATAAGGTGAACATGGCCCATGCGGGCGTGGGCTCCGTGTCCCATTCCACCGGCATCTTCTTCAACTCGGTGGTCAAGGTGAAGCCCACCATGGTGGCCTATCGCGGCACGGGCCCGGCCCTGAACGACCTGATGGCCAACACGGTCGATTACATGACCGACCAGATCGTCAACGTCGCGCCGCAGATCCTCGGCGGCAACATCAAGGCCTATGCCATCGCGACGCCGGAGCGCTCGCCCGCATTGCCGAACGTGCCGACCACGAAGGAGGCAGGCCTGCCGGATTATGAAGTCAGCGCCTGGAACGCCGTGTTCGCACCCAAGGGCACCCCGCCCGAAATCGTGGCCAAGCTCAACGACGCCCTGGTGAAGTCCCTGGACGACGAGAACACCCGCAAGCGCCTCCTGGACCTCGGCGGCGTGATTCCCTCGAAGGAGGAGCGTACCCCCGCGGCGCTCCAGAAGCTCGTGGAATCCGAGGTGGCACGCTGGACGCCCGTCCTCAAGGCCGCTGGCGCCTCTGCAGAATAAGGCCCGGAAGGCTTCTTTTCCGGCCAAACGGCCATCGAGCGGCGGGCTTCGGCCCGCCGTTTCGTTTTTGACGCGACGGGTGCAAAGAAGCCTTGAAATTGATCGCCCGGGCGATTACACCCTGCCCCGTGTGCAGCCGTAGCTCAGTTGGTTAGAGCACCAGATTGTGGATCTGGGGGTCCCCCGTTCGAGCCGGGGCGGCTGTACCATCTTCCGGTCATCTGCGCTGAAACGTCCGCCCCTCCGGGGAAGCGTGGCCGTCAAATTACCTCATTTCGCGTCAGATGATGGCGGGCCTTCGGGTCCCTCCTGTCCACTTGCACCAGCACCGATGAACGATTCCACCGAGGCCTCGGGACGCCCCGCCCTCACGGGTGTCCTCGACCGGCTCCATGAAGCCCGTTTGCTCCGCGCCCGGATCGACGGCTTGCAGGCGCTTCTGCGGCTCCAGCAGCAGCAGATCGAGCGGCTGCACGACCGTGTCTCCGCCGGGACGCCCGGTGGCATTGCGGCTCAGCGCCTCCTCGCGTTGAAGCAGGGGAAGCGGTCGTGAGGGTCAGTCGTCGTTGGAGGCGTTGAGCTCGTCCGGCTTCAGCCCCTCGTCCACGTCCGCTTCCCGCATCCGGGCCAGCCAGTCGAGCTGCTCCTGGACGAATTGCGGATCGCTGTGGAAGCGCATGGCGCAGGCGACGAGAAAGGTCGGGATCTCGGGAAGATCATCGTCGCTGAGATCCGGGAGAACCAGCTCCAGCTCCGTCATGTTGCTCGCCGTCACGATGGCGGCCTCGTTCGGCGGAATGGCGACGCTCTTGGTCTGTCTGCTCATGAAACTCGCTGAGGTTGGGCGCCGAGACCCCGCGGCAGGATGCCGCCGGGCCGGACGCCAGACGGCATCATCCACGATAACGATCGGGCTTGCATCCGGTTCTTCGGTGGCACCGCGACCGCAGCTGCGGCATCCGCATTCCTGTGTAATCCGAATGACATAACGTAAGTCAGTGCTCTGGCCCGCAAAAACCTAAGCTTAAGCGGCCGTAGGGAAAAGAGTTCGTTAAGAGAGTGCAAGATCTGGGGCGGCTTCTTCTGCTAAGAAGCGGGCCTTCCGGTTGCGCAAGGTATCATTTCCGTGCACATGACGCACAGTCCCGAGGCTGTGGGCCCTGTTCGCTACCTCGAGGATTCTTTCCGATGGTGGGACAATTCATGAGAGCGACGAACCGGAGCGGAGGGAATCAACGGCCGGGCGCTCCGGCATGGGACGGTGCCGCCATTTCATGAAGCTCGATCCCGCAACCCTCGGCTTCGCCTTCCTGACCCTCACGGGGGTGCTCGGGCTGCTGCTGCTGTTCTCCTGGCTCCTGAACCGGAACGTCAAGGCACTGGCCTTGTGGGGGACGGCCTTTTGCCTCGTCCCCTTCGGCATGGGGCTCGTCAGCCTCGGCCTGGTGCCGGTCAGTCCCTCGGTTCTCTATGTGTCGAACGCCGTCATGACGCTGGTCTATGGCATCCTCTATGCGGGATGCCGGGCCTTCAACGGGCGCTCCCGTCTCTTTCTGGTGACCCTGCCGGGCCTGATCGTCTGGACCGCGCTGTTTCCCCTCATCCAGGATCGGTTCGAGATGCGGCTCCTGGTCGTGTCTCTCATCTGCGAGTTCTACACGCTTCTCTCTGCATGGGAGTTGTGGCGGCATGCGCGGCAGGTGCTGGTCTCCCAGCGGGTGGCCATCGCGCTCCTGCTGCTCCTGACGGTTTTTCATGCCTTCCGGAGCATTCTGGTCTTTGCGACGACAGGCATCGGCTGGATCGACGTACTGGTGATGCGGTGGTCCGCCAATATGGGGATGTTCCTGGTTCTCTTCACGCCGGTGGCGGCTTTCGTGTTCCTGTCCATGGCGAAGGAGCAGGTGGAGGAAGAGCATAAGCGGGCCGCCCTGGTCGATCCCCTTACGGGAATTCCGAACCGGCGGGCCGTCTTCCGCAACGCGACTGACCTGCTCCGCAGGCTGGAGGGCAAGGCCGCCACCTGCCTGCTTTTCGACCTCGATAATTTCAAGAAGGTCAATGACAGCTACGGGCACGAGGTGGGCGACCATATCCTGACCCTGTTCGGCCGGATTCTCGCCACCCACCTGCCGAAGGGCTCGTTCGGCCGCATGGGCGGGGAGGAGTTCGCCGCCATCCTTCCGATCCCCAGGCAGAAGGCCGAGGCTTTGGCAGAGGAGGTCCGGCGGGCTTTCGCGGGCGCGGCCCAAACCGTCCTGGGTCATCGGGTTTCGGCCACCGTCAGCGTCGGCTGTGCCACAGCCCGGAACGTGACCGTCAACCGGCTCATCCGCGATGCCGACCTGGCGCTTTACCAAGCCAAGGCGTCGGGCCGGAATGTGGTCGCCATATCCCAGGCCGGAGAATGAGGCCGCTTATTCGGCACCCTGCTCGGGGCGCGATGCGAGGCAGGGATCGAGAAGAACGTAATCAGGGCTGGGCTTGCTGAAGCCGCCCGTGACGATGACCTTGTCGCCCACCTGCATGCCGTTCGTCTGGTAGGTCACGCAAAGCACCTTGGGATCGGGCGGTGTTCCGCATAGCCCGAGATACGCGAGGGTACCGTCGTGATGGACCAGGGCCAAGCTCCCGACGACGCTGAAATCCACCCGCTGCTGCCCCGTCTCCCGTCCTTCGATCAGGGCAGCGACCTCGCTGCAGCGGGCCTGCCGCCCCGGCTGCATGTCCGCGTCCGCAAAGGGGCTGTCTTCACCTTCCTGGCTCCAGGCGCTGGAGAGCGGCCAGATGGCGCTCGCAAGGAGCGCCAGGGCTGCGGCGGGAAGATGTCCGGCGAGGGGCCGTGGCTTCATCATGCGAGCGACCTGTTCCAATGGGCGAGATTGCCGTCCTGGCATATCAAGCGAGGGCGGCATGCCCGCAAAGAGGACAGCGCGCAAGAACCGTTCTAGTTCCTGACATCGACGATGATGCGCTGCTCGATCGGGATGGCGTCCGAAAGGGCGCGGGTGATGAAGGTGCCCTGGCAGGTGGTCGTGGTCGCATAGACCGGCATGCGATGAGTATCGACGCCCACCATGTAGTTCGTCGTGTAATAGACCTCGCCCCCAGAATAGGTCGTCGTCTTCGTGAAGAAGGTGTAGCCAACCTCCGTGGGGCTGAGCCTCACGACCGTCTGCGGCGGTCCGTAGGCGGCGATCCGGTCCGAGATCGGCCGGCCGATATAGTCGGTGCAGGTCATGGCCAGCTCCCCTGGCGGGGGATAGGCGCATCCGGCGCTCAGCAATGCCAGTCCGGCGACAGCAGCCAGCTTCTTCACGAAAGTCTCCTCCAGGGCGCCCGCCGTCCGGTCGGATGCGGGGATTCGCCCGGGAGCATAGGCGCCTTCGGTTGCCGGAGGATTGCCGTTTTGCGTCCCCCAAACGGAAAAGGGCCCGGCGATGCCGAGCCCCTGTCTTTGCCTGAGCGCGAAAAGCGTCAGTTGAACTTGTAGTTCACGCCGGCCCGGAGGACGCCGAACTCGGTGTCGCGGCGTACGCCGTAGGCGCTGCCCACATAGTTGCTGCGCGTATCGAGGTTCACGTAAAGGCCCTCGACCTTGGCCGAAATGTTGCCCGACACGGCATATTCCACGCCGCCGCCGACGGTCCAGCCGCCATGGGTGCTGTCGCTCCGGCGATAGCCGAGCAGGGGATCGAAGGCCATGTTGCCGCCAATATCGCCATAGGCGAAGCCGCCCGTGGCATAGACGAGGGCGCGGTCGAACGCGACACCGGCGCGGGCGCGGATCGTGCCGAAATAGCCGTCCGAATTGCCCGAATAATAGTACAGGCCGTAGGACGCACCCTTGTTGCCGACGGCCGCGTACTGGATGTCGGTCTCGGCGCCGAGGACGAACATGCCGAACTGGTAATTGTAGCCGGCCTGACCGCCGCCTACGAAGCCGCCGCTCTTGCCGCCGCCCGCATAGCCGAAGGCGGGATCGAAATAGCGGCTGCTGCCGGTGCTCCAGCCGTAGCCGACATTCGCGCCTACATAGAAGCCCGTCCAGGTGAAGGCCGGCATGGCTTCATAGGCCGGGGCAGGGGAATAACGCGCGGGCAGGTCGGCGGCCTGGGCGGTCGCGGCCGTGATGGCCAGGGCTGCAGTTCCGGTAATCAGTCCAAGGAGAGAGGTACGCATCACTTTTTTCCGTGCTTGAGGACCAAAAGCGCAAGGCTTGAAGTGCCTGTCGGGCGGAAGATAGGAGCGGTGTGAATAATATTGCAATAGCCTACCAGGTTTCACTTACCGATATGCTTTCCGATCTGTAAACGTTTACTTTTCATCAACTATAGCGGGCCTGGAAAGCTTGACCGTAAGGGCTCCCCATGCGGAGATTGCGTCGACCCGACGGCTTTAAGGCCGGAAGCGAGAGACAACGAGACCTTGGCCCTGCCTTCCCGGCAGGGCCCTTTCGTTTCGGCAAACGGCAAGGCTCGGGCGGTCACGCCGGTGAGGCCTGCAGCGCAAGGCGTGCGATCGTGTCCACATCGGCGCTCATGGGCAGGCGCGCGGGATCGAGCTGACAAACCGGAAACCAGCGTACCTCGAGCGCATCGTCCCCGGCCAGGGGCTCACCGGACACGAGGATGCAGCGGACGGCGATCAGGATGTAGTGGTGTCGGAGACGGCCGCCCTCGTCGCGGTCGAGAATGTCGAGGGTCGCGAGAACCTCGCCCGCCTGCGCCGCAATAGCGGTTTCCTCCTGCAGTTCGCGCAGGGCAGCGTCCGCGACGGTTTCGCCGTATTCGATCTTGCCGCCCGGGAATCCCCACAGGCCCGCATCGGGCGGGTTGGCGCGCCGCACAAGAAGCACTTCGTCGCCGCGCAGGACGACGGCGATCACGGCAGGAACAGGACGAGAAGGGGCGCGGCCGGTCATGGCCGAGCCTTACTGCATGTTCCGGCGGCGGGGAACAGGTGCCGCGGGCCCTGAGGCCCACGGGCACAGGTCTCAGCGGGTGCGGTCGGCCAGCACGGAGTGGAAGGGCTCCAGGCTTCGCTGGAACCAGCGCGTCGTCGCCTCCGCGATGTCCTTCCACTGGGCGGTCGCCGCTTCATAGGCCTGGCGGGACCTGTCCGTGTGGAGGCGCAGCGCCTCCGCCGGATGCGGCGTATCGATGGCGGAGCGCCACAGGTCGATGGCGGTCTCGCTCTGGCGCTGCATGGCCGCGATGATCTTGTCGTTGACCTCGAGGGCACCGTGAGCGGTGGCCAGGGCGGCCTCGCTCAAAGCATGCCTCAGAGCCTCCGTGCGCTCCTGGCCGAAGCGGGAGAACTGCATCGGCTCTCCCATCCGGTCCGTGCTCGTGTGAGACTGGAGCGGGGCTTCCGCAGCCGCATGGGCAGGATGAGTCTCGGAGACCGGTTCGCTCCGCGCCGTCTCAAGGGCGAGTTCCGGCCCGGGCTTCGGGGCGGAGGCTTGCTTCCTGGCACGCGGGGCGCGTGCTTTCTTCGCGTCGGCCATGGCCACGTCCTCGCTTGGCAGGTCTTACTTCTTGGCGGTGGTGTGCTTCATGGCCGACTGGGCCATGGTGCCGAATTCGCGCATCTGGGTCTGCATGGATTCGACCTGCGAGCGCACGAACTCAGCCTGATACTGCATGGCTTCCTGGACGTTCTTGGCCCGCACCATCTTCTGCGCGAGGTCGAAGGCGGCCGCGATGTTCTGCTCCGCATAGGTGAGGGTCTTGCGGGTCGCGTCCTTCATGCTCGCCTGGGCGGTGTTCGCCGATCCCTCGAAGGTATCGACCGTCTTCTGCGCGGCGCCGAGGAAGCCGTCCATGGCCTTGCGGGCCTGCTCGACGCTCTTTTCGGCGAAATCGCGCATCTCTTCCGGAATCTCGTAACCCGTCGTCTGGTTGGTCGCCATGGATCGCTCCTGTTAAGGCTGTTGTGCAGTGCAATATCACATTGTGCAGCGCAAAATCAAGATCAAGGCCGTGCCTGTTCATTAAGGTTATCACGAAGTAAAGAGATTTAGGAGTTCAGGCACAGGCCCCATTATCCGATAATGCGAAGCCGCCGCTTTATGTCCCGCGGCGAATGGAGTGAAAGGTCGAGGCCGTTCATGACGGGTGCTCCGGACCGGTTCGAAAGAATGCTGGCGCGGCTTGCCGCCGACCCGGCCTCGGCATTTCCCGCCGGGCCGGCGACGGCCGTGCTCGTCTGGAGCCAGGCGGGGGACAGGCTCCTCTGGGCCTCCCCGGCCGCGTCAGGCCTGCGGTGGGTCCTCGCTAATGAAACCGGCGTCGTTTTTCCGGCCCTTCAGGCCAGGAGCCGCCTGAGGGCCTTGGGCGGCGGTCTCGCCCCCAGGAACGGGACGCGGCTCGAACGCCTGCGCCTCGACCCGGCCGGCCTGTCGCCGCCCGTGACCTGCGCCTGCCGACTGACGGATCTCGATGGCGAGACCGTCCTCGTCACGGCCGTCGTCGGCTCGCTTCCGCGCGCCTATGGTCGTCCTGTTCGGGAGAAAGCACCCCAGACCGAAAAGACGCATCCGGCAGCCGGGGAGGAGCCTAGGCAGAGCGGCGACCGGCGCGGCCCGATCCGGTTCGTCTGGCGGACCGATCCCGAGACCCGCTTCCTGGACGTATCAGCGGGCCTGGCCGAGGCGGTCGGCCCCGAATCGTCCCGCATCGTTGGAATGACCTGGGACGAGGTGGCAGGGTCGCTCGCGGAGGATCCCGGCCAGGAGATCGCATCGCTCTTCGCGCGGCGCGAGACCTGGAGCGCCCGGACAATCCTGTGGAACATGGACGGCTCCGACCGACAGGTCCCGGTCGATTGGGCCGGCATGCCGGTCTTTGGGCCGCAGCGGACGCTTGTCGGCTTCAGGGGCTTCGGCCTTGTGCGCATGGACGCCGTCCGCGAGCGGGCGGCGCCTGCCGCTCCAGCGACGGAGAGCGAGCCGGATCCTGAGATGGACGGAGAGGCGCCGGATCTGTCCCCCGCTGAGGAAATCCGCAGCCACGACGAGGTTCTGTTCGAGCGCCTGCGCGAGACGGTCGCGGCAACCCTGGCCGAGCTGGGGACGGACGAGGCTGCGCCGGAGATTCCCGCGCCTGCGGAAGCTCCCGTTGTTCCGGCCCGTTCCGAAATGGGACTGTCGAATGCGGAGCGCAGCGCCTTCCGCGAGATTGCCCGCGCCCTCGGGGCGCGTTTCGAGGCCGAGGAACCGCCGCGTGACGTCGTGCCTCCGCCGGCATCCGAACAGGAGCCGGCCCCAGCGGAGCCCGCGCCTGCGGTCCCGCCGACCCTCGACGGGGACAGGGTGCTCGACCGCCTGCCCATCGGCGTGCTCGTCCATCGGGGCAACGAGATCCTGTTCGCCAATCGCAGCCTGCTCGACCTTGCCGGCCACGAGACCGGAGTCGATCTGGCGGCCGGCGGCATCGCGGGCCTTTTCGGCAACTCCTCTGTGTCTTCCGGCCGGGAGCAGGACGGCTCGCCCCGCGCGATTGCGACCCGGCAGGGCGAGAGCATCCCGGTCGAGGTGCGTCGGGCCCAGGCCGAGTGGAACGGGGAACCTGCTGATCTCATGACGATCCGCCGGATCCAGGACACGGAAGCCGACCGTCGTCTTCCGGTTCTTGAGGCGGAGCTGCGCCAGCGCGAAGGCCGGATGCAGGAGCTGGAATCGATCCTCGACACCGCGACCGATGGAGTGATCGTCCTCGACGAGACCGGCCGCATCGTGTCCCTCAACCGCTCAGCCGAGGCCCTGTTCGGCTACGACCAAGGCGAGGTGGTGGGAGATGCGATCACGGTTCTCCTCGCGCCCGAAAGCCATATCGTCGCCCTCGATTATCTCGAAGGTTTGCGCTCGCCCGGCGTCCAGAGCCTCCTCAACGACGGACGCGAGGTCCAGGGGCGGGTGCGCCAGGGCGGAACGATCCCGCTCTTCATGACCATGGGCCGGGTCCATGACGGGCCGGGCCGGAAATTCTGCGCGGTCCTGCGAGACATCACGGCCTTCAAGAAGGCGGAGGGCGAACTTGTGGGCGCCAAGCGCGCGGCCGAGGAGGCGAGCGCCCAGAAGTCTGACCTGCTCGCCAAGATCAGCCACGAGATCCGCACGCCCCTCAATGCCATTCTGGGCTTTGCCGAGGTCATGCTGGAGGAGCGGTTCGGGCCCGTCGGCATCGACCGCTACAAGGAATATCTCAAGGACATCCACGCCTCCGGCGCGCATGTGATCAGCCTCGTGAACGATCTGCTCGACCTCGCCAAGGTCGAGGCCGGGCGCATGGAGCTCGCCTTCACGAGCGTGGGGCTGAACAGTCTCGTCTCGGCCTGCGTAACGCTGCTGCAACCCCAGGCGGCGAGGGATCGGATCGTCGTGCGCACCAGCTTTCCGGAGAAGCTGCCGCCCGTGGTGGCGGATGAGCGCTCCATGCGCCAGATCGTCCTCAACCTCGTGTCGAATGCGATCAAGTTCACGGATGCGGGCGGGCAGGTGATCGTCTCCACGGCCCTGACCGACCGGGGCGAGGTGGCGTTCCGGGTCCGCGATACCGGCATCGGCATGACCGAGAAGGAGATCCAGGCCGCCCTCGAGCCGTTCCGTCAGCTGGCAACGGCACGCAAGCGCGGCGGCACGGGGCTCGGCCTGCCCCTGACCAAGGCCCTGGTCGAGGCGAACCGCGGCGCGCTCCAGATTTCGAGCAGCCCCAACGAGGGCACCCTCGTGGAGGTGATCTTCCCGCCGACGCGGGTGCTGGCCGAGTGACCGAAGGAGCTTCGCGCTTCTTTCTGCGCCGGGCCGCTCCGGCCGACATGCCGGCGGTGGCTCGGCTGCACCGTGCGGTGCGCGAGGCGTGCCTTCCCTATCTGCCGGATCTCCACACGCCAGAGGAGGACTTGGCCTTCTTCCGGGACCTCGTGCTTCCCCGAAGCATCGTCTGGCTCGCGGAAGCGGACGGAATACTCATCGGCTATGCGGCTCTGTGCGGCGATTGGCTCGACCATCTCTATGTGGACCCCGCCTGGCACTCCCGGGGCGTCGGAACGGCCCTGCTGCGTGCCGCACGGGAGGGGAGCAGCCGTCTCCAGCTCTGGACTTTCCAGAAGAACGCGCAGGCCCGGCGCTTCTACGAGCGGCACGGCTTTATCCCGGCTGAATTCACCGACGGGTCCGGGAACGACGAGAGGGAGCCCGACATCCGCTATCTGTGGGAAGCTTGAGTTTTCGTTCCCCGCGTGGGCTTGATCGCGAGCCGCGGGACGGGCCAAGCTCGCCTTTCCGCTTCGTCACTCCGCACAGGCCCATGGTACAACCGAACCCTCCGCTTCTTTCCCTGCGCCCTCTCGTTCCGTCCGATGCCCGGGCCTTCCGGGATCTGCGGCTGGAAGCGCTCGCCGGTGTACCCGAGGCCTTCGGGTCTAGCTATGAGGAGGAGGTGGCCCGCAGCCTCGACGATTTCCGCGCCATGATCCCCGAGAGCGGCCCCGGCCGGATCTTCGGGGGCTGGTCCGGAGAGCGGCTCGTCGGAATGGCGGGCTTCGCGGTCCAGGGCCGTCTGAAGGCCCGGCACAAGGGCGTGATGTGGGGTGTCTATGTCCAGCCGAACCTGCGCGGGCAGGGGCTCGGCGAGGCCCTTGTCCGGCAAGTCGTCACCCACGCGGCCGCACACGTCATCGTGCTCGAGGCGGCCGTCGGCCTGTCCAACACGGGCGCCCGCCGCACCTACCACAAGCTCGGCTTCCGGCCCTATGGGATCGAGCGCAAGGCCCTGCGCGTCGGCGATACATTCTACGATGAAGAGCTGCTTTTCATGGAATTCGAGACGCCCCGGGTGTAACGCCGGAGAGAGCCGGGACGTGGCATATCTGCTCTCCTCAAAGACAAATTGAGGCTCGGATATTCGGCCAAAGTGCCCTAGGTGTTGTTCCCAGCCCGCCACGAGACGACGGAAAGCCCATGTCCACCTATCGCCTCGACCAGCTGTTCGCGCCCCGCTCCGTTGCGGTGATCGGCGCAAGCCCCCGCGCCGGGTCGCTGGGCCTCACCTTCCTGCACAATCTCGTCCAGGGAGGCTTCGCCGGGCCTGTGCATCCGGTCAATCCGCATCATCGGGAGATCGAGGGCAGGACGTGCTTTGCCTCCATCTCCAAGCTTCCCGAGGTGCCGGATCTCATCGTGGTCGCGGTGCCGCCACCCAACGTGCCCGGGGTGATCGAAGAGGCGGGCCGCTGCGGCGTGGCCGCTGCCGTGATCGCGACCTCGGGCCTCGGCTATGGGCCGGGCTCCCTGTCCGAGGAGGTCCGCCTGGCGGCACGTCGCCATGGCCTGCGCCTCGTCGGTCCGAACTGCATCGGGGTCATCGCGCCACGGGCGAAGCTCAATGCCAGCTTCGCGGCCCGCGGGGCCCTGGCCGGGGATCTGGCGCTGGTGTCCCAGTCCGGCGCCGTCGCAGCCGGGCTCGTGGAGTGGGCTGCCCAGCGCAATGTAGGCTTCTCGGCCATCGTGTCCCTCGGCGACAAGATCGACGTCGATTTCAGCGACTGCCTCGACTATTTCTCGCGCGACGCTGGGACCCGCGCGATCCTCCTGTACATCGAATCCATCGACAACGCGCAGAAGTTCATGTCGGCAGCCCGCGCCGCGGCGCGCACCAAGCCGGTGGTGGCCATCAAGGCGGGCCGCCATGCGCAAGGCGCGCAGGCGGCCGCCACCCATACGGGCGCCATGGCGGGCTCCGACGCCGTGTTCGAGGCCGCCTTCCGCAGGGCGGGCGTGCTGCGCGTGCTCGACCTCGACCAGCTCTTCGCGGCGGCCGAGACGCTGGGGCGCCAGAAGCCGTTTCCCGGCAACCGCCTCGCCGTTCTGACAAATGGCGGCGGGGTCGGCGTTCTGGCGGTCGACCGGCTCATCGACCTCGGCGGCACGCTGGCGGGCCTCTCGGACGAGACGCGCCGCAAGCTCGATGCGGTGCTGCCCGCCACATGGTCTCGGTCGAACCCGGTGGACATCATCGGGGATGCGGATCCCGCCCGCTATGCGGTCGCGCTCGAAGCCTTGCTCACGGATCCGGACAACGACGCGATCCTCATCCTCAACGTTCCCACGGCCGTGACGGATGCGCCCAAGGCCGCAGCGGCCATTGCGGACACCGTCCGGCGCGCCCGTGCCAACGGTTTCGTGCAGAAACCCGTCTTCGCGGCCTGGATCGGCGAGGATCCGGAATCGGCGCGGGTCTTCGAGGAGCTGCGCATTCCGCATTTCGCCACGGAGGCGGACGCGGTGCGCGGCTTCATGCAGCTCGTCCGCTACCGCGAGGCGCAGACCGAGCTCATGGAGACGCCGGACAGCCTGCCGAAGGACTTCGTGCCCGACACGGCCGCCGCACAGGCCATCGTCAAGGGCGTGCTCGCCGAGAACCGTCACTGGCTCGACCCCCTCGAGACCAATGCCCTGCTCAGGGCCTACGACATCCCGGTCGCGCCCGTGCATCTGGCGCGGACGCCGGACGAGGCCGCGGCGGCCGCACGCCCGATCATCGCCGAAGGCGGAACGGTGGCGGTGAAGATCCTGTCGCCCGATATCGTACACAAATCCGACATCGGCGGCGTGAAGCTCGACCTCACCACCGAAGAGGCGGTCAGGAAGGCCGCGATCGACATCTTCGAACGGGCGGCGCGCCTGCGGCCCGAGGCGGTGGTGAAGGGCGTCACGGTCCAGCCGATGGTGCGGCGGGCCAAGGCGCGGGAACTGATCGTTGGTCTCGCGGACGATCCGTCCTTCGGGCCCGTCGTGCTGTTCGGGCGCGGCGGAACGGCCGTGGAGGTGATCAACGACAAGGCCCTCGCCCTGCCGCCCCTCGATCTCAAGCTCGCGCACGACCTGATCTCGCGCACCCGCGTGTCGCGGATCCTTAAGGGCTATCGCGACGTGCCGGCGGCGGACGAGCGGGCCATCGCGCTCGTTCTGGTGAAGATCGCGCAGCTCTCGGCCGACCTGCCGGATATTCGCGAGATTGACATCAATCCACTCCTCGCCGACCAGGACGGCGTCATTGCGGTGGATGCGCGCATCGCGGTCGCGGCCGAGACCCGCAAGGCGAGGGGGCATCCCCGTTTCGCCGTGCGTCCCTACCCCAAGGAGTGGGAGCGCGTGGTGGCTTTGCGCAACGGCCGCGAGGCCTTCGTTCGTCCGGTCCGGCCGGAGGACGAGGAGGAGTTCCGCCGGTTCTTCGAGCAGGTGACGCCGTAGGATCTGCGCCTGCGCTTCTTCGCGCCGGTGCGCGACTTCAGCCACACCTTCCTGGCCCGGCTCACGCAGATCGACTATGCCCGCGCCATCGCGTTCGTGGCCTTCGACCGGGAAACCGGCGAGATGATGGGCGCAGTGCGGCTCCACGCGGATGCCAACCACGAGACCGGCGAATACGCGATCCTGCTGCGGTCCGACCTGAAGGGGCTCGGCCTCGGCTGGAGCCTGATGCGCATGATGATCGAATGGGCGAAGGTCGAGGGCCTGCGCGTCATCGAGGGCCAGGTGCTGCGCGAGAACGCCACTATGCTCGACATGTGCCGCCAGCTCGGCTTCTCGATCCGCAACGATCCCCACGATCCGGACCTGCGTGTGGTGACGCTGCCCGTCGCTGAATTTTCCGACATGGCGCTGCTGCCGGCCTGATGCCGGAAGAGCTTTGGGACGTTGCGAGGATGAGCCTCGGCTATCCTGGGCGAACCTTTATCCGCGAGCTTAAAGGGGCCGCGACAGGAGCGATCGAAGATCGCCCTTGAGGTCGGTGGGCTCGATCCAGGTGATGTTGGCGATCCGCCAGCCTTTGGCCGTCCTGGCAAGATCGTACCGGATCCTCGTCGGCTGGCCGAGATTCGTGAACGACACGATGGCGCTCGTGGCTTCCGCGCTTTCCGCTTCCATGGAGATGGCGAGGTTCGCGATCTCGAAATCCTGTCCGGCCACGAAGGGATCGAAACCGATGCGTCCGACTTCACCCTTGGAGTCCTTCACGTCGCGAAGGATCAGCTTCGTCAGCGCCGCATCGAAATAGCGGTCAGCCTTGCTGCCGCGCCAGGAGAGGCCCATGGCGTCGGGGCCCGAATAGGACTTGTAGAGAGCTGCCAGGAACTGTCGGGGCGTCATTTCGGCCGCGTGCAGAGCACCGGGCCATGCCGTCGCGATCAGGAGGAAGGCCATGGCCCATGAGGCCAGGCGGGACCATCGGGAAAGGCGGCTCTCGATCGCAATTATCGACGGCATCCGCGCTGCTCTCCATCAAGACGATGCGCGCATCAAGAGCAGCTTTTGCGCGCATCGTGAAGACGTCTCGCGTCGAATGGGTGGGATCAGTGATCGTCGCTCTTCACATCGCCCACATGTTTCTGGGCATAGAGCTGGAGGCCGAGCTGCTCGACGAGGTTGATCTGCGTCTCGAGGAAGTCGATATGGCCTTCCTCGTCCTTCATCAGCTCCTCGAACAGGTTCTTGGACACCCGGTCGCCCACGCTCTCGCAATAGGCCGCAGCCTCGCCGTAGAGCTCCCGCGCGTCGTACTCCGCCGCAAGGTCGCATTCGAGGATCTCGCGGATGTTCTGGCCGATCCGCAGGGGATCGAGAACCTGGAGGTTAGCGAAGCCGTCGAGGAAGATGATGCGCTCGATGAAGCGGTCGGCGTGATGCATCTCTTCGATGGATTCCTCGCGCCATGTCTTCGCAAGTTCCTTGTAGCCCCAGTCGTCCAGGAGCCGGTAGTGCAGCCAGTACTGGTTGACCGCCGTCAGCTCGCTGCGCAGGCCGCGATTGAGATACTCGATGACTTTCTGATCGCCCTTCATCCTAACCCTCGTGTCGAACAGGCGCTGGCGCGCCGCCCCCTCTATTTAGAGGAATTCCGAACGGGGGAAAGGATCTTTGCTCATCAGGCGACCGGCTCGGCCGCCGCCTTCTGGGGCAGGGTCGGGCAGCAGCCGCGCTGGCAGGCGGAGACCGCCTCGACACCGGCCTCGGCCAGCGCCTTGTCCATGATCGAGCGGATGGTCCGCACGCAGCGCCCGCAATTCGGGCTGCACCCGAGACAGCGATAGACCTGGGCCGGCGTGCGCGGGCAATCCGGACCCGGCGTGAGGCACCCCTTCACATCGCCGTCGGACAAGACGTTGCAGGAACAGACGATCATGATGTTATAGTTTAGAACTGTTAAAAACTAGAGCTTTATCAAATACTTAGCCTGAAGGCTGCCCAAAGCGCAAAGCCTTTCGGCTGCGCCCGGTTGTCACGGCCCATCGATATTCAGGGAAGGCGGCGGAACAGGCCTGGATAATCGCGCACGAAGCCGTCCTGGTCGACCGGCAGATCGGCCGTGAAGTCGCTGTCCAGGCTCTCGAAACGATAGAGCCTGTCTGGCTCGAGAGCCGTATAACGCTGGTCATGCGGGGAGACGTCGAGGCTCGGCACGGCGATGTAGCAGAGCCGGATCTCCAGGGACTCGCCGGCCTTGAGACCCAGGCGGCGGATCGGCAAAGTGTTGGTGACCGGCGTGGCCTGGATGTCGACGTCGAGACAGCCCTGAAGGTCGGGCCGCTCCGCCCCGTTCATGCGCCAGACGCCCTGGCCGTTGCTTTCCAGGTGCAGGACCCGTCCGGCTGCAGTTCTCAGGCGGACGTCGCGGGTGCGCCAGGCGGAATCGACCCGCACCCGGTAGGTGAGACCGTAGCGCACGGTTCCGTTCTGTCCGACGACGACGCCGGCAAGCTCGACACCGCCGTCCACGGGGCTGATCTCCGCATGCTCCAGCCCCGTCTCGCATCCCGCCCAGGCGGACCAGCGGATCGTGCGGGCGATGAAGTTGGAGGCCATGGCGGAAACGTCTCCCGGGTCAGTCCCTCACGACCACCACATGCACCCTTCGGGGGCCATGGGCGCCGAGCAGGAGGGTCTGCTCGATGTCGCCGGATCGAGAGGGGCCGGTGATCCAGTTCACCGTGCGCGGCATGCTGCCCTTGCCGAATGCGAAGCGCACCTTGTTCCAGACCGTCTCGTAATCGCCCGCGATGTCCTTGGCCGAGACCACGATGATGTGGTTGTCGGGCAGGAAATTGAGGGTGGACGGGTTCTCCGGCCCTGAGACCATCACGAGGGACCCGGTCTCGGCGACGCCACCGAAGGCATGGCTCACGGCGTTGATGTCACCGCCCTGGCTCGGCCCCTGAGACACCTCGAGGGAGGTCTCGCCCCAGGGCATCCCAGTCAGGCGCCGGTCCTGGCCCATGCGCAGGGTCGCCGGAATGTTGTGGTCGCGCAGGAAGGTGGCCACGATCTGCGGCACCTCGTCCGCGGAAGAGACCTCCGTCACGGTCGCGAGCGCCGCCTCCGCCTGCCGCCGGAAGAGGGCGAGCCGCTCCTCGCCGGAGACCTGGCCACGCTCCGGAATGATGCCTTTCGGCGCGCGCTCCAGCCGCTCCATGGCGATCTGGCGCCGGATGGTTTCGTTGCCCTTCACGCCGAGCGAGCGGCGGATATTGGCCAGAACCTCGTCGCGGGCGCTCATGCGGTTCTCCCCCGGCGCTCGCGCCGCCAGCGGGCCTGGAAGGTCTCGCCCTGCGGGGTCGGGAAGTCGCGGGATTTGGTCCAGCCCCGCGCCAGGGGAAGCCAGGAGAACCGGCCCTTGCGGCGTCCGGCCAGGGCGAGGCCCGCCATCGCCGCGCGGGTCGCCAGCCGGT
>Ga0182741_1001106_pt1 | contig 37117 bp, 27 predicted proteins | sample eDN5th37CBELigOP_FD_128874 | JGI IMG/M metagenome (GOLD analysis project Ga0182741, IMG submission 128874) | Enriched Organic Plus compost microbial communities from Emeryville, California, USA - eDNA 5th pass 37_C BE-Lig OP (version 2) (version 2) ... | reverse complement strand
GCCGATGCCGGTGCCGCGCCCGGTGGGGCTTTGCAGCAGGATGTAGAGCAGGCCGTCGGGTCCGGTGATCACCTGCCGCGTGCGGCCGTAATTCTGGAAGATGGTTTCCTCGGCGGTGATCTGGCGTCCTTCGACCTCGTAGCGGATCAGCCTGTTGCCCACCAGCGCCGCCAGGAACAGGCTGTTCTTCCAGCCGGGATAGCGGTCGCCCAGATAGAAGCTCATGCCGCTGGGGCCGATCGAGGGCGAATAGGAGCGGATCGGGCTTTCCATGCCGGGCGCGGTGCGGCTGGTGATGCCCGCCTGGGTGCCGTCGGAAATCGCGGCCCAGCCGTAATTCCTGCCCTTCTCGATGATGTTGATCTCGTCCCCGCCGGTGGGGCCGTGCTCGCTCTCCCAGAGCAGGCCGGTGCGCGGATCGAATGAGAGCCCCTGCGGATTGCGGTTGCCATAGGTCCAGATCGAGGGCCAGGCGCCCTCCTGGTTCACGAAGGGATTGTCCTTGGGGATCGTGCCGTCCTCGTTGATGCGGTGAATCTTGCCCGCCGGGCTCGCCAGATTCTGGCCGTTGGCGGGATCGCCGCGGTCGCCCAGCGTCCAGAAGAGATGGCCCTTGCCGTCGAACAGGAAGCGCTGGCCGTAATGGATGATCGGGGGCGTATAGAGCTCGTTCGGCAGCTTGACGATGTCCTGCTGCTCCACCCATTCGTTGTTGGCGTTGATCTTGCCGCGCACGATGCGGGTGTTGGAGGGCGGCAGCGGCCCGAAGCCCGGCGGCGGCCCGGCCAGGCCGGGCGGCGGCATCGGCCCCGCATAGCCGGGCACGATCTCCGAATAGGACAGATAGATCCAGCCATTCCTGGCATAGTCGGGATGGGCGGCGATGTCGAAATAGCCGCCATCCTGGCGCACCCAGGCGGCGGGGGTGTTCTTCACCCGCTCGCCCAGCCTGCCGTCCGTGCCCAGGATGCGGATGAAGCCCGCGCGCTCGCTGATCACCAGCCGGCCGTCCGGCAGGAAGGTCATGCCGAAGGGCGTGTCCAGGCCCCTCGCCAGAACCTCGACGCGGACATTCTGCTTCCGGGTCTTCAGCACCTGGCCGTCGGGATCGGGGACATAGACCGGCAGGGTGCGCAGATTGCCGCTCTGCACCCGGATATAGGTGATGAGCTGGTCAATCTCGTCCCGGCTCAGCACGTCCTTGAAGGCGGGCATGTCCACGATGGGGTTGCCCTCCAGGATCACCTGGCGCAGCTCGGCATCGGTGCGCTGCTGCAGAAGATCATAATCGAACAGGCTGGGGGCGCGCCCGCCCGCCAGGTCGGTGCCGTGGCAGCCGCCGCAGCGGCTGGCGAACATCTGGGCCAGGGGATTGCCGCCCCGGCCGCCGCGACCCGGCGTCTGGGCCTGGGCGGGCGGCGGGGCAGGCGGCGGGGCAGGCGCAGCCTGGTGCGGATCAGCGGCGGCGGGGGCATTGGCCGGCGGCGCGGCCTGCTGCGCCAGAACCGCAGCCGTGCCCGCAAAAACGATTGCCGACACAGCAGCAAATAGCAGCTTCTTCATGGACGATCTTGAGGGCACCGGCTTCGTGTCTTCTCAGAAAAAAGGACCGCGGCAGCGCCGCGGTCCAGTGGGGGAAATGCGGCGAAAACGACATGTTCAGAGATTGCCGCGCAGACCGATGGTGAAGTAGCGCCCCATCAGGTCCTGGCCGGCCGGGGTGCTGATGCCGCCCGGGTTGCCGTTCGATCCGGCGACATCCGGCGGGATAGCGTTGAAGGCGTTCTGCACGTTGAAATAGGCCTGCATCTCGGCTCCGTCGATGGTGAACCTCTTGGTGAGGGTGAAGGCCACCGTGTTGAAGCTTCGGACACGGTTTTCGGCATAGAAGGTCATGCCCTGGCAGAAGCCCGCGGTGGGGCCCGTGGTGGAGAGCGTACAGGGTGGAACAATGCCATTCTTGTTGAAGCCGCTGAACCATTGCCACTGGGCGTTCACGCTCCAGCTATCCAGGGTGTAGCCCGCGAATATAGAGCTGCGGCCCTTGGGATTGGTGGTGTGCGTGACCGGCGCACCGGGGAAGCTGCTGGCGCTGTTCACCGGCTGCAGATTCAGCATGGCGCGCAGCGTGACCGCGCCCCGCACGTCGGACAACAGATCCGCCATATCGAAGCCATAGCTGACCTCATAGTCCTGACCTTCGAGGATGTTGAAGGCCGCGTTGAGGCTCTGGCTGCGCAGGAGCGTGGGATAGTTGGCCGGCGTGGTGTTGCTGTAGGGGAACGGACGTTCATACAGCGAGCAGAAGGGCGAGGTGCCGCCCGAGGCGATACACAGGTTGGCGACCGCGAGGTTGGCGCCGCTGATGTTGGCGATCGCGTTCGAGAGCTTGATGCTGTAATAGTCCGCGGACATGGTCAGGCCGGGAACGAAGCTCGGCGTCAGCACCACCCCGCCCGTATAGGTGCGCGCCACTTCCGGCACCAGGTTGGGGTTGCCGCCCGAGACGGTCTGGATGCCGCCCGGATTGAAGTTGGTCAGAGGGTCCAGGAAGGGCCCGCTGTTCGATGTCTGGGGCGAGAACAGATCGTTCAGCGTAGGGGCACGGATGTCTATAGAGTTCGTGCCGCGGAAGCGGATATCGTCGTTCACCTGATAATCCAGGCCGATCTTCCAGGTCTGCACGGCGCCGGAGACGCTGTAATCGGTGTGGCGGCCCGCCAGGGAGGCATCGAACCTCTGGATGAGCGGGAGATCGCTGAGGATCGGAATACCGATTTCGGCCGAGACTTCCCACACGCTCTGCGATGCCTGGACCGACGGGACGGTGTTGTTGTCCCACAGGGTCTGAGTGACATATTGCTGATTGGCCGGGGTGATGAAGCCCGATCCGGGGAGCTGAGGCACATGGCCGTTGGCAGTGCTGAGGGCGCCGCACAGACGCAGGCCATAGCAATTCACCACCTGGGTCGGCGAGGCGTTGGAATCGATTTTGTAGTCGAGCCAGCGCATTTCGGCCGCCAGCGCCACCCGCAGGGGGCCTGCCGGCAGTTGGAAGAGCTCGCCGCTGATATCGGCGGCGACGTCGTCCATCGTGTTGGTCATGGTGAAATGCGTGTTCCGGCCCCAGTAATCAATGGCAGCCTGCGACGACACATTCCGGCCGAAAACGTTGATGGGCACACAACCCGGATAAAGACGGCCGAACATCGCGATCGCCTCTGCCGTTTCGTTCCAGCATTTGAGCTGGCCGTTCTCGATCACCGCGTCCGCGGCCGCGTTGTGGAACTGATTGTTGCCATTGTGGATGCCTGTGGTGGACAGGCGGCTTTCGCCGTGGGTGTAGTGCGCATTCCAGGCCCAGTCACCGAAGATAACGCCGTTGAATCCGCTGGAGGAGATAATGTTGCGCGCGACATTGTTGGTTTCGCGGATGCGGTCATCGGCGTCGTACCACATGGACACCTGGAAAGTGTTGGTGCCGTCGATATGACAGTTGGGGTTAATGGCGCAATTATTTCCCAGCGCCGCCTGGGTGGCAGCCGGAAGGAAGGCATTGTCCTTGAAGAAGTAAGTGGTCTGGCGGCTGGCCTCCATCTGCATCGGGAAGAAATAGTTATGGATGGTGGCCTCGGCGAGCGACACCTGGGTGAAGAACTGGGTGTCGTCATTGATTCTGTAACTGAAGCGGCCGAACGCCGTGGCGTTCGTGGTGTCACCGAAGATCGATGTATTGCTCACGCGGGCGCAGGTGGGGCAGCCCTGGGCGATCGCGGTGTTGGGATTCGGATCGCCGGGCGTCTTGGGTATCACGCCGTAGAAGATGGGCGTGGGTATGCCGGGCAGGCCGAACTCATAGCCGTTGACCGAACAGGGCAGGCGCAACCCGCTTGCGGTCGTGTTGCAGGTGATCTTACCGGCGGAGGTCGAAACGGTCTGGCCGGCCTGCTCGATATTGGTGTTCGGGGAAAGCGGGCTGCTGCCGGAATTATAAGAGCCCAGATTTTTTCGGCCCGAAGGACGATCATACTTCCGCACGCCGTCGGCCTTGGAATATTGCAGCGAGCCCAGGATATGGGCCCTGCCGCCGAAAAGGTCGCTGCCCGCCGCCGCTTCCGCCTTGTACTGGAATCCATCCGCGTACATCGAAATGCCGGAATTCACATCGAATTTCCAGCCGCTGAAATTCTTGTCGAGGATAAAGTTGACCACGCCGGTCACGGCGTCGGAGCCGTACACGGCCGAGGCGCCGCCGGTGACGACGTCCACGCGGGACATCAGCGTCTGCGGCAGGATGCTGATATCGACGCTGCCGCCCTGGTTCGAAACCGGCATGCGCATGCCGTCGAAAAGAACCAGAGTGCGCTGCTGCCCGAAATTACGCAGGTTGAGGAAGGAGCCGCCGCCATTGCCGCCTGCATTGCCCGCGTTGCGCCGGGTTGTGCTGTTCTGGAAAACCGGCAGCTTGTTCAGGCCGTCCATGAGATTGCTGGGGGTGGTTTCCAGCAGTTGCTGCGAGCTGACCACGGTCAGCGGCGTCGGCGAGGCGGCGGCGTCCTGCAGGATGCGCGAGCCGGTCACCGTCATGGTTTCGACGGCCGCATCGGCACCCTGCGCGAACGCCGCGCCCGACATGGCCAGCACACTGGCCGAAGCAAGCGCCAACGCGCGCGAGAAACGCGATCCGATCATCAGATATCCCCCTGTGGCAGGTCTTTATTTTCCTGCTCGTTCAGACGAATGGCGGCGGAAAATCCGGGAGGGGCTTTGGAGGGAAAGGATCACTTTATTGCCAGTTTACGTCAGCGGCACTTTCGATGTGCCGCATGGAACCGGCGCGGCTCAGCCGGTTTCCTTGAAAAGGATACCGGCGCCCGCCAGCGCCTCTATGGCGCTGTGAAGCATCGGGACCAGGCTCTTGTCGGAGAGGGTGGCGGCCAATTCCTGCAATCCGACACTCTGATCGCCCGACAGGCGCTGGAATGCGGCGACGAACTCCGGCCGGATATACCAATAGGAGCCGGCGGCGAAAAACTTTGCCAGTGGCTCCCCTGCTTCGCGCTCGATAAAAAGCGCGCGCTGATTGGCAAGGCGTATCGCGGACGCCGGTGTCAGTGGCGCATTCTGTTCCACCGGCCCTTGCGGCAGCCGGATGCGGGGGCGGGGCCTGCGCACCCCATGCTGTGCCCGCAGAAACTGTTCCAGCGGATCGCCTTGCGTTGATGCCGCCAGGAAATCCACCAGCTTCGCCGCATAGGCTTTTCTGGCTTCGGGATCCTTCAGCCCGGTCAAGCTTGCCCTTGCCTCCGGATGGCGCCGCAGCGTTCGAATCCACCATTGCAGAAATTCCACGCCGGTGAAGGTATGGGCGCTCCAGGTCATGTGCAGCGACGGCTCGTCCAATGGGTAGGCGACGTGCCAATAGCCTCTTGGCAGATACAGAACGTCGCCGTCGCTCAGGATTCCTTCCCAGATGGGTGGCGCCTTTGGCGATGGTGCGGTTTCAATATCATCCGCCAGGGGGTCCGTCCGCGTCGGCGCGAACACCTGCCACCGTTTGCGGCCACTTAACTGCAACACGAAGACCTCGTGCGCGTCCCAATGGACATTGAAACCCCTTTGCGTGCGCCAGCCTGCATAAAGGTTGGCGGCGCACGCGCACGACAACGCGTCTTCGAAAGAGGAAGTCAGATCGTGCACGGAAGGCGCCACTTCCTGCACCCCATCCATGATCATGGTAGCGCCCTGGGCCAGCAAAGCCATGAGGCCGCCCGGGTTCAGCCTGAGATTGCCGACCGGCCCGTCAATATACCGCCGCAGGTCCACCATGCCGCCTTCCTGGAAAAGGCGAAGCTGCGGCTGTGGCGGGGGATGCCAGGTGAGTATGCGGTTGAGGTCGGTCCAGGAAAAAAGACGCTCGAAGCGCCCTCTTTCCCCTTTCAGGTAAAGCGGCTTCTTCGTCCAGTAATCGGCAAGAAAAAGGGCGGCGCCGACCGGGGCGAGCACCCGCTCGAAATTCATGTCTTCAGCTGGCATGGATGCTCACATTGGGCGCCGTAGCGGCGGCATGCTGGGTGATGGACAGGAAAATTGCAAACAAGGATGTCTCCGGGCTGTCTCAGAGATTTCCGCGCATGCCGATGGTGAAGTAGCGGCCCATGACAGTTTCACCGGCCGGCGTGGGAATGCCGGCGCCGGGATTGCCGGACGATCCGGTGACGATCGGCGGATTCTGATTTCCGATATTCTGCACCGAGAGATACAGCTCCATGCCGGTGCCGTTTTCGAGCGGGATTCTCCTGCTGATGTTGAGGTCCACGGTGCTGAAGGACGGGACACGGGGCTCGGCAAAGATCTGCGGCGTCGCCAGCAGGCCGTTCTTCCACAGTCCGCTGAACCATTGGAGCTGCGCGTTGATGGTCCAGTTGCCGATCGCATAGTCGGCGAAGAGCGCCGCATGGCCTTTGGGATTGGTGGTGTGTGCGATCTGCGCGCCCGGGAAAGCATTGCTGTTGATCTTGGGCGCGACATTCACCATGGCGCTCACGGTGACGGCGCCCGGCCAGGCATCGTCGATGTCGGACAGGTTGAAGTGATAGTTGATTTCGTAATCCACGCCCTCGGTCGATTGGAAGGAGGCGTTGAGGTTCCGGGACAGGACGGCCGTCGGGTAATTGGCCGGGGTGTCGTATCCCGGCTGGCCGAAGGGGATGGGCCGCTGGTACAGCGCGCAGAAAGGCGATGCGCCGCCCGAATTGTTGCAGAGCGCCTGCACCTGCGTATTGGTGCCGGTGACCGATCCGATCGCGTTCTTGAGATTGATGCTGTAGAAATCCACCGACGCGGTCAGGCCGGGGATGAAGCCGGGCGTCAGCACCATGCCGGCCGTATAGGTGCGCGCCACCTCCGGCACCAGATCGGGATTGCCCTGCGTGACCTGCTGCGTGCCCGTGCCCGCGAAGTTGGTGAGAATGTCGAAGAAGCCCACGCTGGTGGATGCCGTCGGCGCATAGAGGTCGTTCAGCGTGGGGGCGCGGATGTCGATGGAGGTCGTGCCGCGAAAGCGCAGATCGTCATTGACGTGCCAGCTCAGGCCCACCTTCCAGGTCTGCACCGCGCCCGAGACGCTGTAATCGGTATAGCGGCCCGCAAGGGTGGCATCGAGCGTCCGGACGAATGGAATATCCTTAAGAAGCGGGATATCGGCCTCCGCCGAGAGTTCCCACACGCTCTGGCGGGCCTTGACGCTGGCCAGGGTATTGTTGTCCCAAAGCGTCTGGGTGAGCGGATTGCCGCAAAGGCGAAGCCCCGTGCAATCAACGCGCGCGGTCGGCGAGGCATTGGATTTGACCGCATAGCCCAGCCAGCGCATTTCGCCCGAGAGCGCCGCCCGGACCGGACCTGCGGGCAGGCCGAAAATGCCGCCGCTGATGGAGGCGGAGATATCGTCCATGATGTTGGTCAGGGCGAAATTGGTCGTCCGCGACCAGTAGTAATAAGCCTCGTCCGAGGTCACGTTCGGCCCGAAGGGATTCAGCGGCACGCAACCGGGGTAGAGATCGCCATAGAGCGCGATCGCTTCCGCCGTGTTGTTCCAGCACTTCACGACGCCGTTCTCTATGACCGCGTCCTGCTGCGCCAGATGGTACTGGTTGTTGCCATTGTTGATGCCGCTGACCGAAGCGCGGCTTTCGCCATGGGTGTAGTGCACCTGCCAGTCATACCTGCCGCGCCACTGGCCGTTGAGGCCGGCCGAAAGGATGAGGTTGCGTGTCACCGCATTGGTATTCCGGACGCGATTCGGCGCGTTATACCATTCCTGTATGGTGAAGATGTTGCTGGCGTCGCTGAGGCCGTTATTGCCCAGCTGCGCCATGGCGGTCGGCGAAAGAAAGGGGTTGTTCTTGAAGTATTTGGTGGTCTGACGGCCATTGTCGATCTGCGACGGAAAGAAATGATTGAAGACATTGGCTTCCGTGGCCGTTCCCTGGATCCAGAAGACGGTTTCGGCATCCAGATTGTAGCTGAAGCGGGCGAAGGCCTCGGCTTGCTTGGTGGCGGCGATGGCCGATGTCCAATTGACATAGACGCCGTCGCCGCCGATGGAGACCGAGCTGGCCACCCCGTTGACGATGGGCACAATGCCGGGGTCGAAGGGCCCGATCACGCCGCTGGCGACGAAATGCTGGCCGTTGACCGTGCAATTGGTGCAGGTGATCTTGCCCCCGAAAGAATGGGTATTCAGACGGCCCTGCTGAATGTTGGTGATGGGCCAGTCCGCCGTGCCCAGGCCGTAGGATGCCCAGTTCTGGGCGCCGCCCGGGCGGTTCCGCTTGAGGATGCCGTCGGCGCGATAATGTCGCAGCGAGCCTTCGATATGGGCGCGCCCGCCGAACAGGCTGGTGCCGGCCGCCATGCCGGCCTGGTAGGAGAGGCCGTCGCCATAGTCCGAAATGCCCGTATTGAAATGGTATTTCACCCCCGTGAAGTTCTTGTCGAGGATGAAATTGACCACGCCGGTAATGGCGTCGGAGCCATAGACCGCAGAGGCGCCGCCGGTCACCACCTCCACCCGGGTTATCAGCATCTGCGGCAGGGTGCTCACATCGACGCTGCCATTGGCGTTTGAAGCCGGAACACGCATATTGTCCAGCAGGACTAATGTGCGCTGCTGGCCGAAGGCGCGAAGGTTGAGGAACTCGCCGCCATTGTTGGCGCTGGCGCCACCTGCGTTGCGCCGCGTCGCGCTGCCCTGGAAGATCGGAAGCTTGTTCAACGCATCCGGAAGGCTGCCGGGCGTGGTGGCCTGCAGACGGGCGGTGCTCATCACGACCAGCGGCGTCGGCGAGCTGGCGGCATCCTGAATGACGCGCGATCCCGTCACCACCACGATCTCGGCGGCGGGCGCGTCCATACCGGCCAGGCGGACCACGACGAAGGCGCCGGAATCGCCGCGCTGCGCCGTGAGATTGGTGCCCTGCAACAGGCGGGCAAGCGCCTCCTGCGGCGTGAATCTGCCCTGCACCGGCTGGCTTTTCAGGCCGTTGACGTCGTCGGCCTTGTAGACCAGCTCCACGCCCGACTGGCTGATGAAAGCATCGAGTGCGCTTTTCAGATCCGCGGCGGGAATGTCGATAGCGCGCGCCTGCGCGAAAGCGGTCTCCGGCAATATAGCCAGACTGATCGAAGCGACCGCGATCCAGCGCAAGAAACGCGATCCGGACATGCTTTCCAGTTTCCCCGGAATATTGATTTTGTTTTTTACCACCCAACCGAGCAGCGGTGGAAATTCGGGATGGCCTTCTTCAGTTCGAAATTACGATTTTGTCATCGGTTTCGACGATCTTCAGGCCGAAGCCATCGCGCAGCAACTGCGTGAAACCCTCGATATTGTCGCTACGGAAGCTTCCGCCGATACGGATGTCGCGTGCCGGGCCCACCACCTCGATCTTCCGGGTGTTGTAGCGGTTGATGTCCTCCGCCACGGCCGCCAGCGGCTCCTGGTTGAAGGACAGCATCCCGGACCGCCACAGCATGGCATCGTCGATCTCCTTCGGATGCCTCTGCGCCACCAGGGTTTCGTTGCGGCGCGCGATGACGACCATATTGCGCTCGGCCACGACCGGGGCGCCGACATGCTCGCCTGCGATATGCTCGACACGCACCTCTCCCTCGGTGACGACGACATCCACGCGGTCGCCATCGCGCCGGACGGAGAATTTCGTTCCCAGGTCCGTGATGCGGTGGTTGCCCGCAATCACCACAAAGGGATGCCTGTCATCATGCACCACCTCGAAATAGGCCTGTCCGCGATCCAGCGTGACGGTCCTTGCTTCACGCGTGATGGAGGCGTGGATGACCGTATTGGTGTTGAGCTCCACATGCGTGCCATCCGCCAGATTCAGGGACCGCCGCGCCCCGATGGCGGTTTCGAACCGCTGGGGTGGAATATCCCGCGCCCGGTAGGCCAGGCCCAGGCCCAGACCCACGCACATCACCAGCACGGCGGCGATCGCCGCGGCCTTCAGCGGCAGTCTGCGCGGCAGACGGGAGGCGGAGGGTGACGGCTGGCGCATGGCCGCAAGCCGATCGGCGCGCTGCCACGCCGCCTGAAGCTGCAGGAAGATTATGCGGTGCTCGATGTCTGCGGCTTTCCAGCGCGCGAACAGCACTTCTTCCTCGCGGCTCAGGCCGCGGTCCACGCGCGCCAGCCAGTCGGCTGCTTCCTCTTCGATCTTTTCGCGCCTGTTCATTTCCATGAGACTTTGAGTGATCCCGCCGGCAGGTGGGTATCCGGCGCCGGGGATGCCTGATTGGGATTGAGATATTTCCTGAGAAGACGAATGCCGTTCGCGACCTGGCGCTCGACAGTGTCCTCGGTGATGCCCATTCTCCGCGCGACGTCGCGCTGGGACAGCCCTTCGATCTTGCGCAAGGTGACGACTTCCCGGCACCGCGGCGGCAATTCACCGATGGCGGCCCTCAAAAGCCGGATTTCCTGCTGCGCCGCCGTCGACTGCTCGACATCGGGCTGGTCGTCCTCTGCTTCCATCCCGTCGAAATCCGCGAAGGAATCGAAGGACACCACATTCTTCCGCCGTGACCGGTCAATCATCAGGTTGCGTGCCACCTGAAACAGGAAATTCCTGGGATTGACCGGCTTTTCCCGCAACGCGGCTTCGTAGACCCGCACATAGGCGTCCTGGCGCAGGTCCAGGACTTCCCATTGATCGCGCCAGCTACGACGCAGATAGCGGTCGAGCATCGGCTCCAGCGGCAGGATTTCACGCGCAAACCATTGTTCTACATCATCTTCCAACCGCACCCCCTGGATGGCGCACGCCCTGACGCCCACCATTCTGCCGGGTGGGCCTATCTTGTTTTATACTAGGACGATTGGATCACGGATATCCGGTAGCGGAAGAGGCGGAAAAAAGCCCAATCGCCACTGATGTTGTTGGATTGACTGGAGCGGGCGAGGCGAATCGAACGCCCGACCCTAACCTTGGCAAGGTTATGCTCTACCCCTGAGCTACGCCCGCGTTCCAAGTCAGGCGGGGGTTATGGCGCAGGCCCGCCCCCGATTGCAAGGGTTTAGACCGGCCCCCGTTACGGAACCGTTGCACCGGCCATTGCGCCCCGCGCCGGGATGGGGAAATCCTTGTTCCGGGTGCAATATCTGACCTTGGGGCGGGGTTTTGGCGGCAAAGACGGCGGCGGGCGGCAATGATGCGGGCTACCTTCTGATCGGTCCGGCCCTGGGGGTGATGGCGCTGGCCCTGGCGGCCCCGCTGGCGCTCCTTTTCCTCTACAGCCTGACGCGCACCACCGGCCCGGTGCTGGAGGGCGGCCCCACCCTGACCCACTATGCCGAGGTGCTGGGGCGGGAGGGCTATCGCGCCCTGTTCTGGCGATCCTTGGGCATCTCGGCGCTGGTGACGGCGGCTACGGTGGCGCTGGCCTATCCCATGGCCTATTTCGTCGCCTTCCATGCCGGGCGGCGCAAATTCCTCTGGCTGGTGGCGCTGACCATCCCCTTCTGGACCTCGTATCTTCTGCGCGTCTTCGCCTGGAAGGTCATCCTGGGCTATGGCGGGGTGATCAATTCGGGGTTGATGGCCGCCGGCCTGATCGCAGCGCCGCTGGACTTCCTGCTCTACAATCCCTTCGCCGTGGTGGTGACGCTGACCCATGCCTGGGCCGCCTTCGCCATCCTGCCCATCTATGTCAGCCTGGAGAAGATCGACCGCACGCTGCTGGAGGCGGCGGCCGACCTGGGTGACAGTCCGCTGCGGCGCTTTCTGCGCATCACCCTGCCCCTGTCCATGCCCGGCGTGATCGGGGCGGCGCTGCTGATCTTCATCCCCACCACCGGCGACTATGTCACGCCCGCGCTGGTGGGCGGGCCTGAAGGCGCCATGATCGCCAACATCATTTCGGTGCAGTTCGACCGTGTCGGCAACTGGCCCCTGGGCGCGGCGATGGCGCTGTCCACCATGGCGGTGGTGGCTGTGCTGGCGGGGCTGTTCGTGGCGGCGGCGCGCGCGGCCACCAGGGCCGCGCGATGAGGCACCGCGCCCTCGCCCTTTATGCCGGCGCCTATCTGGCGTTCCTCTATCTGCCGGTGCTGTTCCTGCCGCTCTTTTCCTTCAACGACTCGCACTACATCGCCTTTCCGCTGTCAGGCTTCACCCTGCGCTGGTACCAGGCGCTGGCCGCCGACGCCGCCATGCTGCAGGCCCTGTCCAACAGCCTGAAGGTGGGCGCGGTGACGGCGCTGCTCTCCACCCTGCTGGGGCTGCTGGCCGCCAAGGCGGTGACGCAGTACCGGCTGCGGGGCAAGGGCGCGATGCTGGGCTTCATCGGCCTGCCGCTCTTCATCCCCGACATCGTGCTGGGCATCGCGCTCCTGCTGCTGATCGCGGCCATGGGCGTTCCCTTGTCGCTGGCCACGGTGGTGCTGGGGCATCTGTGCCTCTGCACGCCCTTCGCGCTGGCGGTGCTGATCGCCCGCTTCGAGGGCTTCGACCGCAATCTGGAGGAAGCCTCCGCCGACCTGGGCGAGGGGCCTCTCATGACCTTCCGGCGCGTCACCTTTCCCCTGATGCTGCCGGGCATCATGGCCAGCCTGCTTCTGACCTTCATCGTCTCCTTCGACGAATTCCTGATCGCCTATTTCCTCTCGGGGACGGAGGCGACGCTGCCGGTCTTCATCTGGAGCCAGTTGCGCTTCCCCGCCCGCCTGCCGGTGGTGCTGGCGCTGGGGGCGCTGATCCTTCTGGTGTCGGTGGCGCTGGTGGTGCTGGCGGAAGTGCTGCGCAACCGGGGCCTGCCGCCGGACAAGACAAGGATCGGGGCGTAAGATGAGCTTTCTGTCGCTCCGGAAGGTCACGCGGCGCTTCGGCGATGTCGCCGCCGTGGATGCGGTGGAGCTGGAGGTGCCGCAAGGGGCCTTCTTCGCCCTGCTGGGGCCGTCGGGCTGCGGCAAGACCACGCTGCTGCGCCTGATCGCGGGGTTCGAGCAGCCGGATGACGGCGCCATCGCCATTGATGGCGCCATCATGAACGGCGTGCCCGCCCACCGGCGCCCCACCAACATGGTGTTCCAGTCCTACGCCCTCTTCCCGCATCTCGATGTCTTCGGCAATGTCGCCTATGGCCTGCGCAAGGACGGGCTTTCCCGAGAGGCGTTGCACGCCAGGGTGGAGGCCATGCTGGCGACGGTGCGGCTGGAAGGGCTGGGGTCGCGCCGCCCCGATCAATTGTCAGGCGGCCAGCGGCAGCGCGTGGCGCTGGCCCGCGCTCTGGTGAAACGGCCCAAGATTCTGCTGCTGGACGAGCCTTTGGGAGCGCTGGACAAGCGACTGCGCGAAGAGATGCAGCTTGAGCTGCGCGCCTTGCAGAAATCGCTGGGCATCACCTTCCTGCTGGTGACGCACGACCAGGAAGAGGCGCTGTCCATGGCCGACCGGATCGCGGTGATGCGCCATGGACGGATTCTCCAGATCGCTTCGCCGCGCGAACTCTATGAGCGCCCCAATTGCCGCGAAGTGGCCGGCTTCATCGGCGAGATCAATTTCTTCCATGCCAGCGTGAAAGAGGCCGCGGGCGAAACCGTCACCTGCAATGCCGGGCTGCTGGGGATCGTCTCCGTGCCGCGCGCCGCTTTCGGCTTTCCTGTCGCCCTGGGCGACCATGTGCTGCTGGCGCTCCGGCCCGAGCGCATCGCGCTCACCGGCGGCACGGTGGCGGGCGAGATCGCTGCCGCCAGCTTCTTGGGCGGCCGCAGCCATTATCATGTGCGGATCGCGGGCCGCCGCGAGCCGGTCTTCGTCGCCGCCTCCGGCCCTGCCCCGCAAGGCCCGGTGCTGCTGGGCTGGAACCCGGCCGATGTGATCGCGCTGCCATACAATCCCTGACCTTTCCTCCCCCGCTTGCGGGGGAGGTGTCGGCGCGCAGCGGCGACGGAGGGGGGAGCCCCCTCCACCGCTTCGCGGTCCCCTCCCCCGTAAACGGGGGAGGAAATCAAGCCATCACCGTCTCGAAGATCGCCCGCGCCTGCCTTTGCAACCCGGACAGCCGCGTCTCCAGCGCCGCGAAGTCGGCCGCGCCCGCCGCCTGCGCCAGCAGCGCCTTCAGGCCGGGCGTCGCCTGCTCCATCTTCGGCGTCTCGTCCAGCGCCACGCGCAGCACCTGGGTCAGGGCATGCTCCAGCTCCGCCGCTTCCACCAGCACTGCGGTATCGCCATCCGCCAGAACTCCGGCGGCGTTGAGATTGCGCAGCGCCGCCACCGTGTTGGTGTCCAGCACCTGCGGCGCCCGCTCGGCATGGACCAGTTGCAGCGCCTGGGCGATGAACTCGATGTCCACCAGCCCGCCCCTGGCGTATTTCAAATCCCAGGGATTGCTGTCGGGGAAGGTCTCGGCCATGCGGGCGCGCATCTCGCGCGCATCCTGTATCACCTTGGCGCCATCCTTGGGCGCGGTGAGGCGGGCGCGGATGGCCGCCTCCAGCGCCGTGCGCAACGGCTCCGGCCCCGCCACCACCCGGCCGCGCGTCAGCGCCATCAGCTCCCAGGTCCAGCTTTCGGTGGCGTGATAGTCCACGAAGCTCTTGAGACTCACCGCCGCCGGGCCCTTGTTGCCGGTGGGGCGCAGCCGCATGTCCACTTCATAGAGCGTGCCCGCCGCCGTCGGCGTGGTCAGGGCCGAGATCAGCCGCTGCGCCAGCCGCGCGAAATAGAGCGTGGGCGCCAGCGGCTTCTCGCCGTCCGATGCCTCCACGCCCTCCGGCAGGTCATAGACGAAGACCAGATCGAGGTCGGAACTGGCCGTCATCTCCCGCCCGCCCAGCTTGCCCATGGCGATGACGCAGAAGCCCGCGCCGGGGATGCGCCCGGCGCTCTGCGCCAGCTCGGCCTCCACGCGCGGCAGAAGCCCCGCGATCACCGTTTCGGCGATGGCCGCGAGCGCCGGCCCCGCCGCCCCGGCCTGGGCGGCGCCCTCGACCACCTGCACCCCGACGCGGAAGATTTCCTCCCGCGCGAAGCGGCGCGCCCCGTCCAGCGCATCGTCATAGCGCGCACCCATCTGCCGTTCGAGCGATTCTTTCAGCCCTTCGCGCGACGGCAGGGTGGAGAGGAAATCCGCATCCAGCAGCGCGTCCAGCGTCGCGGTGTTGCGCGACAGATGCGCCGCCAGGCGGGGCGTGGCGCCGACGATGCGCGCCAGCAGATGCAGGAAATGCGGCCGCGCCAGGAACAGCGAGAACAACTGCACGCCCGACGACAGGTTGGAAAGAAAGCGGTCGAAGCCGGCAAAGGCGGCGTCGGGATCGGCGGTGCCGCTGAGCGCCTCCAGGATGGCGGGCGTCAGTTGCGTCAGAAGCTCGCGCGCGCGCTGCGAGCGCATGGCGCGGATGCGGCCATGATGCCAGCCGCGTATGGCGCCCGAGACATGCGCCGGATCGCGGAAACCCATCCGGGCGATGGTCGAGAGCGTCTCGGGATCGTCCTCGACCCCGGTGAAGACCAGGCTGCCCTGCGCGGTGGTCAGCTCCGGCTCACTCTCGAACAGGCGGGCATAATGGTCCTGCACCGTGCGCAGCGTTTGCGTCAGCGCGGCGGCGAAGGCGGCCGCGTCGGGATAGCCCAGGAAGCAGGCGATCTGCGCCAGCCCCTGCGCGCTCTGCGGCAGGGCGTGGGTCTGCTCGTCCTCGACCATCTGCAGGCGATGCTCGAGGGTGCGCAGAAAACTATAGGCCGTCGTCAGGTCGCGCGCCGCCTCTGCCGTCACCACCCCTTCGGCCTGAAGCGCCGCCAGCGCGCCCACCGTGGTCTGTTCGCGCAGGCGCGGGTTGCGACCGCCCAGGATCAGTTGCTGCGTCTGGGCGAAGAACTCGATCTCGCGGATGCCGCCGCGCCCCAGCTTGATATTGTGGCCCGCCACCGCGATCTCGCCATGGCCGCCATGGGCATGGATCTGGCGCTTGATGGAATGGATGTCGGCGATGGCGGCGAAGTCCAGATTGCGCCGCCAGACGAAAGGGGTGATGGCGGCCTTGAAATCCGCCGCCACGCGCGGATCGCCCGCGCAAGGACGCGCCTTGATCATCGCGGCGCGCTCCCAGTTCTGGCCCATCGCCTCATAGTAATCGAGCGCCGCGTCGGTGGAGATGGCGACCTGCGTCGCCCCGGCATCGGGGCGCAGGCGCAGATCCACGCGGAAGACGTAATCGCCGCCCGCCCGCTCGGCGATCAGCTTGACCAGCCCGCGCACAATGTCCACCGCCGCGCCGCGCGGATCGTCCTTCTTGGTGAAGGGAAAGCGCGCCGCGTCATAGAAGACGACCAGGTCGATGTCGCTGGAATAGTTGAGCTCATAGGCGCCATACTTGCCCATCGCCAGCACGATCAGGCCGGTCTCGGCCTCCAAGGCCGCGCCGTCGCGCTGTTCCATGCCTGCCCGCGCCGCCGCCTGCGCCAGCAGGAAACGCAAGGCGCCCTTCACGCCGGCATCGGCGAACCGCGTCAGCGCCCCCGTCACCCGCTTCAGCGGCCAGAGGCCCGCAATGTCGGCCAGCGCGATGGCCAGCGCCGCGCGCCGCTTGGCCAGGCGCAAGAGCGCCATCGCCGCCGTCTCGTCCGCCGCCTCCGCCACCGCCAGCGCCTGCAGGGCCGCATCGGCCACCACCGCGTCGGGGCCTTGCGCGAAATAATCGCGCAGCGCTTCGGGCGTGCGCAGCGCCAGCCGCGCCAGATAGGGGCTGTTGCCGAAGGCGCCGTCCAAAAGCGCCTTCGCCGCCGCATCGGGAGGGGTGAAGCCCGCCTCGGCCAGCGCCTCGCGCGTGCGGGCCGCGCGCGCGGGATCGAAGGGCAGAGGCGGGATGCGCAGGTCAAACATCATTCGTTGGCCCGGCATGTCCGGCCACCCGTTCAAATATCGGCATGCACCCTATGAAACTGGATGGCCCGCATAAAGCGGGCCATGACGAAAAATCATGCCGCCGCCATCGCCGGGCGCGGCGGCACCAGCTTGCCGGCGCGCGGGAAGATCAGGCTGGCCTTGAGGCCCGGGCCATTGTCCTCCAGCCGAAGCTGCGTGCCATGGAAATGCGCCACCGCCGCCACCAGCGACAGGCCGAGCCCGGTGCCGGGCGAGGAGCGGCTGGCCTCCAGCCGTACGAAACGCTCCACCGCGCGGGCGCGGTCTTCCTCGGGGATGCCGGGGCCGCTGTCGGCCACCGACAGCACCACGCCCTCGCGCTCCTGCGCCACGCGGATCGCGGCCTTGCCGCCCGCAGGCGTGTATTTGATGGCGTTGTCCACCAGATTGGCCAGGGCCTGCGCCACCAGGCTGCGATTGCCTTCGATCTGCGCGCCCGTTCCCGTCTCCAGCGTCAGCTTGACGCCCTTCTCCTCGGCCAGCGGCTCGTAAAGCTCGGCCACGTCGCCGGCGACGCTGTCCAGGTCCAGCGCCGTCATGGCGCCGCGCGCCGCGCCCGCATCGGTCTCGGCGATCAGAAGAAGCGCGTTGAAGGTAGCGATCAGCCGGTCGGTCTCGGCGATGGCGCGCTCGATCTCGCCCGCGTCCTGGCCGCTGGCCAGAAGCCGCGCCTGACTCTGCTCCAGCCGCTGGCGCAGGCGGTTGAGCGGCGTGCGCAGATCGTGCGCGACCGAATCCGTCACCTCGCGCAGGCCCTTCATCAGCCGCTCGATGCGGTCCAGCATGCGGTTGAGGTTTTCCGCCAGCACGTCGAACTCATCGCCCGCCCCCGTCACCGGCACGCGCCGCGTCAGGTCGCCCGCGATGATCTCGCCGGAGGTGCGGTTGATGGAATCCAGGCGCCTCAGCATGTTCTGGCTCATCAGCGCCCCGCCCAGAAGGCCGAACAGAAGGATCAGCCCCACCGTCCAGGGCAGGGTGGTGGTGAACATGTGCTGGGTGAGGTCGCGGTCATGCACATCCTCGGCCACCAGGAGATAGAAGCCGCCGCCTTCCAGGCGGAAGACCTGGCCGCGGGCGCGCCGCATCTCCGGCACATTGTTCACCCGCCGCTCATAGTCGAACTCGATATAGTTGCCGGAATCGGGGGTGACGGCAGTGGGCCAGGAATCGAGATTGCCCGCGATGCGGCGGCGCGAGCCGTCGGCCAGGATGTAGAGCGCCTGCCCGCCCGCCGAGGAGCGGCTGGTGACGCTTTCATACAGGCCCTGCCAGCCCAGCCGCTGATACTGCTCGTTGAGACCGGTGATCTCCGCCTGGATGATCTGGTCGGCCTGGGCGTCCAGGGTGCGGCGCGTGTTCCAGTAGGTGAAGCCCAGAAGCGCCGTCACCGACAAAGCGAACAGCGCCGCATAGAGCAGCACGATGCGGAAGGCCTGAGTGCGGACCAGTCTCAGGCGCGCCGAGCTCATGGCGCGCCGCTCACGCCACAGCGGCGCGGATCATGTAACCGGCCCCGCGCACCGTGTGCAGGAGCTGGCTGTCGAATCCCTTGTCGATCTTGGCGCGCAGGCGGCTGATATGCACGTCGATCACATTGGTCTGGGGATCGAAATGATATTCCCAGACGCTTTCCAGCAGCATGGTGCGTGTCACCACCTGCCCGGCATGGCGCATCAGATATTCCAGCAGGCGGAATTCGCGCGGCTGCAGGTCGATGTCCTGGCCGCTGCGCTTGGCGGCGCGGGTGAGCAGGTCGAGCTCCAGGTCTCCCACCTCCAGCCGCGTCTTGACCCCCGCCGGGGTGCGGCGGCGCATCAGCGCGTCGATGCGGGCCAGAAGCTCGACAAAGGCATAAGGCTTTGTGAGGTAATCGTCGCCGCCCGCCTTCAGGCCCTTTACCCGGTCATCCACCTCCGACAGGGCGGAGAGGAACAGGACCGGCGTGGTGTTGCCATGCTCGCGCATCTCGGCGACCACGCGCAGGCCCTCCATCTTGGGCAGCAAGCGGTCGATGATGGCGATGTCATAGGGGCGGGAAAGCGCCAGGTTCAGGCCGGTCTCGCCATCGCCCGCCTCATCCACCACATGGCCGGATTCCTTGAGCCCCTGCACCAGGTAACGCTGCGCCTCGAGGTCGTCCTCGACCACCAATATCCGCATCGGCAAATCTCCTCGCGGTTTGAAAATGCGAAGGCGGCGGGATCGTCCGCCGCCGCCCGGTCGTCAGGCGTCGCCGATCTCGACCGCCACGAAGCCGGTCTGGCCCTGCGCGCGCGCTACCAGCAGCAGCACGCTCTTACGCCCGGCCCGGCGTGCCTCGGCGATGCCGGCCTGGATATCCGCCGCGCTGGCGACATCGCGGTTGTTGATCTTCAGCACCACATCGCCCGCTTGCAGGCCCTGCTCGGCGGCGTTGCTGTCGGGATCGACGCGGGTAATCACCACGCCATTGACATTGTCCGCGAGCTGCCGGGCGCGGCGCGCCTGCGGCGTGAGCGGCGCAAGGCCCATGCCCATGGCGCTGGCGCCGGGCTGGGCGCCCTGGCTCTGCGGCGCGGGCGCCGCGGAGGCCAGGCGCTCCTCGGGGCGCAGGCCGATGGTGACCTTCAGCTCCAGCACCTTGCCCTGGCGGTTGACATTGAAGGTGGCGCTCTGGCCGGCGGCGATGAGGGCCACTTTCTGCGTCAGGTCGCGGCTGTCCTCCACCGCCTGGCCGTTGACGGCGGTGATGACGTCACCCTGCTCGAAGCCTGCCTTGTCGGCGGGGCCGCCCGGCACAACACTGGCGACCAGCGCGCCCTTGGAGCCTTCCCGCAGGCCCATGGCGGCGGCCACTTCCGGCGTCACCGGCTGCACCTGCACGCCCAGATAGCCGCGGGAGACGCGGCCGTGGCTCTTGAGCTGCGCCACCACGTCCTGCACCGTCGTCGCCGGGATGGCGAAGCCGATGCCGACGCTGCCGCCCGAGGGCGAGAAGATCATCGAGTTCATGCCCACCACCTGGCCGCGCAGGTCGAAGGTGGGGCCGCCCGAATTGCCCTGGTTGATGGGGGCGTCGATCTGGATGAAGTCGTTATAGTTGTTGGCGCCGACATCGCGGCCCAGCGACGAGACGATACCCGCCGTGACGGTGTTGGAGAGGCCGAAGGGATTGCCCACCGCGATCACCCAGTCGCCCACGCGCAAGGTGCGGTCGTTGCCGAACTCCACACTGGGCAGGGGCTGCTTGCTCTCGACCTTGAGCAGGGCCACGTCGGTGGCCGGATCGGTGCCGATCAGCTTGGCGGTGAACTCCCGGTCGTCGGGCAGCACCACGGTGATGCGGTTGGCGCCGTCGATCACATGGTTGTTGGTGACGACGAAGCCGGTGCGGTCGATGATGAAGCCGGACCCGGCGCTGACCGAACGGCGGGGCTGCTGCGGCTGCTGGCCCTGGCCGAAGCGCTCAAAGAAATCGCGGAAAGGGGCGGGCAGATTTTCCAGATTGCGCTCGCGCGAGACGCCTTCGGCGCGGATGGTGACGACGGCGGGGCTGACGCGCTCCACCAGGTCGGCGAAGCTGAAGGGGGTGCCGGTCGAAGGCAGGACGCGCGGATTGGCCGGGCGCGGCGCCGCCTGGGCGAATTGCAGCGGCGCCTCGGTGTTGGCGACCGGCTGAAGGCCGCGCACCTGGGGCAGCATGCCGAAGGCGCCAAGGCCGATCACCAGCGCGGCGGCGGCCGTGGTCATGGCCAGGCCCTGCCGGTGGCGGCGGGTCAGCTTGAAAAAGGGCGTATTCTTCTTGTCGGACATGACGTGGGGCTCCTAAGAGGGCGCGAATTCGGTTCCCAGCACTCAATAAATAGTGTGCGGGCATTTCCGAACCATATCCGAATGATTAATTTTTGGCAATGTTAGGCGGAATCGCCGCCCGGCGGCTCCGACAGGGTCCTGGCCCGGGCGATCACCACCCAGGCCACCACCCCGCCCGCCCCCAGGACCAGAAGCGGTGTCAGCCAGAGCAGCCAGGTATGGGGCTCGACCGGCGGCTGCATCAGGATGAAGTCGCCATAGCGGGTGTGGAGATAGTCCAGGATCTCCGCGTCGCTCCTGCCCGCGGCGATCTGCTCGCGCACCAGGCGGCGCAAATCCTGCGCCAGGGGCGCGTCGGATTCGTCGATGCTCTGGCCCTGGCAGACCATGCAGCGGAGCTGGCGCTGCAGGTGATGGACGCGCGCCTCCTGTGCCGGATCGGCGAAGCGGCCCTCGGCGGGCACGGGCTGCGCCAGCGCGCCTGAAGCCAGCAGCAGCATCAGCAGCAGGACGGAAAGGCGCCTCATTCGGCGGCCTGCGCCAGGGCGGGGGCGGCGGGCGCCCGCGCCGGGCGCGACCGCATGCGGCGGAAGAGGCTGAGGATGCCGCCCGCGCACATGACGAGCCCGCCGATCCAGATCAGGGGCGCCAGCGGCGAGACATAGGCGCGCAAGGTCCAGCGGCCCTGCCCCCGGTCGTCGCCCAGCGCCAGATAGAGGTCGCGGATGCCGGTGGTGCGGATGGCGGTGTAGCTGATGTCCTGCCGCTCGGCGGTGAAGATGCGCTGCTCGGGATTCATCACCGCCGCCACGCGGTCGCCGTCCAGGATCGAAACCGTGGCACGGTTGCTGGTGTAGTTGGGGCCTTGCGCCTGCGCGACGCCGTCGAAGCGCAGCGTATAGGGGCCGACCTCCAGCCGGTCGCCGGGGCCCATCACCACCAGCGCCTCGCTGCGCCACACCACCGTGCCCGCCACCCCCATCAGCGAGACGCCCAGCCCGGCATGGGCGATGGCGGCGGCGAAAGCGGCGGCGCGCGCGCCCTTGCGGCGGACGACCTCGATCACGCTGGCCCCGATCAGCCAGCCCGCCAGGGCGAAGGCGCCGATCCCGGCGGCCGATCTGGGACTGGCGATGGCCAGCGCCGTGATCCCCGCCACCGCGGCGACGCCCAGGGCGGGCGCCAGCGCGCGGCAGGCGGCCTTCAGGTCGCCCTGGCGCCAGGCAAGGCGCGGGCCGAACGGCACCAGGAGCATCAGCAGGACGAAGAGCGGCCCGAAGAAGATGGCGAAGAAGGGCGGGCCGACGGTGATTTTCTGGCCGCTGACGGCATCCAGCGCCAGGGGATAGACGGTGCCGATGAAGACCACCGCCAGCGCCGTCACCAGCAGCACATTGTTGAGGAGCAGCGTCGTCTCCCGGCTCACCGCCTGGAAGGGCACGCCGCCCTTGAGCTTGGGCGCGCGCCAGGCGAACAGCGCCAGCGCCCCGCCGATGGCCAAGCCGATCAGCACCAGGATGAAGAAGCCGCGCGCGGGGTCGGAGGCGAAGGCGTGCACCGACGAGAGCACGCCCGAGCGCACCAGGAAGGTGCCGATCAGCGACATGGAGAAGCCGGTGATGGCCAGCAGCAGCGTCCAGGTGCGGAAGGCGCCGCGCGCCTCGGTCGCCATGGCGCTGTGGATCAGGGCGGTCGCCACCAGCCAGGGCATCAGCGAGGCGTTCTCCACCGGGTCCCAGAACCAGAAGCCGCCCCAGCCCAGCGTGTAATAGGCCCACCAGCTTCCCAGCGCGATGCCGGCGGTCAGCGTGATCCAGGCCAGCATCACGAAGGGCCGCGCCGCCGCCACCCAGGAATCGCTCTGGGCCGCATCGCCCAGGATCAGCGCCGCGGCGGCATAGGCGAAGGCGGCGGCCAGGCCCACATAGCCCATATAGAGCATGGGCGGATGCATCACCGCGCCGGGGTCCTGCAGCAGGGGATTGAGGCCCATGCCCTCGAACAGCGGCGGATCGATGCGGCTGAAGGGGCTGGAGGTGAAGAGGATGAAAAGCAGGAAGGCCGCGGCCAGGATGCCCATCACGCCCAAGGCGGCGCTGGTCAGGCGCGGGCCGCCCCGCCCCGCAAGCGCGATGCCGCCGCTATAGAGCGCCAGAACCAGCATCCAGAGCAGCATCGAGCCTTCATGGTTCGACCACACGGCGGCGATCTTGTAGAACAGGGGCTGCAGGGTGGTGGAATTGCCCGCCACCGTCTGAAGCGAAAAATCCGAGACCAGATAGGCGCAGGTCAAGGTGCCGAACGCCAGAAGAGAGAACACCGCCATGCCCAGCGTGGCGCCGCCGGCGATGCGCCGGGCGGTGTCGCTCGCGGCCTGCGCGCCCACCAGCCCGGCATTGGCCATCACCAGCGACAGGGCCAGGGCGAAGGCGAGCGAAAGCTGGCCCAGCTCACCGATCACGTCTATTCACTCCTTTGCCACTCCCCGCTCTTCTTCAGCGCGTCCACCACTTCGGGCGGCATGTATTTCTCGTCATGGCGGGCCAGCACCTCGGTCGCCACGAAGGTGCCGCCTTGGTTCAGCGCCCCGGTGGCGACCACGCCCTGGCCCTCGCGGAAGAGCGCGGGCAGCACGCCGCGGAACTCGACCGGCACAACGCCCTTGCCGTCGGTGACGGTGAAATAGACCTCCGCCCCCGTGCCCTGGCGGATGCTGTTCTCGCCCACCAGCCCGCCGATGCGGAAGGCGACGCCCGGCGGCACGGCCCGGGCCGCCACCTCGCTGGGGCTGCGGAAGAACATGGTGTTGTTGCCCAGCGCCCAGATCACCAGCCAGGCGCTGAGGCCGCCCGCGGCCAGCACGGCGGCGGCGAACCAGAGGCGGCGGCGCTTCCTGGGCGACATGCTGGCGTTCCGATTCCGAAATTCGTTTTTAAACCGATATCAGGCTGGCGCGAATTTCGGAAATCGCAGAACGCCGGCCGAATATTGAACCTGGCGCCGCGGCGCTAGTGATGACCTCCGCGGTGCAGAATCTGCTCCGTCAGGCCCGTGTCATAGGCCAGGCCCTCGGGCGTCACCGCGATGCGGTGCGGATAGTCCGACTTGACCAGCCCCTTGCGGGTGAGCGCGTTCCACACCGCCTGGTTCTCCAGGCCCGTGGCGTCGCGGCTCATCACCGTGAAGTCGCCCAGATGGAAATGGTCGCCATGGGCGTGCGGGAACTGGAGGATGTGCAGCGTGCCGTCGGCGTCCGCCTGCGCATTGCCGGGGATGCGGGCGATGACCTGTAGCAGCGTCAGGGTCTTGAGCTGTAGCGGATTGAGCTTGGCGGGATTGGACCTGGGCGGCATCGGGCTTTCGTCGGCGTCAAAGAAGGCGGCGGGAACATACCGTCCCCGCCGCATGGGCGCAAAGATTGCGGGCGCAAAGATGACGCAGGTGCGGCCTTACCGCCGCCAGGGCCGGTAGTGGCGCGGGCCGTAATAGCCGCGATAGCCGGGGCCCACGCGGAAACTGAAGCCGAAAGTGGGGCCGTAGACGCGCGGATAGGGGTAGTAATAGGAGCCGGGATAGACCGGATAGGGGTAATAGACCACCGGCGGCGGGGGCGGCGGCGGGTAATAGGCATACCGGCCCTCGCCGCGGATATCGTCGTCCCGCGCCGTGTCCATGCAGGCGTAATAGGCGTCGGAATAGGCCGCCTCCACATCGGCGGCGGCGCGGCGCGCGTTGCTGGAGCCGACGGCGGCGCCGCCCAGGAGACCGGCGCCCGCGCCGATGGCCGCGCCGGCCCCGGCATCGCCCGCGGCCCCGCCGATGATCGCGCCCAGGACCGCGCCGCCCAGGGTTCCGCCGATGGCGCCGCGCGCCTGCTCGTCCCGGGCGGCCTCGGCGGGGGTGGTATAGCTGGTGCGCGCCGCCGCGTCGCGGCGGCAGAAAAGGTCGCGGCGCTGCCAGGCCTCGGCATCGTCCAGGCGCTGCTCGCGCCGCGCCTCGCGGCCATCGGCGGGCAGCGGCGCCTCGTCCTGATGGCGGTAAGCACCGGAGGTATTGTCCTGCGTCAGCGGGACGGGATCGCGGGTGGCATCCTCAGCGCCTTGCGCGAAGGCGGCGGAACTCAAGGACACCAGGGTGAGCGCGGCAAGGACGGATTTGCGCATGGGGAGCCTTTTTTCCGAAGAATTCCGGCTCATAAGTAGCGCCGCGCCCGCGCCGTTCAAGTGCAAAGCGCAGGCCGGAAAAATAAAGTCGCAAGGCGCCTTGCGTTCATGCGCGGTTCAGGTTGGGAGGACCCAAATACCGGCAGTTCCCGGTATGCGGGCCAACGTCAAAAGACGTTGATGCCCGGCCGCAGCACCAGATGAAACACGCCCAGCACCAGCGCCAGCGCGGCAAGCGTCCAGATAGCCGGCGAAGGCGGCCCTTGTGGTCCGGGTGCAGGTTGCGCGCGCATGGCGCCCAGTTGCACGAACAAAGCCCCGGCGCCCTGCATGATCACCGGCACGAGCACAACCTGATCCAGCGAGCCCGGAACCCGGAAGGGCAGGATCAGCGGTATCGCGAGCAAGGCAGGCAGCGTGGCGAGAAGCAAAACCGTGCGGCCTGGTTTTCCATCCGGCGCAAAGCCCAGAAAGAGCCGGGCGAGCATCCGTCCCACAAGCATCATCACCAGCACGGCGAACAGGGCGGCGACGCCTTTGGCTTCGCTGCCCAGGCCCAGCCAGGTCATGGCCCGGCCGACATCGTTCATCGGCACCAGTGCACCGATCACCACCTGCGGCAGCGCCTGATAGAATCCGCTGAATGCGATCCAGAGCAGCAGCAGGCGCGCCGTGCCGCCGCCCACGCGCCGCAACAGCGCAAGCGATGCGAGCGCGGCGATCAGGATGGCCAGCGCACCTGTGCCCTGCAGCAGCTCGGCAATCGGATCGCTTCCGCTCCAGTTGTGATTGTTGTGAAAGAGCGTGGGGTTCAGGCCCGGCACCAGCGCCTTCGGCAGGACGAGAAAAACTTCCTGAAGGAAGAAGACGAGATTGAACGCCAGGACGGCCAGCAGCGTCGAATGGAGGAAAAGGCGCATCCGCGAAGCGGCGAAAGTCTGGATCACGGCAGGCTCCCCCAAAGGCGCGAAAACAGGATCGCGCCAGCCTCTTCACCCATCGGGCGCCATCCTTCAAGGGCAATCGCCCGTTCAGCGCAACATCAAGCCGCCCATCAGACAGACAGGGCTGCGTCAGGCGGCGGCCTGCGCCGCCTTCCCGCGGCGGCGCATCAGTTCCGCCTCTTCGGCGCTGAACAGAAGCGCGGTGAGATCGGTGGCGAAGGCGAACTGGGTTTCCATCACCGGATTGGCGGGGCCGCGCATTTCCTTGACCACGTCTTCATTGTAGCGGCGCAAGTAGGCGCAGAGTTCCTCGAAGGCTGCCTTCTGGCTCGCCCCGAACGAGGCGGCGGCGGCGAAATTGCGGCTGCCCACCACCAGGCGGACATAGCGCAGCGCCAGCTCGCGCTTCTCCGCATCGATGGCGCGGGAGAAATCGGCGCTCTTGCCCGCGCCGCGCTGCATCGGCAGGGCGGCGGCGACCTCGCGCGGCGCCCGTTCCATCAGCCCGTCCATCACCGCGCCGACCTGGGCGCGGTCCTTCAACAGGCGCTGGCCCCATTCGCCGTCGCGGCGCACCTCGATCTCCTTCACCACCGCGCTCGAAAGCTCGGCGAAGGCGCGCACCTGCTCCAGCAGGCGGTCGGCGTCGAACAGAGGATGGCGGGTGGCGCGGATCTCGGACTGCATGGCGTCGAGGCGCCCGAACAATATCTCGCCCACCAGGCCCATGTCGGTCTGGGCGATCAGCGTATCGCGCGTCTGGCGCGCGATCATCAAAGGCAGGCGCAGGCCCTCCCAGGGGCGCGACAGCCGGTTCATCGCGATCACCGCCACGTAAGGAGCGGCGTCGGGCTGCCCGGCCACCAGCCCGTCATAGACGGCGCGCAGTTCCCAGAGCAGGTCTTCGTGCATGGGCGCAGGGACCGGCATCAGCGCCTGGATCTTCAGCACCGCCTGCGCGGCGGACAGTATCAGCACGATCTCGCGCGCATCGGCCACCGCCATGTCGTCGCCCAGGACGCCGCGGGCCGTCTTCTCCTCGGCCAGCGCGGCGGCGAGCGCCTCGGCGGCCAGCATCCAGTAGCGCCCGGCGCGCGCCAGCGCGTCATTGCTCTTCTGCGCCAGGATCAGCGCCTTGGCCTCGGTCTCGTAAACAGCGGTTTCCCCCGGCAGCAGCGTGCGGCTGAGCCAGGTCCAGAGCGGCATCACCGTGGCGCGCGCGATCACCGCCTTCTGCTTGGCCTTGCGCGGCGCCGAGGAGAGCAAATCCTGGAACGGCAGGCAGAACAGGCGCAGCGGCGTCGGCGCGCGGTCATGCGGATCGCGGCGCAGCACGGGGCGCAGACCCGTCAGGATGTCTTCATGGGGCAGGTTGCCGTCCATCAGACGGTCGAGCTCCACCGCCCGCGCCAGGCGCGCGGCGACATGCCCCGGCAGCCCGCCAAGGAACGCAGTCAGCAGTCCGGTCTTGTCCGCGCTGAGCACGGCGCGAGCAGCTCCCCTTGCTTCTCGCGTCCACATTAGCCGCCGCACGGTTAACGGCGTGTTGAGGAACTAGCTTATGGCGGGCAGGGCGAGACGGGCCAGAAGCCCGCCGCGCGGGGAAGCTTCCAGCACGAAAGTGCCACCGTAAAGCTTGGAGATGTCGCGGACGATGGCCAGGCCCAGGCCGGTGCCCGGCACGCTTTCGTCCAGCCTTTCGCCGCGGGTGCCCACCTTCTGCCGCTCGGCCGGGGAGAGGCCCGGGCCGTCATCCTCGATGTCGAGGATGAGCTGCGCCCCCTCGCGCCGGGCGGTGACATGGACCTCGCGCTTCGCCCATTTGCAGGCATTGTCGATCAGGTTGCCCGTCATCTCCTCCAGGTCCTGCCGCTCGCCGCGGAAGAAGAGGTTGGGCGGGCAATCCGTCTCGATCTCGATGCCGCGCGCCTGATGGATGCGCGAGAGCACGCGAGTGAGATCGTTCAGCACCGGCTGGACCTGGGTGCGGTTGCCCAGCGCGCTGACATTGCCGGCGGCGCGGGCGCGCGTCAGGTAATGATCCACCTGGCGGCGCATGGTGAAGACCTGGCGCTTGACCTGATCGGCCAGGGGCGAAGGCCCGGCCGCCTCGGCCTCGCTCGCCAGCACCGAGAGCGGCGTCTTGAGGAAATGCGCCAGGTTGGAGACATGGGTGCGGGCGCGCGCCACCACCTCGGCGCCATGGGCGATCAGGCTGTTGAGCTCGGCGACCAGGGGCGCGATCTCCTTGGGGAAGTCGCCTTCCAGGCGCTGCGCCTTGCCGTCGCGGATGCGCGTCAGCGCCGCCGCGACGCGCCGCAGCGGCAAAAGGCCGATGCGCACCTGCAGGAAGATGGCGACGACCAGCCCCGCCCCCAGCAGCAGGAAGGCGATGATCAGGATGCCGTTGAAACTGTCCACCTGTGCGTCCACCGCCGCCATGTCGCCCGCCACGGTGACGCGGAAGGCGCGCATGTCGCCCGAGGCCGGTGTGCCATTGTCGGGGAATTCGATGCGCTGGGTAAGGACGCGCAGGCGCTGATTGTCCGGCCCTTCCGCCTCGCCCCAGGCCAACTGGCCCTGGCGGCTGGTGATGGTGGGCGCAAGGCGCGCCCCGAACAGCGAGCGTGAGGCCAGCAGCGGCGGCGCGCCGTCGCGGTCGGGCGCGATCTCGAAATAGCGGCCGGAATAGACGCGGCTGAAGCTGGCGTTGAGGAAGCGTTCCTCCAGCACCACACCGCCCCTGGCGGGCTGGGCGGCGATGATCAGCCCGTCCAGGTCGGTGCGCAGCGCCGCGTCGAAATTGGAGAGGGCGGCGGTGCGGAAGGCGGCCGACAGCACCAGGCCCCCCACCAGAAGGCCCAGCATGGTCCAGATCGCCGCGGTGGCGATCAGGCGCGCGGCCAGCGAATTGAGCCGAAGCCTCATGAATCGAGATTAAGCGCCGTTTTCGGGCGCGTCGAGCGTATAGCCCAGGCCGCGCACGGTCTGGATCAGGCCCGCGTCCAGCTTCTTGCGCAGACGGCCGACAAAGACCTCGATGGTGTTGGAGTCGCGGTCGAAATCCTGGTCGTAGAGATGCTCGACCAGCTCGGTGCGCGAGACCACCTTGCCGCGGTGATGGGCCAGATAGGCGAGCAGCCGGTATTCCTGGCTGGTGAGCTTGACCGGATTGCCGTTCAACGTGACGCGGGAGGCGCGGGTGTCGATGCGCAGAGGGCCGATCTCGATCTCGGCGGCGGCCAGCCCCGCGGCGCGGCGCAAGAGCGCGCGCAGCCGCGCCAGCAATTCCTCGGTATAGAAGGGCTTGGCGACATAATCGTCGGCGCCCGCGTCGAAGCCCGCCACCTTGTCGCTCCAGCTATCGCGGGCGGTGAGGATCAGGACCGGCATCATCTTGCCCGCCTTGCGCCACTTCTCCAGCACCGAGACGCCGTCCAGCTTGGGCAGGCCCAGGTCCAGGACCACCGCGTCATAAGGCTCGGTGTCGCCCAGGAAATGGCCTTCCTCGCCGTCGAAGGCGCTGTCCACGACATAGCCCGCATCGGCCAGCGCCTTGCGCAGCAGCCGTTGCAGCTCGCGGTCATCCTCGACCAGCAGGATACGCATCAGTCGCCCCCGCCGGGCCCGCGCGCCCGTCCGCCGCCGAAGCGGCGGCCCTGGCCGGGCGCGGCCCCGCCGAAGCGTTCGCCGCGATTGCCGAAGCCGCCAAAGCCGGGACGGTTGAACCGCTCGCCTCGCGCCTCGCCGAAATCGCGCGGCGGCAAGGCGCGGTCGAAGCGCATTGAGCCGCCATCGTCATCGCCGCGGGGAAAGAAATTGCCGCGCGGAGGCTGGGCGCGCCCTTCCGGCTCGCGGCCGAAATCCTCGCCCCCATAGCCCTGGCGGTCCGGGCCCATCATCCGGCCGGTGCGGGCGTCCACATCCCGCTCGATCACGCGCCCTTCGGGCGTCAGCATCTTGAGACGGTAGCCGGGCGAACCGTTGCGGTCGATGCGTTCGGCATCCAGGAACTGGCCGGGCACGGTGCGGCGGATCTGGGGCAGAAGCCGGTCCAGGGGCTGGGCGTCCTGCGGCTGCGCCGAAGCGCCCGGCGCCGCAAACGGCGCCAGGAGCAACACGGCAAGCAGGGCAAGGCTCGGGCGCATCGGTCGCTTTTAGTTCTCCTGATATGAACCCGGGATGAATACCGCGTCCAGCCCCCGTTCAGACACGCTCCTTTAGGTTCCAGCCCATGGGTCGGCAATCCCGCCGCCCGCCGAATTTGGGAGACGACCATGAACGCCAAGAAGACCCTTCTGGCTGGCCTGGCCCTGGCGGCTCTGACCGTTGCGGGGCTTTCCGCGGCCGATGCCCGCCCGCGTGACCATTACCGCGGTCCCGTCCGCCACGTGGTGATCCACGACCATTTCCGCGGTCCGCCGGTGCGGGCCTATGTCAGCCCCGCCCATGTGCACCGCGTGCTGCGGCAGCACCGCTATGTCGCGATCGGCGCGCCCTATTTCCTGGGCAGCCGCTATGTGGTGCGCACGCATGACCGTTTCGGCCGCACCGTGCTGGTGCGGATCGATCCCTGGACCGGCCGCTTCCTGGGCGTGGTCCGGGTGTAGAAGTTTGACGGGTCGCGCGGCCGGACGGAAAAGTCTGCAACTTTTCCTGGCCGTCGCTCCCGGATCTTGGGGCACAAGGCCGGCGGTCCGCCCCTCCCCGACCGGCCTTGCGCCATCAAGCGAAGCCCCGCGTCTCCCCCGGCGCGGGGCTTCTTCCTTTCAGGGCGCATCCGAAAGACGCGGATCGTCAATGCGCGCGCGTATGAACCGGAGCATATCGGGGATTTGCGCGGCGTCCTTAAGCGAGATTTCGGCCGGCGAATTCCGCCAGGCGCGCTGAAGCGCATCCGGGTCCAACGGACCGGCGAGAATCCTGTCGAGATAAATCTTCACCGCCTCCCGGTTCTTGCGCCCGATGGCGGCAAGAGCCCAAATGATTTCTTCATCGGGAGAATCGAAACGAAAGAAATCCTGATGAAAATTCCGCAGAAGCAGATTCAGTTCCTTGGGAAATTCCATAGCCTGCCTCAATCGTTGCGGGGATATGCCGTCACGACGCGATACCTTTTCGCACACCATTTTCGGAGATGCTGCGCTATGGCGTGCCCGCCATCGCTTTCCCCGTCACTTCTCTGCCGGCGCCAGCGCGCGCCGCAGATGCTCTAGCTGCCCGGCATTGAGCCGGGCGGCGCCGAGATTGGCGGCGAGCAGGGCGACAGCCTCAGACAGCGCAACGTCCGAGGGGGCGTCATCAGGCTGGCCGGGGGCGACACGGTCGCGGACATAAGCGGGGTCGGCGCCGCTGGCGGCGGCGTCGAGCAGGCGCACAGCGCCCCAAGACAGAGAACAGGCAGCATCGGCCTTGGCGCTGACATAGACGGGCACCTCGCGGATCACGGTTTGAATCTGGACATCGGCGGCGCGGCTTTCGGCCAGATGGGCGCGCGCCTGCGCCTCGCCGCGCGCGGCTTGCGCCGCCGCGGCCTGAAGGCGCGCGGCCTCGGCTCTGGCATCGGCCAGGGCATGGGCGTCGCGTTTGCGCTCCAGCGCGGCGATGCGCGCCTTGAAGCCGCCGCCCAGGAAAGGCACGCCCTCGATGCGCGCGCTCTGCCAGAAGAGCAGCGCCGCCAGCAGCAGCGCCAGGGCTGCGGGCACGCGCGCGGAAAGGAAAGAGAGGAGCGCCGTCATTTCTGGCGCACCAGCCGGCCGATCAGTCCCAAGAGCAGCAGCGCCGCGGTCAGCGCCGCCACCAGCCCGTCGGGCGTGCGGCTCTTCAGATCGTCGGGCAGCGCCATCCAGACGCCCTGCATCGCCACGGCCAGCGCCATCGCCTGGACGCTGAACCAGCGCCAGGCCTGGCGCCAGCCATCCACCAGCCGGCGGGAGAGACGCTTCGGAAGCATGATCGCCATGCCCGTCAGGCCTCCAAGGCCGACAGGCGGCGGTCCAGCACCGCCAGCAGGAAGACGATCAGCTCTTCGTAGCGCAGGCCCCAGCGGTCGCCCGCAGGACGCGCCGGAATCGCCGGGCGCACAATTTCCTCGCCATCCATCTCGGCAGGCATTGCCGCGATCTCGTCCCAGGCGTCATGGCAGATGAAGGCATAAGCGGCGGGGTTCAGCCCTTGCGCTTCCAGGATCGCCGCGACCTGTTGCGCGCGGGCGCCCCAATGCAGGCGCGCCCGGGCCTCGCCTTTTTCTGCGATCGAGGCAAGAAACTGAAAGCCGCCCAGCTCGGCGAAGATCGCCTTGCCCGCCGCGAACTCCGCCTCCGTCAGGCCGCCCCGCCACTTCTTCTCGCGTTCGTCGGAGGTGTTGATGCTGCCGGTCGCGGCATATACGACGGACCAGCGCTGCCCCGCCTGTCCCAAGGCGCTGACATTGTCCACGTTGGGGCCGAAATAGGAGTTGTAGAGATTGTAGCCGTTCGTATCTACGGACGAGCCGTAGAACGCGATACCGGTCCCGGTTGCGCCGCCGCCTGCGATCCAACCGCCATTGGCGAGGATTATCCTGCCGTTCAACGAAAAAATACCCGTGCTCGCATTATACGAGAAGCCCAGATTGGAATCGTTGCGGAACTCCAGATTGTTGCCGTTGCCGATGATGTTCCAGGTCCAGAAGCCGCCGGAGAGGAGTTGCAGGCGCGGGGCGCCGCCGCCCGTTGTCCCTTCGCTGCGGATGGGGCCGTCGGCGGCGATCTTGCTTCCGCCTGCGCCCGGCGAAACGCCCGCGCCGATGGCGCCGGAGGTCTGCAGGCTGGCGGCACTGAGCGCCGTTGCCACCGGCTGGCCGCTGGCGCGGCTATAAGCCAGGCAGCGCCAGTTGCCGCTGCCGTCCGAGGCGAAGATCGCCGTGTCTCCCGACGCGGTGGCGATATTCGCGCCGGTCGGCAGGATCAGGCTGGTGGCATTGTGCGTCAGGGTGAGCGCCTGGGCGAAGCGCAGGAAGCGCAGGCGGTTGGTCCCCGCGCCGAAGCTGGTGATGGCCGTGTTGCCGGTGACGTGCAGGAAGAGCGATCCCGCCGCGCCGATGTCGCAGGTCGCGGCCGAGGCGATATTGGCCTCGCCCGCGCCGATCATGGAATTCCAGTCCAGCCAGGCGCCGTCGGCATAGACGATGAAGGCGTTCGCCCCCGCCACATAGGCGCGCAACCCGTTGAAGGGCGTCAGCATGGTCCAGCCGCCGTCGCGGCAGGTGGCGATCTTGTACGGATAGCCGCTCCAGGCGCCGGTGGGATTGGCGCCGGTGAGATAGGCGTCGCCATCGGCGGGCGAAGCGGGCGGGGTATTGACATACCGGCCCTTGAGATAAAGGTCGGTGAAGGCGTCCAGCCTGGTGAAGGCGTCGGCCACCAGATCGGGATAGAGTTCGGGCGTCTCCGGCATGTCGGGCAGGCCGAGCCGGGGTGTCGCGTCAGAAGACATAGAGCTTCTCCTTCTTCATGCGCCCGCGCCCGGTGACGGACGAGAGCTGGCAGACCTGGACGGTGAGCGGATTGGGCAGCCCGGCGGGGAAATCCGCCGCCCGCTGCTGGGCGGTGTAGCGCTGGCTGTGCTGCGGCACCGCGGCGAAGCTGCGCACCACCGCCCCGGCCCCGTTCAGGATTTCGAGATCATAGGCTTCCCGTGTCTCGCTCATCGGCAGCACGCTGTGGGTCAGGCGCGCGCTCATCGGATCGCGGTCGCGCCGCCGCCAGGAGATCACCAGATCGCCGCCGTCCCAGGCATGGCGCACGCAGACCGGCGCCAGCGGGATCAGCGCCGCCCCGGTAAAGGCCAGGCGCGCGCCCTGCCAGGACGGATCGTCCAGCGGCTGCGAAGCCGGGCCCCAGCGATAGAAGAAGGGCAGCCGCGCCTCGGCCCGCGTCAGCGGCAATGGCGCCGGCGCCGCGTCCAGCAGCACCACCCGTGCGCCCGCCGCCACCGGGTCGCGCATCTGCACCTCGGTGCCGCGCCGCCCGCGCCGCAACTTGGTCAGCGTGTATTCGCCGGGGCCGGTGAGCTGGGCCTGCGCGAATTGCAGCACTTCCCAGCCGCCGTCTTCGTTCTCTACCGCCAGACTGTTGGCGCCCTGGAACACGGCCAGGTCGTCGGCGGAGGACAGCGCGCCCTGCGCCAGCCGCACTTTCAGGCGATTGACGCGGTCCCAGTGTCCGGCGGGGCCGGACCAGAAATCCTCCACCGTCACGCCCAGAGTGCAGGGCCGCGTCAGCGTCGCATCCAGCGCATAATGGCCGTCGCTGGCGCTGCGCATCACCGCCACCGCGCCCGGCCAGGGATCGGCATGGGCGGCGACGAAGGGCGCGCCCGTGTTCTGTCCCGCCGTCAGCCAGGGCAGGTCGAGGAAGACCAGCTTCACCCGGCCCGGCGGCGACAGGCTCTGGTGAAGGCGCGGCAGGCCCATAGGCCCCGTGACCGGCATATATAAAGAGGGATCGGTCGCCACCGCCTCGATCCCGCGCGCCCCGGCATCGCCGATGGCGGTGAGGCGCAGACGGCGCGTCCGCCCGCCCGCTTCCAGCAGCAGCTCATCACCCGGATCGAGGGCCAGGCGCGAGGGCGGCAGCGCGAACTGCGCCGTCTCGCGCATCACCCAGGCATCCTGCAGCAGCCGCTCGCCGATGGCGCTGGCCTGGCCTTCGTCCATCACCAGCGGCAAGGCGGAGGTGGCGACGCGCAGCGAGGCGCCGGTCAGCCGCCGCGCCTCGACGCTGCCCGCCGCATAATCCCTGTCGCCGTCCATATAAGTGACGCGCGAAACCTGCGGCAGGTCGCATTCCTGCGCCCGCTGCATGCGGAAGGCGGCGCCCTCGTCCGGCAGCACCAGCCCGTCCGCCGTGCTGGCGGCGGCCGCGGCCCGCCCGCGCATCACAAAGCGCAAGACCCCTTCGCTCTCCACCGCATCGAAGCCGAAGGCGGCTGCCAGCGGCGCGATGGCCTCGCGCGGGCTGACCGTGTCGGTGACGGCATAGCCGGTGACCAGGCCTTCCAGCCCGCGCACGTCGTAATCCGTGAAGCCCGCGCGTTCGCACAGTTCGGCCACCAGCGCATCCAGCGGCACCGCGCCCAGCCGCCCGTTCAGCCAATGGCCCAGGCGATAGTTGGGCGCATCGCCCCAGACCTCCTGCAACGCCGGAAAGAAGGGATAGGGGCGTGCATCCCAGCACCAGGCATGGGCGCTTTCGATCTCCACCATCGGCGCGCCATACACCGGCGAGACCGGATTGTTGGCCGCATCGCGCCAGAAGGCGCCATGCGCTTCCAGGAAGCGGCGCTGGATCAGGTCGTCGCGCGCGCCGTCCGAAAAATATGGCAGCGCGCTTTCCGCCGATTTGGGGTCATAGAAGACATTGGGCTGGTTGGCGCCCTTGTCCACCGCCGGGCAGCCCAGTTCGGTGAAGACGATGGGCTTGGCCATCGGCACATAGGCGGTGGGCGTGTCGTTCTCCGCGCCATCGGGACGGTCGAAATGCGGCTGGCTCCACCAGTGCCACAAATCCTTGACGCGCCAGACCCAGGGCTTGCCCAGGCTGTCCTGGATGGGCGTGCGCGCCTGCGCCCGGCGCGCTTCTTCGCCGGCATAATACCAGTCGTAATATTCGCCGCCCCGGATGTTGGCCGCCAGATAGGCGGCGTCATGCGGCGAAGCCGCCGCTGCCGCATCCAGATGCCCGCCCTCGCGCCAGTCGGACAGCGGCAGGTAGTTGTCGATGCCGATAAAGTCTATGTTGGCGTCGGCCCAGAGCGGGTCAAGATGGAAGCGCACCGCGCCCGGCGTGTCGCCGGTCTGGTGGTTGGCATACTCGCTCCAGTCGGCGGCATAGGAGAGGCGCGTGTCCGCGCCCAGGATCGCGCGCGCCTCCGCCGCCAGCGCCTTCAGCGCCGCCACCGCGGGATAAGTGTCCGCGTCCGCGCGCGCCCCTGTCAGGCCGCGCAGTTCCGAGCCGATCAGGAAATCGTCCACCCCGCCCGCATCGGCGCAGAGCTGGGCGTAATGCAGCACCATGCGCCGCCAGCCCCAGGTGCCCAGGAAGAAATGCGCGATCTCGTCCGCCACCGCCGCCGTCTTGTCCGGCGCGGCGGGGATGATGCGCCCGCGCCAGGGATAGGGCGCCTGGCGCGGGCCGCCGTAAGGATCGGGCAGCGCATTGTCCGGCGGAATGTCCATGAAGAGGAAGGGATAGAAGACCACGCGCAGGCCCCGCGCCTTCAACTCCCGGATCAGCGCCGTCACGCTCGCGTCTGACGGCGTGCCGCCATAGGCGGGGCGGCCATCCTGCTGGCTCACCACATGCGCCTCGGCGCGCGTCAGACCGGCGACGATCCAGCTTTCGGGATAGGTGTCCTTCTGCGCCGTCTCGACGCCGGGGCGGATGGCGCAATGACCCGCGCGCAGATCGCCGCCGAACCAGCCCACCACCAGCGCCACCGATTGGAGGTTGGGCGCCAGCGCCTGCAATTCGTCCAGCGAGGCGACCGCATCCGCCGCGCCGGTAACGCCATGGACATTCTGCGGCCGGCCGCCGCCTTCGCCGTCATCGGCGCCGACCGGCGTGGTGGCATAGACGAACTCGCCCGCGCCGGGAATCAGCGCCACGGCGGTGAGGCGGCTTTCCAGGCTGTCTACCGTCCAGAGCGGCCGGAAGACCTCGAACTGCAATTGCGGGATGCGGTTGCCGAATTCGGCCAACGGCATGTCCTCGAACACGACATAGCAAAGGCCGCGATAGGCAGGCGCCGCCCCCTCGATCTCGGCGATGACGGGATCGGGCGCCTGGCTTTCGCTGCCCGCATGAAAGCGCCAGGTGAAGCGCGACAGGTCGAGCAGCGCGCCATTGGCCCAGACCCGGCCGATGCGGGCGCATTGCCCTTCACACAATCCCACCGCGAAGGAGATGGAATAGGCGTAATGGGTTTCGGTGACGCGCGGGCCGGGCCCACCCTTGCCGCCCTGGGTCGTGGTGGTGACGCTCTCGCGGAAGCGGCTGGCCCAGATCACCTGCCCGGTGAGGCGCATGCGGCCGAACAGGCGCGGAATGGGCGCGCCTTCCTGCGAAGCTTGCAGGCTGAGGTCGGTGAGGCGCGGGCTTTCGCGCGTCACGCCCTGGCCGCCGGTCAGGGCGGCATCGAGCTGCGCGCCTGCCAGCGCACCCAGCGCGCCGCCGATCTGCGCCCCGGTCAGGGTCGCGCCCAGGAAGGACACGCCGCCGCCCAGCCACG